>Ga0172377_10002003_pt1 | contig 20839 bp, 20 predicted proteins | sample Pumphouse3metaG_FD_119749 | JGI IMG/M metagenome (GOLD analysis project Ga0172377, IMG submission 119749) | Leachate microbial communities from a municipal landfill in Southern Ontario, Canada - Pumphouse #3 metaG | ecosystem: Engineered > Solid waste > Landfill > Unclassified | place: Canada...
TGACGGGGGCGAAACAATCGATGATGCCCGTATTGAAGGAGCTTTATTACGCAAAGTTTGCGAATTAGAGCAAGTAGCTAGCCAACCAGCTAGTAAATCTTCTAGTTCAAGAGGTGAAAGAGAAGAAAATTCTAACACACAAAGATTTTTTATCAATGTTGGTGGAATGGATGGATTTGATAAGGATACTTTAAAGGACTTTATCATTAAGCATTGCGAAGGTGTTGCTGATGAACAATTTAGCGACAGTTTTGTAAAAGATAGTTATTCTTTCTTTGAATTACCAAAAGAAATGACTGATTTAGTTATGAAAAACTTAATTGGACTTAAAATCAACGAACGTGAGGTTAATGTTGAATTAAGTAATAAAAAACCAGCTTCTGGTGGACGTAGAGGTGGAATGAACCACGGATTTAGTGGTCGTGGAAACTATGGTCACCGTGATGGTGGTAGTGGTTATGGACGTCGTGATGGCGGAAGTGGCTACGGAAACCGTGATGGCGGTTCTAGAGGATACGGACGTTCTTCATCCCGTGATGGCGGTGATAGAGGCGGACGCAGCGACTACGGTCGTAGCTCTAGAGGCTATTCAAAAGATAGATATTAATCTATTAATTATTTAGGACAGAGAGCCTTTTCTAGAAATAGAAAGGCTTTTATTTTGCAAAAAACCTTTTAAAGACCCTTTATTTTGATAATTACGTCATAAATGATATGGAGTTTTGGTGATGATTAGTTTACAATCAATGTGTATGAAAAACGAAACTAAAGTAGCGATTTTTTTTGATCTTGACGGAACATTATGGGATGCTTTAATTCCTTTAATGGATAGTTGGAATGAAGCTATGAAAATAAATAATAAAAAATATCGCTTTGATATGAATACAATGAAGAGTTTTATGGGACTAACTCCTGAAGAAACTGCAAAAATTGGTTTTCCTGATGTTGACTTAAAAGAAGGCATGCGTTTATTTAATATATGTTTAGATGCCGAAATTGCTTACTTAGCTAAACATCCTGGAAAAATTTATCCTTTCGAAAAGGAAACTCTATCTATTTTGATGAATAAATATCCTTTATATATTATCTCTAATTGTGGTAAAGGCTATATCGAAGATTATCTTAATGCTCTTGATATGAATAAGTATTTTAAAGGTCATGTTTGCGTTGGTGATACCGGTTTAGAAAAATGGCAAAATATTATGTTTTTGCAAAAAAGAGAGGGGATTGGCAGGGTTATTTACATTGGCGATACCATCAAAGACAAGGTGGAAAGTGAAAAAGCTAAGGTTGATTTTATTCATGCTTCTTATGGTTTCGGCGTTATAAATAATTGTGAGTTTTCTATTGATTCTTTGGATCAATTAGATGGTTGTATAACTAAAGTTCTTGAAAAAGTTAATTAGGCTTTAGTTTTTTTGAAATCGTTCTCTAAAATTTGTTAATATATAAAGAAAGGTATTTCATATGGAACAAACAAAAGAAAAAGTCGAGTCTCCTATAAAGCTGAATTATAAACGAGTTTTTTTAATTGGCTTTGCGTTTTTTGGTATTTTATTATTGTGGCAAGTCTACGATTCTTGGTGTCCTACATTCTTAACAGAATTATTTAGAGAAGCGTTAGGAACTGATGATACTGAAGAAGTTCAATATTTGGTCGGTATAATGATGGCTTTTGATAATTTAGCCGCATTAATTATGCTTCCAATCTTCGGACATTTAAGTGATAAAACACATACCAAAATCGGAAAGAGGATGCCATTTATTTTAATTGGAACATTTTGTTGTGCTGTTGCTTTTCCTTTCATTCCTGTCTTATTTCACTACCATAATTTAGTAGGAACAATTGCAATGATGGCTGTTGTTGTTTTCTTTGCAATGATGTATAGGAATCCAGCTGTTGCTTTAATGCCAGATATTACTCCTAAACCACTCAGAAGTAAAGCGAACGGAATCATTAATATTATGGGTTACGTTGGTGGTGCTTGTGCTACATTTTTAGGTCTTGCATTTGTTTTGAGTGCCTATTTAGGTAGCAATTCTGAAGACTGGATTAATAGAACTGGAAATATATGGGTAGTTGAAGCTCCTTTCTTAATTGCTTCTATCTTGATGGTTGCTTCTGCATTAGTTCTTTTTTTCGCAATTAAAGAAAATAAGATTGAAGAAGAAATGGCTGACGAAATGAAGCGTGGTGAAGAAATGGCTGCCATTACTGATAAGGTTAGTGATGACAAACCAATGACAAAAGCAAATTTAATAATGCTAATATTAATTCTTGCTGCTGAATTTTTCTGGTTTATGGCTGATAACGGAATCGGAACATTTATGGGAAATTATACTTTGTATTATTTGCACTGTAAGAGCAGTTCTAATATGGTTAATATTATAGTTGGCGGTGTTGGAAGCATTATTGGATTTATAATTGGTGGTATTTTAGCAGGAAAGATTGGTAGAAAGTGGACCATTTTTACTGGTTTAGGTTTAACTGTTGTTTCTTTACTTTTATGGTTTATTTTGTCTTATTCTCTTCCTGTAAGCACTCCTGCTGCAGGTTCGTACAATTCTTTTCCAATTTATTTATATTTTGTTTGGGCTGCCAAAGGATTTGGTATGTCTTTAGTTCATGTTAATTCATTTCCTATGGTTGTTGAGTTATGCACAAATAAAAAGATTGGTAAATTCACTGGATTCTATTATGCATCATCAATGGCTGCGCAAACACTTACACCATGTTTATTAGGTTTGTTATTATTAAATCCAAATTTTTCATGGCAAAGTTTACCAATTTACGCACTTTGTTGTATAGTTGTTTCTATCTTAATATTTGTTTTTGTTAAGAATGTAAAAACCAACAAGACAAATATTAAAAAAGGTTTAGCTGCATTAGATGTAGATGATTAATTTATTGAAGGTATGATATGAAAAAAGAAAAAGTTATTGCTAATTTAAATCCGTTATTTTTATGCGGTATTGCTCATCGTGGATATCATAATGAACAATTTACTGAAAATGGAATGAAAGCATTTGAAAATGCTATTAAAAATAATCTAGCTATTGAGTTAGATGTTCATTTAACAACCGATAATCAACTTATCGTTTGTCATGACGAAGAACTTAAAAGAACAACTGGAAAAGAAGGTATTATCGAAGATTTATCAGTTAAAGAGATCAAAGATAATTATAAATTACTTGATGACGGGGAGGTTCCTACTTTTCAAGAAGTTTTAGAATTTGTGAATGAAAAAGTGCCTCTTGTAGTTGAACTTAAAGTTTTTAGACGTAATTACAAAGCGTTAGCAAATAGGTTAAAGGAAGAACTTGCAAATATAAAAGATAAAAGAAATATATTTTTAATTTCTTTTGATCCTCGCAGTTTATTTCCTTTTAAAAACAGCGGGTTTATGCGTTCGCTTTTAGTCACACCATCTCATTATTATACTTATATGTTTAGACACTTATTTGAGTCTGTTGATTTAGATATGAAAATGTTTGATAAGAAAAAGATTCAAAAATATACAAAAAAACATTTAGTAAATGTTTGGACTATTCAATCTAAAGACGATTTTGAAAAAGTTTATCCTTATGTTGATACAGTTACTTTTCAGCATTTCGATTGCGAATACATTAAAAATAGACTAAAAGAAAAGAATAATTTGTCGGAATAAAAATATGGAAAAATATGATTTTTTAATTGTCGGTTCAGGTATTTATGGTGCTACTTTAGCTCATTTGCTCAATCAAGCAGGGAAAAGAGTTTTAATTTGTGAAAAAAGACCATATATTGGCGGAAATGTTTATACTGAAAAAATTGATGGTATCGACGTTCATATGTATGGAGCGCATATTTTCCATACAAGCGATCTAAAAGTTTGGGAATTCGTCAATTCTTTTGTGCCATTTAAACCTTTTATAAATACTGTTTTAGCAAATTATAAAGGTAAGATTTATAACCTCCCTTTTAATATGCATACTTTTGAAGAAATGTGGGGAGTCAAAAATAAGGAAGAAGCTATTGTTAAAATTGATTCTCAGAAAGGTGATTTCAAGAATCCGAAAAATCTTGAAGAACAAGCAATTTCTTTAGTTGGTGAAGATATTTATCAAACTTTAATTAAAGGTTATACTGAAAAACAATGGGGAAAAAAAGCAACTGAGTTACCAGCTTTTATTATTAAAAGAATCCCTTTGCGATTTGAATATAATAACAATTATTTTAATGATACTTATCAAGGTATTCCTTCTCTTGGTTATACTGAATTAATTAAAAGGATGATTGGTAAAATAAAAGTACTATTAAATACTGATTATTTAGAACATCCTGAACTAAAAGACGTTGCTAATAAGATTGTTTATACTGGTGCAATTGACGAATTCTTTAATTACAAATTTGGTGAGTTAGAATATCGTTCTTTACGTTTTGATGTTGAAAGAATCAATAAAGAGTATTTTCAAAATAATTGTGTTATTAATTTTACAGATTACGAAGTTCCTTATACACGTATTATTGAACATAAATACTTTCTTGATACAAAGACGCCTACAACGGTAATTACACGTGAGTATCCTGTCACTTATAATAATGGTATGGAAAGATATTATTCAATTAATGATGATAAAAATGATGCTTTATATAATGAGTATTTTGAAGAGGCTAACAAAAATTATAATGTATTTTTTGGCGGAAGGCTTGGAAAACACAAATATTTTGATATGGATGATTCAATATTAGAAGCTTTTAAAGATTGCCAATTCTTATTAGGGAAGTAAAAATATAGAAAATTTTTTTCCTATTTATGACCTATAATATAAATAGAAAGCATAGTTTTAATGAATTATAAAAAAACTAATGAAATAAAAGAAAGATTGAAAGATTTATTTTTACCTTATTTTGTCAAGAAGAATAATGTTAGCGTAGAACAAGTCAGACAGGTTAAAGATGATTGTGTTAATAACGAAGTTGTTAGATCAAACTTTGTTGCTGTTGTCATGATTTTTATTATGATATTTTATTTAATAATTGGTGGATATCATAATTTCTTGTTTAGCGGAAAAAATATGGATTAATTTTCTTTTGTGTTTCTGTTTTATCATTGGTTGTATCGCTATTATTTATTCTTTTTTATATCGTAAACATCGGTAAACAAATGTCTACTTTTAAAAAGGAAGTCGTTCAATTTATTTATTATTTTATGATCGAGATTTTTATTTCTATGTATTTTGTTGAAACTCAGCTACAAAATCCTAATGATTTTTCGCTTTCTTTTATTTTGTTTATTGCTCTTACTATAACTGCTTCGACTTGTTTATGGTCGTTTATTGCATTAGATGTATCAGCGTTATTTTTTGTTACTTTTTGTCTAGTTTACATCTCAGTAAATTTAACTTTTAAGATTCAATATGTAGCAATTTTTTTGTTTTCTTAATCGGATCATATCTAGTAAGATCAAATAATTTCTTTTCTTGTTACTATAAAGACAAAGGCACTTGGCAAAGTAATGAAAATTTATATCTCTCAATTACTGATGATTTAACTGGTGTTGGAAATAGAAGAGCGCTTGATGTAACATTTAATTCAAAAAGTGTTGGATGGGCATTAAGAAAATCAAAAATAACCATTATTATGTTTGATGTTGATTTTTTTAAAATTTATAACGATACTTTTGGACATTTAGCTGGAGATAATTGTTTGAGAAAAATAATAAAATGCATTGCCCCAATCACAAATAAAGGAACTGTTGAAGTTTATCGTTTTGGTGGAGATGAATTTATAATTCTTATTGAAGAACCGGATGAAAGAGTTATTAAAAATTTCTTAGAAAATTTGATTCTTGCTGTGAATAATGCAAAAATAGAAGCCCCAAAATATCTTACAAGTAAATATGTAACGATTTCTGTTGGTGCATCAACTATCGAAGTGAACGAAAATTATTCTTATATTAATCACATTAATCAAGCCGACAGAAACCTTTACGAATGTAAAGAGAAAAATAAAGGTAAAGTTTGTTATAACGGCACAAACTTAGATTAAATATTTCATTATTTATGTTTCATATATCTTTATTTTAGCCTTTGATTAATTTTTAATTTTTTTCTGATGAGGTATTTATATGAAAAATGTTTTAATTATTTCTTCTTCTCCACGAAAAAATGGAAACTCCGAAATTTTGGCTAATTCTTTTAAAGAGGGAGCTTTATATTTTAAAAATAATGTTGAATTAGTTAATTTAAGAGACTTGAAAATTAATTATTGCTTTGACTGTAATGCTTGTTCAACTTTAGGTGAGTGCATTCAAAAAGATGATGTTAATGAATTGATGAAAAAATTATTTAAAATGTGATGTTTTAGTTTTAGCAACGCCTACTTATTTTTATAACATGTCTGGTCAACTAAAAGTCATGATAGATCGTATGACGGCTTGTTACACAAAGATTAAAGCTGATATCTATATTATTGTTAGTGGTTGGGATAATGATTCAGGAAATCTTGAAAAAGTGGTTAATTCTATAAGAGGTTTTACCAAAGATTGCTTAGAAAATTGTCCAGAAAAAGAAGTCATAAAAGTTGGTGGTTTTGTTGAAACTGGCGATATTTCGAATACTAGATTTGTTGAGCAAGCTTTTGAATTTGGCAAAAATTGCTAGCCAATTCCCATTATTTTTTTTAAAAAGAGTTTGTAAATTGCAAACTCTTTTTTGTTAATAGCTATAAGTAATCTATAATAAAACTACGGTTCCGTCCTCTTTAACTTCTATTTCTTGGTCTTGTTTTATTGTATCAAGAAATTGTTTTCCTAATCTATCGATGACAATTATATTGCTATCTTCCCAAACTTTAGATAAAACTACACCAGCTGCCGCAAGAGAATCGATACTTTCTGAAAATAATAAACAAGATGGATTAATTTTCATTGAGCAAACAACTTGTAATACCATTCCTCCAGTTGTCGATCCGATTGTCTGTGGCAAACATAATGCAACTCCAGTTAAATTTTTACCATATAAATCAGGGTTATTTTGATCTGAACAAACAACTTTCTTTTTGCCAGCCAAAACGGAACTACGAAATGTAGCTAAAGTGTTGACGCCATTATGAGAAACAACAGCTTTTCCTTTGTATTTTCCTTCGGCTAAAACTCTGCCTTTAAATTCTTTCATTTTACTATCCTCCTATTTAGTTAACTCATTGACAAGATCATCAATTTTATAAAATCTTGCCATTGAATAAGTTCTTAATTTATTTGAACAGGTCATTAAACGACGTGAATGTGTTAAAGGATTAGAGGTGTACATTAAAGGACATATGCAAGTTAGTGTGGCACCAGTTTTTAATAATTCTTGATATTTTAGAGTTTTGATAAATTCTTCTTTAACTCCAGGAGCTGTACAAAGAACAGTTCTGATATTAAGCTTATTATTGTTATGTTTTTTAAGGTTAGCAACTAATATATCGGTCCATTCGTTTAATTGTGCAAAAGAGAGGTGTGGGCAACCAATAAAAGCAAGTTGACCTTCTTTGTCTTTATTTTTCCACATTACAGGATAAGATTTATAGATTCTTTCCATCTCATTGTCATCAACTATATATTCTTTATAATCTTTTAGTAATAATTTATCACCTAATTCTTTAGCTTCAGGCGTTAAATTTTCAACATGATATAATCCCACAGCGCCATTAGAAGCGGTAGCGGCGCCAAAATCCTTAAGATATGAACAAACATCATCTGTTAATTCGTTTCCTAAATATTTGTCAAGGCCGACAATGTAAGGAACGTCTTCCATAACTTTAATTCCAATAACACTTCCTAAAATTTGTGGTTCTGGTTTTTTAGTAGTTTTAATTATGATTTTCCAAGATGCTTTTCTGCCTTCATCGGTGAGAAGTCCAAATTTTGGAACATACCCAATAATGGAACCCATAATATCAATCATTCCTGAATTACGATTACATCTTGCACCTAAAACTGAATTTGCGTAATTTACAGCGCTACTTTCAGCCCAAGATAATATATCGCCCTTCTTTGGCTTGTTTCCGACTTCGTTAAAATAACAAGCGCAAGTAAAGGCATCTTTGTTTTTTAAACCGACTTTTGTTAATTGTTCTTCGTATCTATCTTGTGCGCCATATAATATTTTTTTATTAATAAATTTATCTAATAGATTATATGGAACATTTTCCGTATCAAGTGGACGTGGATCCATTGTAAAACCATCATCAACTTTTAGACCAGCATCAATAATTTGGTCCATAACTCTATAAACTGGTTTAAGTAAAGATAATCCAAAAGATGTGACTAAATGTCCTTCACCATGTGTTACTTTTACCAATTCTGGAGCATCAAAAATATCTCCATAGCGAACTATTGTCTCCATTATTTTTGCTTTGGTTTCGCCTTGTTTTCCTTCAAGAATTGACATTTGTTCAGTAGTCAATTTCATTTTAGGCTTATACATTGTTTGCCTCCTTTAATTTAAAAGAATAGACTATAAAAATTATAACACCTTGATTATTTAATATGGTAAATAAATACTGAATTTTTATAAATTTTAAAAAATAATAAGGATTAGCAAGGGATTTTACTTAATTGCCATAAAGATTAAAATTAAAAAAGCTCCACAATTGTGGAGCTTCATAAATCTTAGGATAATTGCTTATTCGCTAGCTTTTTGATCTTTAACTTCTTCAGTAGTTTTAGGAGCTGCTGTTTTTTTATCAGCAAAGAAATCATCTCTAGCTTGCTCTTTAATTTCTTTAGAAGTGGAGAATGGAATTCTTGAGGTGTAGCCTGCTTTAGCAGCAACAATCATTTTGACTGGCCATTGGAAGATGGCTTTGTTCCGTTCTAAGACTGTATCGTTATAAACTTCACGAGCAGCAGTAATTTCTCTTTGTAAATAAGAGTTTTGTTGCATTACATCTTTTAATTCAGCATGTGATTCAAGATTTGGATAATTTTCCATTGCAATATTAATCTTACGGGCAACATTGTCAATTTGAGAAGCAACTTGATTACGTTCAGCATCAGCATTTGGATTAACGCCACCTCTATAAGCAGCGATTTTTGTTAATGTGTCTTTATCTAAATCAATGGCTTTATCAAGTAAACTAGCAGCATTTTTAAGAATAACGACTCTTTGTTCAAGATAGTTGTCGATTTGTGATGCATTATGTTGAACCTTTTGTTGAAGTCCTCTTAAATAGTTTTGAGCCTTAATTTTCGTTCCAAGGAAAATAGCACCAGGAATAATCCCTAAAACCCATAACATAACCTCAAATATTGTTGATCCAACACCTACTTTTACAGCGATTTGTTTTTCAATGACATTCGCATCACGGCCCTTTTCGTTAACAGGATTATTCATCTCATCTAATTCATTAGCCATATATAAAACCTCCGTTTTGACTATTATATATTATTTTTATTTTTTGTTAAATAATGTTTCCATATTTGCATCGTCAACTGGTGAAATCATGTTGATTAAAACAAAAGCCATCAATCCACGTTGGAATAGTGTAGATTGAGAATACTTTCCAAGGAATGATGAATATTGAACATTTGAATTTAAGTTGTTATTAACATTACTTCTTGATTGATTACAATTCCTAACAGCAATATTTGTTTTTTTAGTAACTGGAAAATATTCTATCCAATTAACTGGAACTTGGTGAGTTCTACCATCTCCACCGAAAACACTAACAAAATCTGTACGATTTTCTCCACGATAACCATATGATTTAATAGTTACGACATCTGAATTACCAACTTTTTGTTTTTGATCAACTTTTAAAATCAAATCAGTAATACAGTTTTTTGGTTGAAAATAATCTCTTGAAAATCTATTGGCTATAGCTTCGTCTTCGTAAGAAGTTGTATTGTATTCACTTAATCCATTATATATATATTTTTCGGCTTTATTTTGTTGATATAGTGGAATCGAAAGAAGTGGAGCTAAATCGAAATATAATGATTGAATAAATGTCGTGTTGTAATCAACGAATTGTTCACGAGAAATATCAACTGAATAAGACATGTAATTGGCAGGAGCTGCATAAATGTCTTGCACTTGCGCATGCGAACTGGTGATGTAATTGATTGGTCCATCTTTTTGAAAGACGAAATCATCGCCATAAGGTTTTCCGTTTATTATCAAATCAATCATGCTACTTTGAGCAAGAGGAGTGAATAATAATCTAAATTCAGTCTCATTATCTCTATTTATTGCGCCAAAAATTACATCAAAATCTTCATTTCCCATCATTGTAAAGTTTGTTGAACTATCATTATCCATCAACTCTCTTTCAGCTTTCTTGGTAAGTTTCTTTTCGCCTTTTTTAACTTTTCTATCTATTTGCTTTTCGTTCATACCACTCATTCCGCTAGGACTACGAGAAAAATGAAGGTGTGGAGCCGAATCGTTTCCATAAACTAAACGTGTACTATAATAATATTTTGGGCCATCATGTTGAACTTGTGCTGTTAATGTTTGTGTCCTTGTAACTGTTCTTACGTTGCCTTTTGAATCAGTTTCAGTTTCAACCCAAGAAATAACTATTGAGCCTGTATATGTAATTTTTACTGTTTCGTGGATAAAAAATCTTTGAACCAAAAATGGATTCCCATAAATATCGCCAGATAAAACAAAATCAGAACTCATATCTTCATTATTATTATCTTCAAAACCATAGCGATCGTGGAGATAAGCAAATTGAGCTGGATCAAAAAACTTATTAAGATGAATTAATGGTGATGCTTCGTTTAAGATTTTTGCAGGCATATTCCAATCAAATAAAGCATTTAAGGTCGCCATTTGAACATCACACTCAGATTTTAATTTAGCAACTTCTATGCCGAAATTTTCAGTTAATTTTTTTAATGCTTTTATTGATTTATTAATATTTAGACAAATCAGTAAAATTGCTCCCACTCCTAAAAGTATTAGAGCTATTCCTGTAACGATACCAGCAATAAGCATTTCGCTATTGGTACAGCCTAGAATAATCATTAAAATAGCTACTACAAAAGCGATACATGTAAAAATGATTAATAGTACCTTTGTGGCTTTTTTACTTGTTAACTTTCTCTTGGCTTTATTTAAATTTGAACAAGCCAAATTGTACGAAGCAACAGTTTTTCTATTTAAAGGAACATCAGTTTTAGCTTCATTAACTAACTCATCAAAAATTTTGTTAGCAGTATCCTTGTACTTTTGTTTTAATTCTTTATTATATATTTTTAATGGTTCTAACATGTCTTGTTCCATATTATCATTCCTCACTTTGTTTATTTTAGACTAAATCAACCAAAAATAAAAATGACAAGTGTTGATTATTTGTCATTCTTAATTAAATTTTCTTCAATTTTATTAAATGTCTCTTTTGATACAACATGTTCGATTAGGCAACAATCATGTTCAGCAGTTTCTTCGCTTACACCAATTGACATTAAGAATTTTTTTATTGTGGTGTGTTTATGATAAATTTGTTTAGCAATTTTACGGCCGGAATCTGTAAGAGTTACATCTTCGTATGGTTTTTTTTGGATATATCCTAACGAAATTAATTCATTCATCGCTTTATTTACGGCCGGTTTTGAAATGCCTAAAGAATCAGCAATATCTACTGAATGAATTTTTTGTTTTTTAATTTCTATAATGTATATAGTTTCTAAATAGTCTTCGATAGACTTTGTTAAATTTTCCATAATTGTATTATATTACAAAAATTAACTAGAGTTAACTTTTTTTCTTGACTTTGAGCAATTCATATAATAAATTATTCAATGTAAAAGTTAACTCTAGTTAACTATAGGAGAATTATATGAGAAACGAGGATAAAAGGCTAAAGAGTGGTGATGAAGGCCATCTTTATAATCTTAGACGTGGGCAAAAGTGCTTTGTAACTGGTCTTCATAATGATAACGCTGCATTACGTAGGCGCTTATTAGATATGGGAATTACAAAAGGAGTGGAGATAGAAGTAAGAAAAATTGCTCCACTTGGAGATCCAATCGATATAAAACTTCGTGGTTATGAGTTATGTATTAGAAAAAAAGATATGAAAGGTATTGATATAAAGGTTATATAGTATGAAAGTTGCATTAGTAGGAAATCAAAATTCAGGAAAAACAACTTTTTTTAATGCTTTAACTGGAAGTAATCAAAAAGTTGGAAACTGGCCCGGAGTTACTATAGAAAGAAAAGAAGGAATTATTAAAGGAACAGATATTACTGTTGTTGATCTTCCAGGAATTTATTCTCTTTCTCCATATACAAGCGAAGAAGAAGTAAGTAGGCGTTATGTGTTGGATGATAGGCCAGATTTAATTATAAATATTGTTGATGCCACATCTATCGAGAGAAGTTTATATTTAACTACACAATTGTTAGAGCTTGATTGTGATGTTGTTGTCGCTTTAAATATGTTTGATTTGTTAGAAAAAGAAAAGATTTTTATTGATGAAGCTAAAATGAGCGAAAGATTTGGATGCACATTTGTTAAAATAAGTGCCAAATCTGGATATGGAATCGATAATTTAATTAATGTTGTTAAAAATAAAGAATACAAAAAGAATGCGCAAATAAAAATTTATCCTGAAGATGTTGAAACTTTAATTTCTAAAATTGAAGAAATTGACAAAAAACCTAATTCAAGATTTTGTGCTGTTAAAGTTATTGAAGAAGATCGTGATTTTAAGGTTTTGATGACTGATCAAACAAAAAAAGATCATGAAAAAATTGAAGAAAAATATCAGATGGATGGAGAGCAATTAATTGCTTCTTTGCGTTATGATTTTATTGTTGATGTAAAAGATGAATGTGTAAATGATGCTCGAGAAACCTCAAACAAAGAAAGTTTTACTGATAAATTAGATAAAATTTTACTTAATAAATGGGCAGCTATTCCTATTTTTATATTTATTATGGCTTTAGTTTATATGTTGTCAGTTGGTTTAGTTGGTGGATTAACTGTAAATTTAGTTGATGCTTTATTTAATGGCACTACAGAATTAGAATTTAATTTCTTTAGTATTACGTGGGTGGCGGATGTAAATATTGAGGGTCTTGGGCCTTTATTAGCTAGTTGGCTAACAGGTCTTGGGGCTTCTGAATGGAGCGTTTCTTTGGTTCAAAACGGAATTGTAGCTGGGGTTGGGGCAGTATGTAATTTTATTCCTCAGTTAATTGTTTTGTTTATTTGTTTATCTGTTCTTGAAACTTCTGGTTATATGTCACGTATCGCTTTTTTCTTAGATAGAGTCTTTCATAAATTTGGTTTAAGTGGAAAATCTTTAATTCCTTTTATTGTTGGAACCGGTTGTTCGGTTCCAGGAATTATGACTGCTAGAACTGTTGAAGATCCTAACGAAAGAAAATCGACAATTATTTTAACTCCATTTATGCCTTGTAGTGCTAAATTACCAATTTTATCGATATTTGCTAGCGTTTTCTTTGGTAGTTGGGCATGGGTTGTTTCTTTAAGTTTTTATTTCTTAGCTATATTTTTGATATTATTATTTGGTTTTATATTTAAAAAGTTTGTATTCAAGAATGAACATACAAATTTTGTTAGCGAATTACCTGAATATAAATTGCCATCACCTAAATATGTTGCTCGCGATGTTTGGGATAAAACAATTTCTTTTATTAAAAGAGCCGGAACAATAATTTTGTTTTGTTCGGTAATTGTACGGACTTTATCTTCGTTTACTTGGACTTGGGAATATGTTGATAATGAAACCGTTACTATTGATAAATCGATGTTAGCTGGAATCGGAAACGCCTTTGCTTGGATTTTTTATCCTATGCTTGGCGGACACTGGTCTTGGGCCGCAACAGTTTCTTCAATTCAAGGATTAGTTGCAAAAGAACAAGTAATTTCTTCGATGGGAGTAATTGCTAACGTTAGTGGAGCAACAAATATCTTTGAAAGCAGCGCATTTAGTTTCTTTAATGGATGGAGCGCTTATGCTTATATGGCTTTCAATATGTTTAGTGCACCTTGTATTGGTGCGATTGGTGCGATGAGACAAGAATTAGGTAGTGTGAAAAATACAATATTTGCCGTTATGTTCCAAATAGGTGTTGCTTGGGTAATTGGAACAATAATTGGTTGCATTGGATGGGTGGTAACTTTAATATGACAATTGTAGATATAATAATTTTAATAATCGTAATTTTGATTTTAGGAAGTATCATTTTCTTTAAGTCAATTTTGCCAAGAATACAACATAAACCAACTGGTGAATGTTCATCTTGCCCAATGGGAAACCAAAAGAAGATTAGACGCGCAATTAAGTCTTATAAAAAACGCAAGAATTTAAAGGATAAAAAGTAATATCCCCTGCAAATCCTACTTCTTTTTATAATTTTTAGCTAATCCGCCTTTAGAAGTTTCTTTGTATTTGTTGTTCAAATCTTTACCAGTTTCATACATAGTATTAATGACTGTATCAAGACTGATTTTTCTTGTTGATTCTAAAAACATTGCTAACGAAGCATTTTCAACACTTCTTAAAGCAGCAACAGCATTACGTTCGATACAAGGAATTTGTACTAATCCTTTAACAGGATCGCAAGTCAATCCTAAAAAGTGTTCCATACCAATTTCTGCAGCGCATTCAATTGTTTCTATATTTGAATTGCTTTTTAAGAAATTGGCCGCTCCGCTTGCCATCGAACAAGCTGTGCCAATTTCTGATTGACAACCAGCGAATGCACCTGAAATCGAAGCGTTAGATTTAAATATAACGCCAATTAAACCAGCAACTGCTAATGCGTCAATTATATCTTCTCTTTTAATATTATATCGAGTTTGTAAATAATAAAGTGTTGCAGGTAAAACTCCACATGAACCACAAGTTGGAGCAGTAACTATTATACTGCCGGCTGCATTTTCTTCACTTACTGCATAAGCGTAACTTGAGATTACTCTAATATGCCTATTTTCGTCATCTTCATTATCGATATTTGGTTTTTGAAGATAACTCGCTTTCCTTTTTAAATGCAAAATCCCTGGTAAATCCCCTGTATTTTTTAAACCTCTATGAATAGAATCAATCATTACGTCGTAAATTTGATTTAAATAATCTTTGATATCTGAATCGTCAAATTTATAGACAATTTCAGGTAACAAAATATTATTTTTTAGAGAATAACATTTAATTTCTTCGAAATTCTTGAAGGAATAAACATTTTTAGAATTTTGTAAATTACCATTAATAATTACGTTACCACCACCAATAGAAATGCATTCAGTTTTTGCAATTTGTTTGTCATCAACAAAAGATTGAATGATGAAATAATTGGGGTGAGGTAGCGTTTTTCTTTTAATATTAAAAACTATTTTTGTTCTTGTTTTTCCAAGAGTGTTTGCGATTATTCTATCAGTTAAATGGCCTTTTCCAGTTAGTGCCAAAGAGCCAAATAATGTAACAACAAAATTATTAGCTTCTTTGTGAGTGTTTAAAACATAGATGCATGCTTTTTCAGGCCCCATTGTGTGGGAAGAACTAGGTCCTGGACCGATCTTAAATAATTCTTTTAAAGATTCCATGGGCTTATTATATATTATTTTTTGTAAATGTTTTTTATTAGTTATATGTTTTCTTTTTCTTTATAGAATTATCATAATCTTTTATATATAATCTAGTAAATTATTTAGGAAAAATATGGATTTAAGCGAAAACAGAAAGAGAATGAATGAAGAAAAATTATATGAACCTGGAGATTCTAAAATTGCTCATGAGCAAATGACAAGAATGGAATTACTTTATGATTTTAATGCTACCCGTCCTTCTGAAATTAAAAAACGCCAAAAATTATTAATTGAAATGTTTGGAAAAATTGGCGAAGGTTGTTATTTTGAGCCACCTTTACATGCGAATTTTGGTTGTAAACATGTTTTTTGCGGAAATAATGTTTACGGAAATTTTAATCTAACGTTAGTTGATGATGGTAATATTTTTATTGGCGATAATGTAATGTTTGGGCCTGGAGTTATTGTTGCAACTCCTGGACATCCTATTGAAATTGAACTAAGAAGAAAAGGTTATCAATTTAATATAGATGTACATATTGGAAGCAATGTTTGGATTGGAGCAAATTCAACAATCTTGCCTGGTGTAAACATTGGTGATAATTCCGTAATTGGCGCAGGTAGCGTTGTTACTAAAGATATACCAAGCAATGTAGTGGCTTACGGAAATCCATGTCGTGTTGTTCGTAATATAGGCGCTCACGATAAAGATTATTATTATAAAGATAGGAAAATTGACATTAAATGAACAAAACAAAAGAAAGAACAAAATATATTTTAATTCTCTTAATGTGTGCTTTTACATACGCTTTTAGTGTACCTTTATTAAGTTTATGGGGCTCTTCTTTACCTACTTTTATGAGCGTTACTTTTATGTATTTCGGTGCCACTGTTGCTATCTTTTTGATTTATATTTATAAAAAATTATTTACTAAAACATTTAAAAATAAGCCATTTGAAAAGAAAGAAAAACCAATGATGCTGTTTATTATTTTAGCTGATGCTTTATCCAGTATATTTTTGGTCTATGGTTTAACATTGGTTAGTGCTGAAACGTCGTCTTTATTATTATCATTTCAAATTGTGGTGGTTGCTGTTATTGCTGTCATTTTTCTTAAAGAAAAACTTGGATTGCTTGGATGGATTGGACTTGGTTTAATTGTTGCTGGTGGTATATCTTTATCACTAAACGAACACGGAATTTCATTCGATGTTAACGCTATATTTATTTTAGTTCCTTGTATTCTTTGGGGCGTTCAAACTGATATGATTAAGAAAATTTCGGGTCAAGATCCTGTTAAAATTTGTTTAATTAAAACAACTGGTTCTGCCTTTGTGGATCTCATATTTGCTTGTGTGATGGGCGAATCAATTGCAGTTTCAAATATACCAAATTCAATCAATATTTTCTTCTTAGGGTTTTTAACATATGGATTAGCTGTATGTATCATGCTTGTTTGCCAAAGACATTTAGGGGCTTCAGTTACATCGTGCTATTTTGGATTGTCTCCATTTATAGGTTCTATTTATTCTTTGTTTGTTTTTCATACAGTCCCTTATTTTACATTCTATATAGCGGCAGGTTTAAATGTTTTAGGTATTTCTTTAGTCACAATCAATGAATATTTGCCTAGAATTAAAAACTGGATTAAACTCAAAAAAAGTCCACAATAACGATACAATTTATAATATTACATAATCTAGTTTTCAAAACTATTACACTTTTTTATAATATTTACTAATGTAAACTAACAATGTATAATCTAGATATGCAAACTTTAATAAGTTTTTTGATTGAATCTGATGAACTCGTAATTAAAATGACGAATCTCTTTCGTGATTTTTGCCGTTATTTGAATTTCTTCATTATTGCTGCAATTATTGTCTTTATTTTTCTAGCTTGGTATTATCTTTTATTTTTAATTTGCGCTTTTAAAAAACCTATTATTTATCCAACTGGAGAAACAAAATACAAATATGCCGTTTTAGTTCCTGCTAGAAACGAAGATAAAGTTATTAGAAATTGTTTGGATTCCCTTAAAAAACAGGATTATCCAAAAGATAAATTCGATGTTTATGTCATCATTGAATCAAAAAGTGATCCTACTTATCGAATTACAATGAGTTATGGATCGAATTTTCATGTTATTGTTCGTAAACATTTAACTAACAGGAGAACTAAAGGCTTTGCTCTTGATGAGGCGTTTCATTATATAGAAGATAATGGTTTAGTTTATGATGCTTTAATGATTTTTGATGCTGATAACGTTGTTTCTCCAAATTACATAACCATTATGAACAATACAAAGAATGCTGGTTTTCAAATTGCAACTGGGTACAGAAATTTCACAAATGCGACAGTAAATCGGGTTTCAAGTTGTTCAGCAATTCTTTTTTCGTTTATGAATAATTTTACTAGCAACGGGCGCTCAAGATTATTTAAAAAGTGCACTTTAACAGGTACTGGATATTATATTGATTACAATATTGTTAAAAATGAAGGTGGATGGATTTGGAATGGAATGACTGAGGATGTTGAATTAACTTGTTATTCTTATTATCACAATATTTCTATGACTTATAATCAAAGCGCTGTTTATTATGATGAACAAGCTACTCAATACCATGTTTTGCATAAACAACACGTTAGATGGGTTTGGGGTTTCTTTGCTAGCAAGAAAAGATTTAAGCAAAAAACATTTGATTATGGATGTAATAAAGGTGCTAAAAAGAGTTTAGCAAAGATGGAATATAATTTTTCTATTTATCCATTTGTTGCCTTGTGTATCGTTGAATTGCTTGCTTGTTTACTGGGCTTTGCTTTATTTATATCTGATTTAATTATAGCTTCCTTAGTAGAACCTGGAATTTGGGCTGATGCTAGTGCTAATCCACAAACCGTGTTTTGTTGGTTCTTGTTATCGTTCTTCTATTTGTATTTTTTATTCATGTTAGCAAGTTCGTTGACATTTATTATAGATAATAAGAGACTTAAATTTTCAGGAGGAAAAATAGTTGTGTGCATTTTTTCTTATTTATTTTTCTTCATGGATTTCTTATTGGCTTTCTTTGATGGACTTAATCATCCAAAAAAACGTAAGTCATGGGATAAGATCGAACATAGTGGAGATGTTGCGAATAACGAAGCAATTAAAAAGATAAATGAAAAGAAGAAAAGCAGGTAGCACAATTTATTATAGCGATATGCTGAATGATGATTTTGCTCAAACTAAATTAAAAAGACCAGAAGTTGTTGATGGTTATAAATTTAAAAGAACAAATCCGATCAATAATTTCTTTTCGGCAATTTTATATTATTGTTTAGCTCATCCTATTCTTTCTTTGTTTTGTATCGGAAGAGGTATAACTTTTTCTGGAAAAAAGAACTTAAAAGAACTTAAAGGAAAAGGTTATTATGTTTATGGAAATCATACAACTGAATGGGATGAAATTGTTTATGCTTCATACATTTGTTGGAGTAGAAGAGTAAACATTGTTGGCTATAGCGATACCACAACTATTCCTGTTGTAAAGCATATTGCTAGAGCTTTAGGTTACTTGCCTTTAGGAAATAGCATTAAAAATCAAAGAGATTTAATGAATGCCATGAAATTTTATTTAGATAAAAAACAAGTAATTGTAATTTATCCTGAGGCTCATGTTTGGCCATATTATACGCATATTAGGCCATTTCCTGCCGCTTCTTTTCATTATCCAGCAAAATTTAATGCTCCTATTGTCCCTTTAGTTACAGTTTATAAAAAAAGAATATGTAAAAAGTTTAAGCCATGTATTAAAATAATAATCGGAAAACCTATTTATCCAAAGTCAGATTTTACACCAGCACAAAATAAAGTTTATTTGCATGACGAATGCTATAAACAAATGAAGGAAATATCTGACAGCCATAAACAATTTGAATATTTTCATTACGAATATATTTCTGATAAGTCGTCTACTAAATAATGAAGGGAGGGATTTATGAAATACGATTCATTAATTAAAAAAATGTCTTTGGAGGAGAAGGCCTCTTTAATGTCAGGTAAAAACGGTTGGGAAACTCAAGATTTACCGCAACATAAAATTCCTTCATTGTGGCTTAGTGATGGCCCTCATGGAGTTAGAAAAGAAACGGATGGGGAACAATCTTTAAATTTAAACAAGGAAACTCATAAAGCAACTTGTTTTCCTCCTGCTTCAACTATGGCAAATAGTTGGGATCTTGATCTTGAAGAGAAGGTGGGAGAAGTAATTGGAGCCGAAGCTAAAGCTCTTGGAGTTGATGTTTTATTAGGGCCTGGAATAAATATTAAAAGAAACCCTAGATGTGGACGTAATTTCGAATATTATAGTGAAGACCCATATCTTGCTGGCAAAATGGGTGGTGCTTTAATTAAAGGTATACAAAGTAACGGAATTTCTGGATGTGTTAAACATTTTTGTGCAAATAGTCAAGAAACTAGACGTATGGTTATGGATAGCGTTGTTGATGAAAGAGCACTTAGAGAAATCTACTTAACAAATTTCGAGATTACTATTGAAGATGGAAAGCCTGGATTTGTGATGTCATCTTATAATTTAGTTAACGGCACATACGCTAACGAAAATAAACATACTTTAGTTGATATTTTAAGAAAAGAGTGGGGATACGACGGGGTTGTTGTCTCAGATTGGGGCGGAAACAATATAAGAACTAAAGGATTAGAGTGCTTCTCATCTTTAGAAATGCCAGGAAACTTTGGTGATACCAATCGTGATATTGTTGAAGCCGTTAAGAACAAAACTTTTGATGAAAAAATTTTGGACGAGAATGTTGATTTAATGTTAACCGCAATTAATAAATATTACCAAAATAAACATGATGATAAATTTGATATTAATAAAGACAATGAAATGGCACGAATTGCTGCTGAAGAAAGTATTGTTTTACTTAAAAATAATAAAAATGTTTTGCCTTTAAATAAAGGGAGCAAGGTTGCTTTGATTGGTGGCTTTGCAAAAACTCCTCGATACGAAGGTGGCGGATCAGCTCATGTAAATCCAACGAGTGTCGAAAATACTGTTGATGAAATTAAAAAATATGAATTAAATTTTGTCGGTTATGAACAAGGATATGAAATCATTGATCATGAAAATTCTGATCTATCTAGCAAAGCTCTATCCTTAGCTTCAAAAGCTGATTTCATATTATTTTATATGGGATTGTCTGATGATATTGAATCAGAAGGTTTTGATAGAGTTAATTTAAAAATCAATAATAATCAATTAATGTTACTTAGTCAGTTATATAAAACTGGTAAAAAA
>Ga0172377_10002005_pt1 | contig 20818 bp, 15 predicted proteins | sample Pumphouse3metaG_FD_119749 | JGI IMG/M metagenome (GOLD analysis project Ga0172377, IMG submission 119749) | Leachate microbial communities from a municipal landfill in Southern Ontario, Canada - Pumphouse #3 metaG | ecosystem: Engineered > Solid waste > Landfill > Unclassified | place: Canada...
ACGAATATAATCTAAACTATATTCAAAGCAAACGGGAGCGCTTAATGAAGATCGCATTTTTGGGAGGAACTTTTGATCCGCCACACCTCGGGCATACTCGGTTGGCGCGTCAAGTGTTGGCGCACAAGTTGACGGATCTGGTGCTGTTCGTTCCGTCATGGCATCCGCCGCATAAGAACGGAATGCCGGTAACACCTTTTTTTAATCGCATGGCGATGTTGAAACTTGCAGTTGAAGGGGTTGCCGGATTTGCGGTATCCGATATAGAAGAACGCCTGAAAAAGACGCCGTCATACACTATCGATATTATTCGCGAGCTGGAGCGTGAATATCCGGACGACCGGATCGAATTGATGATCGGGGCGGACAGTCTGATTCAGCTTCATACCTGGTACCGGGGCGACTTGCTGGCGGCAGAGCGTGAGTTTATCACCTATCCGCGACCGGGGATTGAAGTCAATCTTGATGTTATGAAACAATACTGGGCTGAAGATATTGCCCTGAAATTGACCGGTTCGATTTGTGATTTGCCGGTCAGTGATATATCTTCAAGCGAAATTCGTGCGCGACTGGGCAGAGGTGAAAAAGCCGCGCATATGATGGAAAAAACCGTTTGCCAATATATATTAGATCACAAACTATATAGGGAATAAAGATTTATGGCAGAGCTAGTAAAACAGAAAGAAATCGCCGATATTTGTGTCTCCGCGTCGCAAGATAAGTTGGCTGAAAATATCATGATTATGCAGGTCAGCGAAGTCTCATCGATTGCTGATTATTTTGTTTTGGTCACCGCGAATTCAGTGCCGCATATCAGGGCTGTGGTGAACGGGATCGAAAAGGTTTTATTTGATAAGTTAAAGGTCAAATGTAAGCAGGAAGGCAGTCCGGAAAGCGAATGGGTACTGCTTGATTGCGGAGGTGCGGTGCTGGTGCACATTATGACACCTGAATTTCGGGCGAAATTTCAGCTGGAAAGTCTATGGGGCGACACTATCGGCAAGAACGGCGAAAAAAAATCACGCAGGAAAAAAGAAGTATAAAATGATGGGTAACCGATACAACCGGAACGATTGGAATGAATTTCAATGGGAAAATGAAATCCGCCGTGATGAACAGCGGATTAATCATTATTTCCGGGAACTTCCATGCTGCATCGATTTGCCGGGCGAAGAAGATTATATCATGAAAAAGCTGGCTGGAATGCCCGATTTGGTACCGTCCCAGGGAAATGACAGCTTTTTTTACTTCAATGATGATGATGATGAGGTTGATGAATTTTTTCCGGGTGAATGGCGTCATAAAAAAGGGGCTGAGCTTTATACCCAAATTATGACTATTTCGCGGCAATGGAATTCATTGCTTGCCTCGCAAATGACTGGTTCGGAATTAAAAAAAGGGTTGGCGGCAACTTGTCTTTTCGGTAAGCTTGCCTCGCGGATCATTGACATTTTCAATACAGAAGAGGGCATGCACGGACTTAAATTAGGCTTGCTCAAAAGAATGCTTTCAGAGCTTAATGCGCTGGTGGGAATCATTCGCGCGGTCGGCTTTGCCAGAAGAACACTTGAACCGCAGCTTTGTGCTGTTATTGAGCAAATTCAGAATGTTCGGGAAAAGTCTATTGATCTGATGCAGGAACTAAGAAGCTGAACCCAATAAAAGCAGTTGAAGTTATTGCGGTTATTTTTTCAGTTTGAACCGTTGTTTTTGGCCATAGTCACAAACTTTCGGCACTGTTCCGCATTCAATATACCGTCTTGTCTCAGCAAAATATCAGCTTCGACTCCGAACGGGCCGGTTTTTTGTATTGCATTGCCGACATTTTCAGCACATAAGCCGCCATTAAGCCACCATGGCGCGTTTAATGATCCGGAGATTCCGGTGGCGGCCTCCCAGTCGGGGAAACCGTAACTTCCGGAGTTATTACCGGGTTCATAATTGAAACAGTCCACTGAAATTCCGTCTGCGATTTGATTGCATAATGTAATATCTTCATGATTAAAATTCGGCGATGCCGGGAAAAGGTTGAGTAAGATTTTTGCATAATGCGGCAGTCGTTCGCGCAATTTAAGTACTTCGTCCTGCTTCCAGCAATGCAGTTGGACGGTATAAATTCCGGAACGTTCCATCAGGCTTAAAAGCTCGTGGTGATCAGTGATATGCGTATCCATAACCGGGCAAATGCCGGGAGGCAGCATTTTTACCAGCCTTGCCGCAGTACTGGGCAATATGAAAAACGGTGAAGCATATTGCTGTCCGATAAAAATGCCGACTTCATCTGCACCGCAACCAATGATGATTTCCAGCTCGCGTTCAGTCAGCACGCCATTGATTTTAACTCTCATTGTTGATTTCCCATGCCCGGCGGATGCCCTGAAGAGTAAAATCAGTGCCACCTGATTTCAGTTCAGGAATAAACCACGTGAAGAAATCAGTATCGCCGCCGATTCCGAAAAAATCTATTTCCTGATCGGGCAAGTTTTCTTTTGCCCGCTTGATCAGCCAGCGGACGCTACCGATAACTCCACCATCAATTCCCAGCCGCATCGCATCGACAGTGTTGACTCCGAGGTTGTCAGGAAGCGATTGAAAGAGGTCGATAAGCGGCAATTGGGCAGTATAGTCATTGAGCGAACGGCGCAGCAGCGTGCGTCCGGGCATGATAGCGCCACCGCGGAAACGTCGTTTCGCATCGACAACTTCCATTGTGATGGCAGTTCCGAAATCAAAGCAGACTGCAGCGCGCGAGGTTATTTCTCCAAGTCGAATGACATTGGCGACCCGGTCAGCGCCGACGGCGGGATGATCGGTCATAGAAAAATCGATATTTGATTTGATACTTGAATTAATCCAGAAAATATCCTGCCCGCTGAGTTTTAGGGTAACCGCAGGAACTACTGAAGCTCCGGCAACCGGTATCCCTGAAGGAATCAGTTTGGCATTGAAGTCGGAGGTGTCGCAGCATTTAATATCGCCGCATTTTTTATTATCAATAGTGGTATATTGCGCGTGGGTATTGCCGATATTAAAAACAAATAACATTATTGCGCTCCGATGCAAATGTGTTAATAGACATCATATATTCCCCGAAAAGTAGTAGAAGCCGAAAATGCTCTGATTTTTGATGTAACTTCAATGTTTAAATTCGCGCGCGCATAATACGCGCGCGAATTTAAAAAAGTAATTTATGAATATTAGAGGAATTTTTCCAATGCCGGATTTTGAGAAATTTTTCCGACCAGCTCTTTGATTCGTTGTGCGGATTTCGATTGGCAGATCAAAGTCGCATCGTCAGTATGGACTATGATCAGGTCACTGACATCTACCGCGGTAATCAGATGTCTTGAATCGCTGACTATAATTGAATCACTGACATTTACACCTTCAAAAAGTCCCCTTACAACGTTATTATTTTCATCAGGTTTTATTTGGTTTCTCAAAGCATTCCAGCTACCGACATCATCCCAGTCAAAAGTTGATTCCGCAACAATTACATCTTCCGACGGAAGTTTTTCCATCACTGCGTAATCGATTGATATTTTATCGCATTTTTCATATTGTTCAGTCATGGCTTCAATAAATCGGCCGTTATCGTTACCATGGGATACCGCCTCCGCGATTTCCGCAAGTTCCGGGGCATATTTTAGAAACGCGTCAGTAATGGTTTTTACTGTCCATACGAACATTCCGCTATTCCATTGGTAATTTCCTTCGGCTAACATATGCTCGGCATTTTCAGCATTAGGTTTTTCCTTAAAGCCCAAACTTTGACGGAACACAGTTTCACCGGAGATATCAAGCTTTTCGCCGCATTTAATATAACCGTATCCGGTACTGGCATAATCCGGTGTGATTCCGATCGTGGCAATTTTTCCGGATTGAACAGCGGCAGCCGAGTCGCCAAGCACTTGGCGCAGTGCAGAATTGTCGCGGATAATATGGTCGCTGGGCAACATAATCATTACAGAATTTTCATCGCCGCCGGATAAACTTTTTACAAGTCCCGCCGCCGCAGCGACACAAGGGCCGGTATCTTTTCCGAAAGGTTCGCCGATGATATTCTGAGGCGGGATTTGATTAAGTAACGAACGCATGGGCGCAACATAATCAGCATTCGTTAAAATCAGAATATTTTCATTTTTGACCAAGGGATTGAGTCGTTCGACGGTTTGTTCAATTAAAGTCAGATTGCCAATCAGACGCAATAATTGTTTGGGGCGGGACGCGCGGCTTTGCGGCCAGAACCGTTCACCGCGTCCACCCGCCATAACCACTGCGTATAAATTGTTGTTGTTCATTTTTAACCTAACTTGTCAATAATCTTAATCATCGGCATGAACATTGCAATAACAATTCCCCCGACAATAACCGCTAGGCCAACAATCATCAACGGCTCGATCATGGAGGTTAAGGCGCCTACGGCATTATCAACTTCTTCTTCATAGGTGTCTGATACTCTGATCAGCATATCCGGCAACTTTCCGGTTTCCTCGCCTACCTCAATCATACTGATTACCATGGCCGGAAAAATTCCAGTAGCAGAAAGCGGCCCGGCAATGCCTTCGCCCTCTTTAACCGCGTCGTGAACTTTTTGAACCGCAGTAGAGACGACAAAACTTCCAGAAGTATCTCTGACGATATTGAGTGCGTTCAAGACTGGAACCCCGGCAGAGAGCAGGGTCCCGAGAGTTTGTGAGAAGCGGGAGATCGCCGTTTTGGCGACAATCGGTCCGAACAGCGGGATGTTGTATGTAGTCCAGTCAAAAACATATTTGCCTTGTTTTGTTTTTCTGAGCAATTTATAAACAATAATAAGAACGGCGATTAAGCCGAAGATCAGGTAAATACGTTCACGCATAACGTCACTAAGCCACATTACGGCTGACGTCAATGCGGGGAGAGGCTCTCCCTCAAGCAAGTCGTCGAACACTTTGGCGAAGTTTGGAACAATGAAAATCATTAACCCGGAGGTGATACCGACTGCCACAATCATAACGACCAGCGGGTAAATCATTGCCGATTTAATTTTTCCGGCGATTCGTGCGGATTTTTCCATAAAGATGGCCAAACGGTCAAGAATGCTTTCCATCGCGCCAGCGGCTTCTCCTGCGCGAATCATATTCAGATAAAGTTTATCAAAAGTTTTCGGACTTTGCGCCAATGCTTCAGAAAAAGTAGATCCTCCTTCTACTGCATCAGCAGTTTTCGCCAGAATGGTTTTGGTAGTGGGATTTTTGGTCTGACGTTCAAGAGTCCGCAAAGAACGAATTAAAGGAAGTCCGGCATCCAGCAGAATGGCCAATTGACGGGTAACTGTAGTCAATTCTTTGCGCTTGATAACAACCGGCCCAAGCGAGAGATTCAGGTTAATTCCACCGCTTTTGCCTTTGCTGGGTTTGCCACCTTTTTCTTTGTTTTTGGATGGTTTCGATAACGATTTTATTGATGTAGGATGAAGATTCTGTTTTTTCAGATCGCCAATGGCGATTTCTTCACTTGCCGCCTCAATTTTACCTTTACGTTCTTCGCCGGTTCTTCCATCAATTGCGACATAATAATACTTAGGCATATGCGCCCTCCCAAGTTAAAACTTTAACTTTATTATTTCATGGCCTTCAGTTTTTCAGCAATACTGTCAGGATCCTGTGCTTTGGTAATCAATTCTGTATAAGATATCTTTTCCGCTAAATAATGTTGCAGCAGATGAGCATCAAGGGTACTCATTCCATATTTGGCACCGGTCTGGAGCTCTGATGATATACGGAATGTTTTATTATCACGAATCAGAGCCTGAATAGAAGGTGTGGATACCATGATTTCAAATGCGGCAACCCGTCCTGGTTTGTCGCTACGCGGCAAAAGCACTTGTGAAATTACACCGATCAGCGATGATGCCAGCTGAGTTCTGATTTGTCCTTGCTGATTGGTTGGAAACGCGTCGACAATACGGTCAACAGTACGCGCCGCCCCGGTAGTATGGAGAGTACCGAATACCAAGTGACCGGTTTCCGCCGCCGATACCGCAGCTTCCATGGTTTCCAGGTCCCGCATTTCCCCGACCAGAATTACATCCGGGTCCTGGCGCAAGGCACGCCGCAACGCTTCTGCGAAGGTTGGTACGTCGGAACCGATTTCACGCTGAATAACCACACTGCGTTTATGTGGATGATAGAATTCTATCGGGTCTTCCACGGTGATAATATGACACGCGCGTTCTTCGTTAATGATATTGATCATAGAAGCGAGAGTAGTAGATTTGCCGGAACCGGTAGGCCCGGTTACAAGTACCAAGCCACGCGGACGGTAGAGCATGTCTTTCACTGAAAGCGGCAGACCGATTTGTTCCATGGTCAGTAGCGTGTTGGGGATCTGTCGTAAGACCGTACCATAAAATCCGCGTTGTTTGAATGCGCTGACACGAAAACGTGCCAAGTCGCCGAACCCGAACCCGAAGTCAACGGAGCCGCATTCCTGAATTTGCTGAAACTGGGCATCCGAAGTAATTGATCTTACCAGTCGCTCGGTATCATCCGGCTGTAAAATATCGGTATCCAACGGTTGCAGGTCGCCGTGAAGTCTTACGCAAGGAGGAACACCAACTTCGATATGAAGGTCACTTACTCCAAGCTCGACAACCAGAGCCATCAATTCACTCATTTCAACCATAAAAATTACCTCAAAAAGTTTTTATGTAAATACGTATTTTAATACTTCTTCGGCCGATGATTCACCGTTTAACACCGCATTTATTCCATCAACACGAATACTGCGCATCCCCTGTTCGACGGCTTTCTGTGCGATTACCGAAGTCGGCGCGTTTTTGGCGATAAGGTCAGAAATAGTACCATTTACAACTAATAGTTCGCAAATGGCTTTACGTCCCTTGTACCCTGAATTATTACAGACCACGCAACCTTTGCCGTAGTAAAATTTTCTATCTCCCAACTCCTCACGAGTAATACGAAAGCGACTCAACTCTTCATCTGTCGGGTCGTATGGAGTACGGCAATTTTTACAGACGCGCCGGATCAAACGTTGGCTGAGAACAGCGACTAGGGAGGAACAGACGAGAAACGGCTGTATACCCATGTCAAGCAACCTGGTGACACTTCCGGCCGCATCGTTGGTGTGCAGAGTTGAAAACACAAAGTGTCCGGTCAGCGACGCCTGAACCGACATCTGCGCAGTTTCAAAGTCACGAATTTCCCCGATCATTATCCGATCCGGGTCTTGACGTAGAAAAGCGCGTAGCGCCCGCAAAAAGTTCATCCCGAAAGCATCGTTAATCGGCAATTGGATAATGCCTTCAATATCATATTCAACGGGATCTTCGGCGGTCAGAATTTTGTCAGTGATATGATTAACTTCTTTCAGGCATGAGTAAAGAGTAGTAGTTTTTCCTGATCCGGTAGGACCGGCGACAATCATGATGCCATTCGGTAATTGGATAAGATCACGAATTTGTGCGAGTACATCTTTTCCCATTCCCAATACGTCAAGGTCGAGATTGACTACAGTACGGTCGAGAATACGAAGCACCGTTGATTCTCCCCATGAAGTCGGCAGGCAGGATACGCGAAGGTCCACCTGTTTTCCCAGCAACCGCATTTGAATTCGGCCGTCCTGGGGGCGGCGGCGTTCAGCAATGTTAAGATTACTTAAAATCTTTATGCGGCTGATTACTGGAACTGCCATGCTTTTAGGGGGATTAGGCAATTCGCGCATCGAGCCGTCAACACGATAACGAATCCGGAAATCATGTTCGAATGGTTCGAAATGAATGTCAGCCGCCTTGTCCTTAATTCCCTGGGTAAGAATCACTTCAACAAAGCGGATCACAGGCGTTTCATTGGCGGCTGCCTCCAGGTCGCTATCGCTGATGTTTTCATCAGCTTGCCTGGATACAAATTCCACCAACATATCGTGAACAGAACCGATGGACAGAGGATAAAATTTTTCTACCGCGTCATCAATTTGTGATTCTGATGCCACCTGGACATGAACATCCATTCCGGTAATGAAACGCAATTCTTCAGCAATCTGATAATTGAAGGGGTTTTTATGAGTTGCCGTCAGCATGGAATTGTCACAGGAAAGGGGGATTATTCCGTGAGCCCTGGCCATATCCTGATCAACCAACTTCAGCACTTCCGGAGGGATTTCAACATAACGGATATCCACAACTTCTGTGCCGAGGTGTTCAGCCATAAGCGCGAGGAGCTGGTCTTCAGTGGATAAACCAAAATTAATTATTACTTCGGAAAAAGGTTTCCCCGAACGTTCACATTCCTCTTCGATTTCCAGTACCTGTGCTTCAGTACAAATCCTTTCAGAAAGGAATATATCTTTAAGCGTTTGGCTTTCTGCATCTAACATATATTATTCTTCCTCTGTCATCGTGACACGAATCACTTCTTCCAGTGTCGTTACGCCGTCTTCAGCTTTGCGGAGTGCATCATCACGTAGTCCGTGCATGCCGTTTCTACGTCCCGCCTCACGCAATGCGTTGGCCGGCTGATTTTGAAAAATCATTTCAGTAATTTCACTGGTGATACTCAATATTTCATAAATTCCCACACGTCCTTTGTAGCCGCGGGTGCAGGCAGGACAGCCTTGACCTTTGTAATAAGTGTGTGTATTGGTATGTTCTTCACTCATGCCAAGCAAACGGCGTTCGCGTTCATTCGGGGTATATGGCTCCTTGCAGAACTTGCAGAGACGTCGCACTAAGCGTTGTGCCATCACTGCGCGTAAAGATGAAGCGACCATAAAGCATTTAACTCCCATATCAACCAGACGGGTAACGGCTCCCGGCGCGTCATTGGTATGTAGTGTACTGAATACCAAGTGTCCGGTAAGCGCAGCATTAATGGCGATTTCAGCAGTTTCGAGGTCACGTATTTCCCCAACCATGATAATATTAGGCGCCTGCCGGAGCATTGAACGTAGCGCTGCGGCAAAAGTCAGGTTTACATGCCGGTCAACCTGCACCTGGTTGATTCCTGACAACTGATATTCAATTGGGTCTTCAACAGTAATGATTTTGCGTTGTGGGGTATTGATGGTATTCAAAAAAGCATAAAGTGAAGTGGTTTTTCCTGAACCGGTCGGCCCGGTCACCAGAAATATGCCGTCCGGGAGACCTAGAATGTTGTCAATGATTTTTGAATCATCAGGGTAAAACCCGAGTTGGGCAATCTCCAGTTGGATACTTGATTTATCCAAAATACGCATAACAATACTTTCACCATTGGTAGTTGGTATGCTGGAGACGCGGAGGTCAACATCTTTATCCATCACTCTTATTTGAATACGGCCATCCTGAGGTATCCGCTTTTCAGAAATATCCATTTTGGACATAATTTTAATACGGCTGGTCAGGTTACCCTGAATATATTTTGGCGGCGATTCCATTTCACGCAACACCCCGTCAACTCGGCATCTGATTCGGTAACGCGTTTCCATCGGTTCAAAGTGAATATCGCTGGCGCGCATCTTATATGCTTCCATAATGATCAGCGAAACCAGCTTGATGATCGGGGAGTCATCACTGGAAGTCTCTTCAATTGAACCGATACCGCCGACTTGGAATTCACTGTTGGTGTCCTGATAATCGTCAAGTACTTCGGAAACTGAATCGTTGATAGTGTTGTAGTGTTTGTTTATGATGTCGTTAATCTGTTCTTCTTTGGCGACTACCGCTTCGACATCACATCCGAGCAGATAACGTATTGAGTCTATGGTATCCAGGTTAGTAGGATCACTGATCGCTATGGTCAACGTATTGTCATTCTTCATTACCGGGACAACGCCATAAGCGAGAACAACATCCCGCGGAAGCGATTCAACTACTTCAGGAGGAACCTGATAGGCACTGAGGTCCATTACTTCAAGCCCGAACTGCTGTGCAAGCATGTTCTGAATGTCAGCTTCAGTAGTGCAGCCCATCAAAATCAGGGCATCAATCAAATCCATTGAACCGTCGCTTTCATCGGAACGACGCTGTGCCTCAGCCAGTTGTTCAGTTCCGATTACGCCGTAATCAGTCAATAATTCAACAATATATTTAACATCTCTCAAATGAATTTCTCCAAAATTGCCCGGAGCTTTTATGCTTACTTATACCATATCAAAATTACCTTAGAAGTTTTTTTTTTCAAGTGACTCTCTTAAAATATATTTCCAACAAGACTTTTTTCAAAAACCATATGTGCTCTCAAAAAATGTTCTTGAGACTCATGAATGTCAGTCATAACCATCCTAATTTATTTGCCGATGCAGAATCTGCTGAAGATGTTTTCCAGAATATCGGGAGAAACGGTTTCACCGGTTATCGCTCCCAATGATGCAATGGCTTGGCGTAATGGAACTGCCGCAAGCTCCCATTCTTCCGTGTCAATGCGTTCTGATACTTCAGGAAGTAATGCGACCGCTTCAGCAATCAAAGCGGCATGACGGGAATTTACTGCAAACTCCGGCTCTTCCGTGTGTTCTTTCCCCCAAACTTTCTTTTCGAAAATATTAAGCAAGTGATCAATCCCGTATTTTTCAATGACTGATATTTTGACTGCATCGAATTGTAATTCAGGAAGTTTTCGTTGCGGTACCAGGTCAATTTTATTCCATACGGCAATAACCCGGTCTGGAGGCACATTGCATTTTTCCATTTCGGTTATTTCCGAATCGAGGTTTGGTTCTGACGCGTCAAGCACCCATAAAATAAGTTGAGCTGTCCCAATGGTATGGCGGGTTCGACTGATTCCTAAAACTTCAATATGGTCTGCGGAGTCGCGTAGACCGGCAGTGTCAGTTAAGCGAACAGGGATTCCGCGCAACTGGGTAGATTCTTCTATGGTGTCACGGGTTGTTCCGGGAATTTGTGAAACAATTGCGCGTTCGTTGTCTAACAGTAAATTCAGCAAACTGGATTTTCCCGCATTGGGACGTCCCGCCAGCACAACCCTGATACCTTCGCGCAGGATCATACCGGATTTTGCGGATTCTGCCAAGGCGGTAAGTTCGCTTTTTGCATCCTTGATTGTCGCGTTTAAAGAGGCCGGGGGCAGCCAGTCTAAATTTTCTTCCACGAAATCCAGCCGGGATTCACATTCGGCCAGAATATCGGTAAGCATACTTCGTGTTTTCGTGATTTTGTTGCTCAATAAACCGGCAATTTGGCGTTCTGCCAAACGCAGAGCCATTTGGCTGTGGGCGCTGATAATGTCGCAGACCGCTTCGGCCTGGGTCAAGTCCAGCTTGCCGTTGACAAATGCCCGGAAAGTGAATTCGCCGGGGTCGGCGAGCCGGGCTCCGGCTTTTATGGCAGTGGAGAGAACATTTTTGGCCGCAAGCGCTCCGCCATGACAATGAATTTCTACAACATCGTCGCCGGTATAGCTGTTGGGCGAGGGCATATAAACGCCAAGCGCAGGGTCACTGCAACTTTGTCCATAAAGCATTCTACGAAACGGTTTCTCCGCCAGAAGCGTTTTTCCATGCCATACCTGCGAACCTACTTTTAACGCATCCGGGCCGGAAATGCGAATAATTGATATCGCTCCGCCGATCCCGGTGCAGATAGCGCAAATGGTGTCAATGGTATTCATAATTTTTACTGCAATTGATAAAAAAATTTTATGAGAAAATTAGTGATTTTATTTAGGATTCGCGTAATATAACTGTTTCTCTACCCATTACAATAACACGCAAAAACAGCCGGGTCAGGGTAGCATGGAAAGTGGTTGATTTTTAAGAATTTCAACACATGCTTATTTTGAATAAATTTTTTTACCGCTAAAGTCTGATTTTTTAAGTATTAAACTTCGCGCGCGCATTATGCGCGCTCAAAGTTTAAACAATGACAACAAATGGTACAAGCTGCATTTTTATGGTACTGGGTTTTCTGCTTGATATGGATCAAGCTACATGTCAAAAGCAGCTGTACAATACATTTATGATATGGTCTTCACGGCTAAATACGTCCTGCCTTTCGGCGGAAGCACTGAATGTTATTTTACTTTTTATATAAAACATCTTTCCGGGTCAGTCATTGAACCACGCCCGCGTTTTCATTGAATTTGCATATGCCGAAGACTGATCAGGAGCAATGGCTAACCTCAAAGTTTTTTGAAGACCTTGAAAATTTATAGATATAGGTTGAAGATTATTTTAATATTGTGTATATTCTGTTTGTGTGTACATAAATTTTATAATGGATTTTTATGGAAATAAAAGATTTAGAGCAAATATCCCAAAATATGCGGGAAGTTTTTGAGCGGGCGCAGGAGTCCAGCAAAAATGATAATCCTGATTATGCGATTGAATTGCTATGCGATTTGGTGGCCAATTCTCCCGGGTTATTGCCGGCGCGGATATTGCTCAGAGAATACGAGACTAAAAAATCGGAAAAAGCAAGATTCTGGTGTCGGTTCAAGGCATATTGGGTTGGGCTGTTTCTTGCTCGAAAGTATCGGAAAATGATTTCCGAAGACCCGCTTGAAGTGATGCGCTGTTGCGAAGAACATCTTACATATTATCTTTTTAACCGTCGCATTCTTGAAGTACTGGCAGATGCTGCAATTGCGGCTGATGCCTTGTTTATAGCGATCGAAACTATAGAAATAATTTGTGCGCGTTTTCCAAACGAAGGAGCTTATCGCAAAAAACTTCAGGAATTGCGCAGGATTTCCGAAACTGCCGATGCGATAGAGAAGAAATCGGTTTCAGATGAAATTGAAGATATCGGTTTGGACAATTCTGAGCTGTCTGATGCCGATGACTTGCGGCAAGCTATTTCCCGTCTTGAATCCGAGCTTGCTGAGAATGACAGTTTTGAAATTCGCCGGCAGCTTGGTGATTATTATTGTCAGCTGGGTGCATATGATAAGGCAGTTGAATACTTCCAGGAGTTGATGAAAGAAGGCGAGGATTTCGATCCTGCAATAGATAAATATTTGGAAAAAGCGATGCTGGCACGTTGGAATGAGAAGATCGCTTCGGAACCGGAGCATGCGGCGGCGATTGAAAGAGAAATGTTTCTTTATCAACTTGAAAGAGCGGAAAATCGAGTTGAACTTTATCCTAATGACAGCGGATTACATTTTGAGCTGGGTGAACTTTATTTTAAAGATGGCAACTTTGATAGTGCACTGGATGAATTTGAACAATCAAAGAACAACCCGGCGCTTCGAACCGAATCAAATTTATATATTGGACGTTGTTTCATTGAAAAACACAATTTCCCTTCTGCAGTAGAACCTTTGGTGGAGGCAATAAAAGAGATGGCCCGGGTTGACCAAGAAAAAATGGATGCCATGTATTGCCTGGCTGAAGTCTACGAAGAATTGGGAATGGATGACGAAGCGTTGGAAACATATAAAGAAATATATCGAAGCGATATTAGCTTCAAAGATGTGGCATCGCGAATAGAAGAGTTATACGATGAGTGCTGATATGAATTCTTTTTGATTATAAATGTTGATTTTGTTTTTTCTGTAACCTATATTAGTTGTATGAATTTAATTAAAAGCGAAACCTACCTTACAAGGAGTTGACATGGCTGACGAAAAAGACATGAATACCGCTGGTCCGGGAGCGAATGATCCGCTTAATAAACGTGATACCAATAGCGGTACGCTGAAAAAGCTGGGCGATACCAGAACTCGTAAAACTATTAAACTGCGTCCTGTAACCGCATCACCTCTCATACCGATAAATTCAGGAAGCGAGGATTCCCGTGATGCTTCCAGTACTAACACGAGTAGGCTTGGTAAGATGGGCGCCGATACACGTACCCGTAAGACCATCAAGCTGAATATCGGCGGTGCCGAAGATACTGCTAGTGAAGTTGCCGCTATGCCTTCCTCAGACGAGGATAAAAGCACCGCAACTGTAAAAATGGTTAAGCTATCAGAAAAACAGCAAGGATCCATGATTCCAAAATTAGAAGGCCAAGAGCCTGCCGCTACGAGTTCAAGAAGTGACGAAACTGTGGTATTGGTTCCTGATCCTTTGAATGCACGCAATACCGACACTGGTACTCTAAAAAAACTGGACGATACCCGTACTCGAAAAACGATAAAATTGAATGTTGAAAGAGCCCAGGATACAGCCGCTGGAGCTAATGCTATGCCCTCCGTAGAAGCGGGGAAAAGCACCGCAACGGTAAAAATTGATCGGCTTCCGCCAAAACAACAAGGATCGCCGAATTCTCAAACGGAGACAAAAGCTTCAGAACAAGCATCACCCAGAAGCGATGAAACTGTAGTGCTGGTTTCTGATCCTTTGAATGTACGGCATACTGATATCGGGGCTCTTGGCAAGCTTGAGGATACCCGTACTCGCAAAACCATAAAGTTGGGTATAGGCGGGAACAAGGGAGGACTTTCGGTTACTCAGGGAGGGCCGGATTCTGGAAAACCCCAGGGGCCCGACACCCAAACCAGAAAAACTATAAAATTGGCTCCGACAAAGTTGGGTATAGGCGGGAACAAGGGAGGACTTTCGGTTACTCAGGGAGGGCCGGATTCTGGAAAACCCCAGGGGCCCGACACCCAAACCAGAAAAACTATAAAATTGGCTCCGACATCGGGCGGAGTAAAGTTAGCAGTGGAATCCAATGCCGCTACTCCCAGTACAACTTCTTCCAGTTCACCGCCACAGCCAGGAGCTGAATCAAATACTCAAGCGGAAGATCAGGATGATACTCGCACTCGTAAAACGGTCAAATTAGGAAGCGGTACTGTTAATACATCTGCGGTAAAGGCTGCTGCTGAATCAGTAATGCCTTCAGTCGCTCAAGCAAAAAGCGTTCCGGCATCACGTCAGACGGTTAGATTGCGTCCATCTGAGGCAGGGAGTGCACCGTCACCGGCCGCTCCGGGATCAGCCGCCAAAGAAGCTATCAAATTAAAATCTTCGCCATCTGCAGCACCACCAGCCCCGCCGGCATCTGCGGCTCCTAACAGTCCGGCATCTGCGGCTCCTAACAGTGATGATGAACAAGCCACTTCAAAAGCTCCAGCCTTAAAGGCCGGTTTGACCCTGAAGAAAAATGATACCGAAAGTTCTACGCCAAAGGGACCGCCGCGGGCAGCGGCAGAAGAAGCTGAACTGAAATCATCCGCAAAAAAGAAACGCAGTGACGGAAATCCCTGGTTGTATGCGACTTTTTGTACCTTGTTGCTTATCTTGGTGCTTTTTTCCGCGTTCCTTTCGACTGCACAGTATTTTAATATTTGGCAGCCGGAATTAGCGGAAAAGTATGTAGGCGGCAAAATCAAAGTTCCGGTTATTGACGAACAAATTAAAAATCGTTAGAGATTATTTAACGCATAAATTAAGTATTGCTTGAACCACGCCGGTGTTCCTTCTTTGTGCTCGCGCTAGATATCACAGCTTAGCTCAAACAAACACTCAGACCCAATGATCAGACTGCTTTTTTCATGGTAAGTGGTGTTCAGTTGCTTCTTTATTATGAAAATGACAAAAATGCCGCCAATAATTTTAGCATCACAATCTCCACGGAGAACAAAACTGTTATCTGAAGCCGGTGTTGCCTTCGAAGTTTGCCCTGTTGAAGTCGAGGAATTGAGCGCGGGAAGACACTTTTGTCATATTGCGTTGATCAATGCATTATCTAAAGCACATCAATCGAGCCGCCTACATCCTGAAGCAATGGTTATCGGCGCAGACACGGTAATTGAACTGGATCATAAAATTATCGGGAAACCGGGGAGCCTGGAAGATGCACGCAGGATTCTGGCGCGGTTATCAGGAAGGCGGCATGCCGTATCAACAGCGATTTGTATCTGCAGTGTTCAATTTGATATTGAGGTACGTTTTATAGAAACCACTTTTGTTGATTTCCGGGAGCTTGATGACACGATAATTTGTGATTATATGTCAAAAGTCGATGTACTGGATAAAGCAGGAGCCTACAATATTGACGAACATGGAGACATGCTGGTCGCCAATATTATAGGCGAAAAGGACAACGTCATTGGTTTGCCGCGCAAAAAACTGTTGCAAGCGATTTATGCGATCGAAGCTTTGTCGCCATCAGCAATTAGCTAATGCAATCTCAGTTCTTCTTCTCGCTATCTTTATTGTCAATCGCGTCAAGAACTGCCTTGTCCGCCAGCGAAACATTGCCTTCAACGCGCCCATCATCAAGTGGGTTGACAATCCGATTTTCAAGATCGCGGAACAGCCTGAACAAGTCGATACACCCGCCGATTCCGTACCAGAAGGTGGAAATTAACGCCATAATTCCGGGGATCAGCAATGTAATGATAAAGAAGTAATGTCCCCACCATTCGATCGGCCACGGCGAAAACATGTTCCAAACGATTACCAGTACAAAAATTATCAAAAATTTGTAAATGAAAGAATACACAAAGAAGGACCAGGCAATAAATCTATCGCCGCGGCTGTATTCCGGAGTGATGCCGATAAGTTTGGATATTACTGTTTTAAAGCTCCATTCGATACGCGGCATGCTTTCTCCGCTGTCACTGTATTTTCCACGATGTAGCATTTTTTCCAGATTAAATGGTTTCTTGCAAGTCAGCCACGAGACAGAACAATATAAAAATAAGGTTATAAGCATTGTCATAAAATAGAATTCATAAGAGTTGATCGGACATTTGACCGGATTCATAGTCCAGACAATATACGGATTGAAAGGTGCTGATACCGTATTGAGAAAATTTCCAACCGTATCTACCAGATTGTGTTTCTCCAGCCATGGGTAAACATAATCAGCCCAGTTGCGCTGGATCAGAATATTATTGAATGCCAAAAGCATTCCGGTAACCAAAGAAGTAAATGCTCCGGCAGTAGTACCGAAGCGGCTGTAAAGCCCAAAAATCATTACCGGTCCGCATCCGCCCATCCACATGGACACCATGATGGTAACGAAGAGATTGATATAATCCAGTTGCGCCATGAAAAATGAGCCGAAGAAAAAGATTACTCCGACTCCAATGGACACGAGTCGAATCATTTTGATATGACCAGCCGGCGTGAAAGATTTCTTTTTCAAAGGCAGTACGACATCCTGGGCAACGGTAAGTGCCGCGCTGTATATCCTGGTATCATCAGTAGAGATCATGGCCATCACCAGCAGCAGGCAAAACAACCCCAGCAACCCGGTCGGCAGTAATTTTCTCATAGTTCCCGCCAACATCATCTGATGATAAAGAGTTCTGAATTGCTGGAATTTCGCATTGCCATTTTCTTCTCCTTTAAGTACCTCGTGAGCGACATCAAGGTACGGGGTATCCAGGTTTTTTGCCTCAGAAAGCGGTGCGTCTTTCCCGATAGTATGGTTATGTGCAGGGATTGCTTCAAGCGCCTGAACAATTTTTGTTCTGGTTTCCTGGTTTTCAACCAACTCACCGGCAATCCGGTTTGAAACTTCAACCCGGATATTTTTAGAAAGAACGGCAAAGTTTTTATGATTCATCGCCGTCAGAATGGAAATGGCAATTAATACATAGAAAATCACCCCTAAGATTCCACGCCAGGCACCGAGTAATCCTGCCATCTTTTGCTCGTGCGGCGATTTTGCCGCCGATGAAGAACCGGCGCCAATCCAGCTGGCGCGATGCAGAACGGTGGCAAAAACAGTTACCACTAAAGAGAAAAGATTAAAATCGCGCAGTTTTGAAATATCGTATGGATTCAGAAAACTCTCACCTGGAACTCGATCCATCATTACCGGGACAATTTCATTCGACCATGAAAACTTGTAAAAAATAAAAATGATAAATACTACCAGTAGCGGGTAAAGAAACATGCCTTGGACTGCGTCGGTAATGATCAGCGCTAAAGTACCGCCCATTAAAATGATACCGATGGCGATGATCAAACAAATTAGTACAATTATCATGAAAGTCGGTATTTCTACGCTGAACAGCGTTATATAGTGTGGCAGATCGAGAAAATAAATAAAAAAACGCGCAGCAACTGCCGGCATGATCATGTTGGCCAGGATTTCCGATATTGAACGTAGAGATGAAGCAAAAATTCGAAACGGCCGATTGTAGCGCATTTCCAGAAATTGACCCAGTGACATGGCCCGGGTTTCTCTGAATCGGTATGTGCAGTATCCGGTCAGACTGATAATAACTCCAAGCGGCAACAGAAGATTAGTCCAAAAAGTCAATGCAAAACCGGTTTTATAATGAACTTCAACATAGGCAACCAGACCGATGATGGAAAGCGCGTTGGCAACATCACCGATACAAATTACATAACGTCCGCAAATTCGTCCGGCAGAAAGAAAATCAGCAACACCGCGGATATAACGTCTGGAGTAAAACCCCATTCCAATAACAAATGCAGTCGGAATCAGTACAATCAGCCAATCAATTAAACTCATTTTTTCATTTGCCTTTCTGGTTTGATGATGTCACAATGATTTATGTTAAGTCATCGGGTTTTGGTAAAAGTCAAAAAGATTGAGTATAATAATAGAGCTGTGTTGACAATATTCAAGTTTGATTTCGGCGAATAAATCAGATAATCGACAATTTTTAATTATCCTGATTTGCTCCGTCCAGACAGTATGTGACAGATGTGTTTTTGGTCAGACCAATACACTGACTTAAAGTGAAAATCAGTCGAACAAGTCGTCCTGTCTGGGTAAGGAAATAAATGCGGTAAATTTCTTGACCAGTTCATCCAATTTGTCCAGGTAATAAGGAACGTTTTCATCGCGCACGGCAGGTGCTTCGGCCAACAGGCGGCTGTTGCCGGACACTGAAACTCTTTTTTTGTCGCCGAACACATAGTATGAGATTTGATCACCGGCGCGGTAATCGCGGTCGGCTGCTTCGGCCAGTTCATAAGCGGCGGAACGTCGTCCGCCGGTACTTCTTTTACGTCGGTAAGCGTCCAGCGAATCGTTCAGGGTTTCGGTTTTAGCGAATTTTTCGAGTGGCAGTTCTCGATTTAAGATTGCATTTCTGTAGCGTTCGATCATAAGCGGAATTTTCGCATCGCGGTGATGAAGCAGCATTGAGATCAGGTCATAAATAAATTCGCGCTGAAAAGGTTCCAGTCCGCGTGATTTTAAAGCGGCGCCGACCAAAGTGACTTCGCCTGAGCCGGTAAGCAGCGCGTAATTTTTGCTTTTGTAGCAAAACATTGCCGGATAAGTTTCATCGAGTTCAACTTCTATTCCGTCAGGTAGTTCTTGCTGTATCCGTTTTTCGAATCCGGCAGTATCGGAAACGCCTGGCGGCGGCTGGAAATAAATGCCGTCAGTATCCATTTCAATGACGTGGGAGTCCGAATTTTTGAGAAAATTCATCATCATAGTCAAAATTTCCCGTCCGCGCGCGGTGACTTTTTCGGCCATGGCGAAGTCGTTGAAGCTACCCTGGGAAAATCCGAGATAACCGTAAAATGAATTAATCAGAATTTTGAATGTGGTTTGAAGCGCGTTCAGGTGATTGCGTTCAGCGGCAGTCGCGGCGCGGCGTTCGGCATCTTTGGTTTCGAGCCGGAAATGGCGTAATTCGCGGAGCATGCGGGGGAATGCGCCGAGTGCGTCGCGGGACGGTGTGAGTTGTCCGGCCAGAATAATTGAGGGATAAAGAGAACGGACGTCGCAATGCCATACATTGTCAAAAACACCACCGGAAAAAGCGTGAGTGAGTCCCCCGATGAAACTCCGTGCCGGTTCGCTTTTGGGGATGCTTTGGAGGGAATTGAAATATTCGGCAATAAGCATGGCTTCGATGCAGGTGGCGTTCCCCCGGACGACGCAGTCCTGGAATTTCATCGGAATCAGTTGCGCCTGATAGAAATAGCTGGGCAGCATTATTTCAGAAAGCGCGCGGGTTTCAATGACATCGTCAGCGGCATAACGCAACAGCGAGTCGCGTTCTTCAGCCCAGGCGCGGCAGATATCGCGGTGGTCGATATAGGTGCGGTCGGGAGCGGCGACACCGAAATGTCTGGCGACATACTTCAGTCCATAACTGTCGAGATTGCGATGGCTGATGTCGTAGAAAATGGTCAGATGCAGCGTATCGACGATGTGCCTGCCGAATATATCGTAACGCGGATAATTGATGGTGCGTTCGGCGGCGCTGAAGCGTGAATTGCGTTTTTTTATCGTTGAACCGTCGCGTCCCAGTGCAAGCGCGACTTTGTGACGTTTCGCCCTGGTCTCAATAAACGGCAGGTCAAAACGGAAAACATTGTGTCCTTCAAGCACATCCGGGTCGTATTTATGAACGGTGCTGACGAATTCTTCCAGCAGTTCTTTTTCGGTCATATTCTGCTGCGAAATCACCTTGGTTTCACCGTTACCGAAAGCCATGGAGATAATGACAATTTCATCGCCGGCCCGTTCAGGATTGGAAAATTCAAATCCGGGCTCGACAATCGTTTCAATGTCAAACTGCATTCTGCGCAAATCCTGAAAATCTATTCCCCTGAACAGTCTGATTTGGGAATTGATCAACGCCTGTTGAAAGACATCGCCGGGACTGCGGAACGGAGCGCCGGGCGCGTTTAAGGACTGTCCGGTAATCTCTTTAAGGAATTTAAGGGTTTTAGCGTGTTCAGTCGCTGAATTGAAGATGGCGGCAACGCGAAAAGCGGCATTGCCGTTCAAAGTGACGAATTCACATTCCGGATTAAAACCGTCCAGCAGTCCGCGATTCTCAAGCAAAAAAAATGGCTGGAATGGAATTTCTTCGCGGATTCGCTCCTGCCCCTTGGCAATATATAAAACCGATTTATCATCCTGCGGTTCAATTGCGACAACATGATCACGTTTTGAACAGACAATTTTCTC
>Ga0172377_10002006_pt1 | contig 20810 bp, 20 predicted proteins | sample Pumphouse3metaG_FD_119749 | JGI IMG/M metagenome (GOLD analysis project Ga0172377, IMG submission 119749) | Leachate microbial communities from a municipal landfill in Southern Ontario, Canada - Pumphouse #3 metaG | ecosystem: Engineered > Solid waste > Landfill > Unclassified | place: Canada...
ATCTTTGCTGAACCCGGCGATGAGACGACACTGGCCTCTATAAGGATAAAACAACGCGCGTACCGCGAGTATAAGATGAAAAATGGGATACGCCTTAAGGAGTATTCGGTGGAAGAGAGGATCCTTCCCGACATTGCGGGCTACTATAAATTGAGCTGGGAATCCTTTCGCGGCTTTATGGATGAGAATTATGACGAGTTCCATAAAGACCCGGAGAAGTTCGCTATCGGGGATATAACGAATATCGAAATAGAAGGCGAGCTTCCCGTAGCCGACCCGGCAAAACCCGCTCCGGATATGACGGCGAAGAAAGGCGCACCGGACACCGACGCTCTCCGCCGCGAAACCGCGCTTCGTGAAATGAACAGTCTTCTCGACGCCGGCGGGTCTATTATTGAAAGATTCTTGAAAGATAAATTCGGCCTCGATCCCGAAAAGGATGTTGAAGCAATAGTAATAATAGCAAAAGGATGCGCTAAACAGAATGGAGTGGGAACGGCAAGATACTTTCAACACTTTGATCTTAACCACGTAGACCATTTAAATGAAATAGTTGAGATAGCAAAAGAATGCGCTAAACAGAATGGATGGGGAACGGCAGAAAACTTTCAATGCTTTGGTCTTAACGCCTGGGACCATTTAAATGATATCGCCGAGATAGCAAAAGAATGCGCTAAGCAGAGTGGAGGGGGGACGGCAAGATACTTTCAAAACTTCGGTCTTAAGGCTCGGAACCATTTAAAGGAGATAGTCGGGATAGCAAAAGAATGCGCTAAACAGAGTGCAGAGGGAACGGCATATAACTTTCAAAACTTCGGGCTGTCGTTTAAAGACACAGAATCATTCATTAAGGCGCTTAACAATATTAAAGTAAAGGAAAACTGGTCGCTGGTACTTGAGGGCATAGGTGAAGAGACGGGTTTTATGCCGACTATAGACGATTGGAAAAACCTCGTCATCGCTGAATCCGGCGATGAAATGACACTTGCTGCTATAAGAATAAAACAACGCGCGTACCGCGAGTATAGAATGACAAAAAATGGAATACATCTTAAAGAGTACCCGGGAGAAGAGACGATCCTTCCCGACATCTCGGGCTACTACAAATTGGACTGGGGATCCTTCCGGGACTTTATGGATGAAAACTATGACGAGTTCCACGAAAACCCGGAGAAATTCTCTGGTATAGATATAGTGAACATCTTAACTGAAGACGAGCTTCCCGATGCCGACCCGGCAAAACCCGCCCCGGATATTCGCGTACTTCGTGATCTATTTGATTCCGGGGAACTTGTAAAATGCCTTAAGGAGGGAATATTCTCCTTAACGTTTGATGCCAAACTGGTATTGGCTTTTGATAAAGATCTGGCAAAGTGGCAGGACGGGCAACCATTGGGGCGTTTAATAGATACTTTTGAAAGACTTAAAAAAGATCCGGCGTATAAAAAAATGCTTAAAAATTTAGTAATAATAAACGAAGAGTCCGAAATGCTTAAACAAAAGGTCAGAGTATATGAAAATGACAGCTCTGCCCGTGTATTCATGTTCGCTGCCACGGGGTCAAAAGAAAAAGTCTCGGATGTGGGGACGTTCGTAAAAAGCGTATATATAAATGAGGAGGGTTTTAATAATAAGCCGGGCGCGTATTATCCTCTTCCTGAAATAGTCGTATTGAGTATTTCCGAATATATAGACAAAAGATTAAAAGAAGGCGAAACTTTAGAGACCCTCGATATAAACGGCAGGAGAATGCATTTAAGTGAAATGAATATAGAGTACGTACGTACTGATTCCGGCATATTGATCTTTAAATTACTTCCTTCAGCTGAAGAACATGATTTGAGGGATCTAATTAAACGTTATGCGAGGATAGGTCCTTTTCTTAAATCTGTGTAATTGTGTAATGCGGTTTTAATAAGACTTTGCTTTATGAGAATTCTGCTCTCAAATTCTCCCCACCACAAACGTCCGATAATGTATGTTATGTTAACTTGATGTGCTGAGAAGTTTAAGTCGAACTTTCACGCTTGTTATAGTAAAATTTAGTCTTTAAGCCTGGATCTGCGAACCTTTGCGCGTCCTGCAACAAGCCCCACGGGAACGAAATCCCGCTGTTCTCAGCATTGCGCCTCGCGGCTTTCAACAGCATACTCTTGTTTTGTAACATTTCAGTTCTCCGCAGTAATGTAGTGTCTCCCGTCCGTCTTTGCGAACCCGCCGAAGGCGGGTGAAGCCCTTCGTATCGTGATAAATGCTGTGGCTCAGGATTTCGGCAGACTTAGTAGATGGCCGAATCCCTTCGTTTCGTGGGAACATACGAGGCTCAGGATTTCGGCAGACTTTGCATAGGGCCGAAGCAATCTCAATAAATACAATAAGTTATGAGATCACTTCGTCGCCCTGTACCGTACGGTACAGGGCTCCTCGTGACGACGGTGTAGGAATTTACTGCAGATGACTGAGATCTTACCTTGTTTTTATTTAACGAAAATTGGGAGGCTTAGCCACCGACAGTTTTTTTATTTTGCCCCCAGTAGGTATAATATCTCGAAAAAGCTCAAAAAACGCTCCCGTGGGACATAAAAAAACACACCAGAACCTTGGAATAAAAAGAGAAAAGAATAAAGAAAAACCGGCAATAAAAACAACAAGTTCTCCCGCCGTGGTAAAAGCGAAAGCTGCAAACGGCTCAATTTGTGAAAAGGACGCGAATGGAAAAATTAAAATTGAGCCGGCTACCGCTAAAAGAACGGCATACCTTATTTTCGAGAGAAAAAGGAACAATCTTTTAGATATTTTTACTTTCCAGGGAAAGATCTTTCCGGCAAATTCCTGCATTGCTCCAAAAGGACAAATGTAATGGCAATAAAGAGCCTTCCCCTTCACCACCGAAACAAATATCGTAGCCATCGCTATCATTAAGAGCCCCGCTGTGGCTACCGTGAATACTCCCCTTACTACCCATCGAATGATAAGATCGATAGATATAAGCTCGGCTCGCGCGAAACCGAGCCATATCAGAGAAAAGAGAAGAATAACCGTTCTTGCCTTTTGTTTCCCTGGGAAATCCATCACCGCTGTAAAAAAAGCGGCAGCTACTATCAGAAAAGTAATAGCGATACTGAAGGGAATGTGAGCAATAGCCCGGCGAATATTATCGAAACGTGACTCTGAGGGTATCTTTGCGGACAGCAGACCCTCTTCTTCCCTTTCCGCTTTTGAGTCAGCTTCAAGAGCTGTAAGCGTATGACGGATGGAACAGATCACGGACTTAGATGTAAAAGTAGCTCCGGTTACAGCGTCAATGTCTTTTTGTGAGGCCTCTCTGAGATGAAGGCCGTGAAAACTTTCAAGAAGCCCCGAAGCTCTTACCGCCTGGTCAAAAGCCGGAGTTTCCGAATTTTTTAAGAGATGTGTTCCGACTATCACATCGTCACCTGACACGGCTATGAGAACGGGGGTTGGACCGGCATACCCGCTAATATGGCTGGAGGCAGGCAATGTCGAAATAAGACCTCCTATGAGCTTCCCGGAAGGGTCAAATACCTTGATATTTCCCTGAAAATCATTGTCCACTCCTATGAACTCCGCGTCGGTGAAAAATTTTTTTACGGGCGAACCTGGAGAGATAACCGCGTCTACTGAAAATTCATCCGTGGCAATGACCCCGGAAATATAGTGCCGAAGCACCACTATTATTGAGATTGTCAGGACAACTTTAAAAAAACGACGGTATTTAAGCGGAAACGTCATATTGTTAAGGGAAAACTTCGCGGTTTTTTTAGTTATATTCAGGCAATTCCGACGTTCCAGCAACACCATCGCTGATCGCCGCCTCCGCTACGGCTCTGGATTCCCACGCGCGTATACGGCTGTCAAAGGGCGTGGGAATAAGATAATCACGGCCAAACTCAAAATCCCGGCCATACGCCTTTTTTACCGATCCCGGGACATTCCCTGCTCTTGCAAGTTCCGCGAGAGCGCGGCTCGCGGCGATCTTCATACCCATAGTTATGCCTGTAGCCCTTACATCAAGAGCTCCTCTGAAAATAAACGGGAACCCGAGCACATTGTTTACCTGATTGGGATAATCCGATCTTCCCGTCGCTATCACGAATTTCCTTCCCCTCATACATTTCTCTACTTTTTCGGGCAGTATTTCCGGAACAGGGTTAGCCATCGCAAAAATGGCCGGGTCTTCCCCCATAGATGATACCATTTCCTCGCTAAGGCACCCTGCCGTTGAAACGCCAATAAACACATCCGCGCCCTTTATAACGTCTGAAAGGTTTTTTGCCTGCGTAGATACGGCGTGTCTCCTTTTAAAACTGGTAAGATCCGAGCGTTCTTCACTTATAACACCTTTTGAGTCGCAAATTACACAGTTTTTTACACCATCGGCTTTTATCATATCGGCTATTCTCAGTCCAGCGGCGCCGGCTCCGTTTATCACAACTTTAAGCTCGCTGTTCTTCTTCCCGGAAATAATACAGTAATTCTGCAAAGCTGCCAGGGTTATTATCGCAGTTCCCCATTGATCGTCATGAAATACCGGGATATCAAGCAGTTGGTCAAGCCTGTCTTCTATCTCAAAACATGCCGGAGCGGTTATATCTTCCAGGTTTATCCCTCCGAACATACATGATATCTTAAGAACAACATCGATGAATTTTTCAACATCTGTCGCGCCTTGCTCATTAAGAACTCCTTCGAGCGGAACAGGCCATCCGTCCACCCCGGCAAAAGCCTTAAAAAGGACTGCCTTGCCTTCCATGACAGGGATCGAAGCCAATGGCCCTATATTCCCGAGACCGAGCACGGCCGTGCCGTCAGTTACTACGGCGACAAGGTTTCTCTTGGATGTAAATATTCCCGCTTTTGAAGGATCTTCTCTTATCGCGTCGCAAACAAGGGAAACCCCGGGGGTATATGCCATACTAAGATCCCTCTGGCTGTTTAATGGCCTTAAAAGCTCAAGCCCTAACTTACCACCCAGGTGATACTCAAAAACATCTTTCTCTGTAAACATTGGTTTATTTGCTGTCATGGTCACCCCTTTCAATAATCTTCTTAGGCAAAAAAATCACGATCATTCTATCATTTTAGAAAAGCTATTACAAAGATTATATGGGGTGGCATATTGTCAAGAAAGTTGATGACTTTTTATTTTTAAACAGGTGGATACCTACTGTAAAGATCCGTAGCTCTACAACCCTGGCATTCAGTCGATTGGACAAAAGTCAGCAAGAAATTTTATTCTATCGTGAGTTGTAATTAGATATTCTACGCGTTGGCCGCATGGACCTCGAAAAATGCCTTGACTATTCTGGGGTCAAAAAAAGTACCTGAATACTCTTTAATTATGGACAGAGCGTCATTCCTGGGAAGAGCTCTGCGGTAAGGGCGATTAGATGTAAGCGCCTGAAAAACATCTGAGAGGCTCACGATACGGGCTCCCATGGGGATTTCTTCTCCTTTCAATCCGTTGAGGTACCCTTTGCCGTCATATCTTTCATGATGGTGAAGAACAATGGGAATTACTCTCTTAAGAGGATGCACATTTCTTATTATTTCCGCGCCTATACGCGGATGCTGTTTTATGACCTCTCGTTCATCTGTCGTAAGCGCATCTGGCTTGAGAAGAATACTCTTGTCTATCCCTATTTTCCCGACATCGTGAAGAATGGAACCAAGCCGCACATCCCTTACCGCATCCTTACTAAGCCCCATATGCTCCGCGATAGAAACTGCGTATTCACTCATCGCGGTAGAATGCTCCTGTGTGTAATTGTCTTTGCTCTTTACAGCGCGGGCAAGAGCGTTGACAAATTCAACGGTATAGGGGTACTCCCCTTTCATTAGATTGTCGGGCAAAATATCGTCCGTCAAGAGCGAGTTCGGAGAACAGATGAGAACTGACGGGGACGCCACCGCCCTTGCTTCCGCAAGCTTATCTATAACTCTCCCGATCAGCTGTTCGGGAGTTCTGGCATCCTCACAATGAGGGAACCCACCCAAGACCATACGCGCTGGGAGATTGACTTTCAACCCTGCTTCCTTTAATCCAAAATCATGCTCCGCAATGTTCAAAAAAACACGACGTGACCACTTAAATGCTGTTTTAATATCGGTTTCCGGCATAAGAATAGCTATCTCTGCGCCTCCAAAACGGCAAACTACAAAATTTCCATGAACAGAGTTCTTGACGAGCACCGCCAGTTCTTTAAGAAAACGATCACCGTTGATTGTTCCGTATGCGGAATTGACCGAATTATAACGGCCGATATTAAGCATGGCAAGTGAAACAGAACTATCATTTTCAACTGCCTGATAAAAACACCTTGTCAGTTCCGATATCAGGTGGTGATAGTTGAACAGCCCCGTCATATGGTCGAGCTTTGATCCTTCCTTGATGCGTTTCTCGACATTACGCACATATCTCGCTTTTTCCGTCACAACTTCCCGCAAAGCATGGAGATCTGTCTGATCTACACCGCTTAAAATAAGAACCTTTTCGCCTCCACTGCCCGCGTTATCAGCAATGTATCCGGACCATTTGACATGTCTAACCCTTCCGTCCTTGGAAAGTAAAGCCGTTTCTTTGCCGTCTATGGAATTTTTTTCTAAAAATACAGATCTTAACTCATGTAATGCCATTGAAACATCAGGATTATTTTGATCTTTAGGCGTGAAAACCGGGAGCAAAGTCTGCATTCCGAGCTCAACCGCCTCAACCAAGGTAACACCCGTCACTTCCTCTGCCTGCTTGTTCCAGAAAAGTATCTTTCCTTCCGCGTCAATCCCTATTATGATGAGAGGTATCTCATCAATAAAACCGGATCGTAGCATATCAAGTTCGTATCGCCCTCGCATGATACCCCCTTGCCCCTCTATTAAAGTATACTGAGGGACGCGTTTTAAGCAACTTTTGAAATTTTTACCCAACAGGTAGCTCTTTTTTTGATTATTTCTACAGAAATTTCCGTGATACTGCGTACCCGCAGCCGGGTCGTAAGGTGCCTTTTAAGATATGTTCCCTGATGGAAACACAATTAAATGACTGTCCGGAGACTGTTTTTTGAGGTTTCAAGCGGTTCTGGTAATCTTTACATATACATTTACCGTCCTGTGTTCTCTCCAAATTACGGCAGGGGTCGTCTAACGCTCCGCAGCAGTGCCCGCAACGCTTGCACAGCCCTTCAAAGCTTTCCGAAGACATTCGGAGATAATCTATGTAGAGATCAGGGTCGCGGCTTTTCATAAGCAAAAAGATCGCGGAAAATCAAGACGCCCTGTCCTTTTTCATAGCCGAAATAAGCATCCTTGTAAGATGCCCTATCAGCACCACTATATAGAACACAGCTATAATGAACAAAAAAACCGCGAACACAAAAAGAACAACTGATGTAATGCCGACCATAAAAGGCCATGCCAGCAATGTTAAGAGTATAATAACAAGAGCCATGGCGAGCACCGACACCCCGATAACGAAATTTTTAAAAGTTTCCATATGTGTTACCCCCTATTGTCTGCTATCAGCGATCGATACCACTTGTCAAAGCTTTTATGTCGTCATCCGTCATGTTTTTCTTTCTTAGAAAGCTTACTCCGATATCATATGATTCCCCGGGCGTTCCCTCGGAAATTCTTACCACTCTCGCGAAAACGCCCCCTTCGAACTGTATAAGGTCTTCTTCAATTTCGTTACATACATTAAGCATTTTTTCGTCAAGTTTTATCCATATTATCCCGGTAAGAGGGGGTATCGCCGATTCGGCCTCGGACCTGAAAAGAAGTCCGCTCGCGCTTATATTGCGCAGAAGAACGTCTTTTTTGGAAGACAATTTTTCCGCGCTCAAACTTTTGAACTCAATGGGAACTTCATGGTCCACACGTAAAAATTCGCGTTTTTCCTCATGATTTAAATTGTCCATTTTTTCTCCTCGTAGGCTGGGGAATCTGTCAATTTATGTATCCGGCCATTTGATCGTGCCTATATAGCATTCTGTCCTGAGAACATATTACAGGTTTCGCCTTGCAAAATCAACACCGCTTTTAAATATCTGCAGTCCCGAACCTGTAGCCTCACCGGCGAATTCCTTACGTCTCCAATTTGGATGCTGAAGAGAGGACACGTGCCTTTCGGGATGAGGCATAAGTCCCAATATCCTGCCAGTCGCATCGCATATTCCGGCGATATTGTCTTCAGAACCGTTAGGGTTGACCTCGCTTGCACCGATATTTCCGGAGATGTCGGAATACCTGAAAGCCACCTGTCCTTTATTTTTGAGTGTTTTCAGGGAAACAGTATCTTTCATTATGAATTTGCCTTCTGCATGCGCTATGGGAAGAGCTATTACTTCGGGCAGATCTCGTGTCCATACCGATAGGCCATTTTTGTTACTACCAAAACTCTCATTCTTCAGATATACCCATTTAGCTATGAATTTCCCCGAATCATTCAAGCTAAGAGTGGCATCCACCTGGAACTTTTCCGATCGGGAAAGCCCGGGAAGAAGACCCATTTTTACAAGTACCTGAAACCCGTTGCAAATACCTATCACCAGCTTCCCTTCGGAAACAAAAGAACATATCTCTTTTTTAAGGGCGGATCTTATTTCATTCGCCAGGATCTTTCCGCTGGCCACGTCGTCACCGTAGGTAAACCCCCCGGGAATGGCAAGTATGTGAAAACTTTTAAGCGAATTTTTCTTACGCTTCAGTTCTTTTATGTGCATGAGTTCCGTTTGTGAACCCGCAAGCCTTAAAGCATGCTCCGTTTCCAGGTCGCAATTCGTTCCTGCCGTTCTCAATATGAGCGTCTTAATTGTCTTCATTCATTACCCTCAAGATAGGCGTTCTCCATTGATCTTTCAATGCCTCGATTTGCGCGTTTATAACAGTATTTCCCTTAACCCCTTTTATTATAAACGTTCCCGATTCCGCAACTGTTCCAAGAACGCCAAAAGGAAATCCCTGCATTTCTTTCTCGAACGCGGATCTTCCCCGCGCTGGCACCTCCACGATGAACCTGGAATTGGACTCAGAAAATAAAATAACGTCGTCTCTCATTGCCCGTGGAGATCTGGGGACATCGGACAGGGATACTGATGAACCGTACCCTCCGGCAAATAGCATCTCTGAAAGCGCCACCGCAAGTCCTCCGTCGGAGCAGTCATGCGCTGAAACTACAAGCTTATTTGAAATAACTCTTGTTAACCGTTTCATAAGAGCGATCGAGAAAACCGGGTCCAATTTCGGCACTCTCCCGCCCGAAATTTTTCTTTTCATGAAATATTGCGACCCTCCGAGTTCCGGATAGGTGTTTCCCAGCACATAAAGAAAGTTCCCCGGTTCTTTCACGTCCATTGATATGGTTTTTGAAACATCGTCTATCACAGCTATAGCCGATATCAGCAAAGTGGGCGGGATGGACACAACTCCTTTCGGGGTTGAAAACTCGTTATTAAGGCTGTCTTTCCCCGAGATAAAGGGAGTTCCATACACTTTGGCCACATCGTAACACGCCCGGGACGCTCTTACAAGGCCGCCAAGCTGAGCGGGATTTTCAGTGTTTGCCCAGCAGAAATTATCCAAAAGCGCGACTTTTGAAAGATCGGCGCCTACAGCAGCTATCTGCCTCATGGCTTCGTCTATCGCGCTTGCGGCCATCCAGTAGGGATCGATATCGCCGTATGACGGATTTATTCCGGCCGAAACAACAATGCCCTTTTTGCTTTCCGGCAACGGCCTTGTTACCGAAGCATCCGAGGGCCCGTCGTTCGCGGGGCCTACCAGGGATTTAAGGACATTTCCTCCCTGGACCTCGTGATCGTACTGCCGTATGATCCATTCCTTGCTGCACACGTTCCAGGAAGCAAGCACAGATAAAAGATCTTTTGTATAATTCTGTCTATGCTCGGGAAGCAGAGAGGACAATTCTTTTGTTTTTTTCCATGTGGCCTTGCGCGCCGTCTTCGGAAGGCCATCATGAAGGAATTTCATACTTATATCCCCGACAATGTTCTTTTCATAGTAAAGCCTTAGCTTGCCCGTATCGGTAAATTTTCCTATGACAGTAGCTTCGACATCTTCAGCCTCGAAAACAGACATTATTTTTTTTAATTTAGACGGTTTTACCGCAAGCACCATTCTTTCCTGAGCCTCAGAAACCCATATTTCCCAGGGTTTCAGACCCTCATACTTGAGGGGCGCGGCATCTAAGTATACATCGGCTCCGGTTTTTTCGCCCATCTCTCCCACAGCGCTTGAAAACCCTCCGGCGCCGCAATCGGTTATGGCTTCGTAGAGCTCCATGTCACGCGCTTTAAGCAGGGTATCAAGCACTTTTTTTTCGGTTATGGGGTTCCCTATCTGCACCGCGGCAGAAGAGACACTTTCGGATTCATGCGTAAGCACAGCGGAAGAAAAAGTGGCTCCATGTATCCCGTCTCTTCCCGTGCGTCCTCCCACAGAAACTATAAGCTCTCCCGGAGAAACTTTTTTTGACGCGAACTTATGAGGCAGGATCCCGACATTACCGCAATAGACAAGGGGATTCCCTACATATCTTTCGTCAAAACACACCGCCCCGTTAACGGTTGGTATGCCCATTTTGTTGCCGTAATCCCTTACGCCGCTGACAACTCCTTTCATAACACGCTTCGGATGAAGGGCGCCTTTGGGAACTTTGGAAACAGGCGTGTCAGGCGGGGCAAAACAAAAAATATCGGTATTAATTATGGGTTTTGCCCCTCTGCCGGTTCCCATGGGATCCCGCAAAACACCGCCTACCCCTGTTTCCGCGCCGCCGTAAGGCTCGAGCGCCGAAGGATGATTATGAGTCTCAACCTTGAAGCATATGTCGTTTTCAGCGTCAAATCTTATTATGCCGGCGTTATCTTTAAAAACAGACACGCACCATGGTTTTTTAAGCTCTGAAGTGACCTTGACTATGGTCTCCTTGAGAAGATTATCGATCTTTTCGCCATCCATGATAACAGCGCCCATCATGGTCTTGTGCTTGCAATGTTCGCTCCAGGTCTGAGCCAAGGTTTCCAGTTCACAGTCGGTAGGGTTTCTCCCCAGTTCCCTGAAATGATCGCGTATCGCCTTCATTTCGGCCAAAGATAAATACAGCTGTCCGAAAACACTTAATTTTTCAAGCTCCCTGTCGGAAGCGCTCAAAATAGGTATTTCCACCCTGGCAAACTTGTACGGGATAGCCTGTACATCTCGATCGTCACCCTTTGAAATATGCTGGATGACCTTGTTATAAAGAAGTTTCTCCGCTATCAAAGTAATATCTTTTTGAGTAAAGCCTCCTGTAAACACGTATTTTTTTGACGTGACCGCAGACGCGAGGCCTTCCATTCCGGTATCCTTTGCCGCTTTTAAAACGCTTTCCGCGGCCGGGTCCATTACCCCCGGATTATACGCAATCTCGACTATTTTCTTTTTCTGACCCGGCTCTTTTTTGACGGGTGAAAAACTTAAACTGAAGACCTGGGATACTTCGTCGGAAAGGACTTCTCGGGCGAGACGTTCGGCGTCATTCTCTGAGAATTTGCCTCGGATCGTGTAGACCTGAATGTACTCCACATCCAATTTTTTTTTGAAGCCCAGGTCTCTTATGTCCTTTTTTAAATTTTCCGCGACCGCGTCATAGACGCCTTTTTTGTCTCGGACTTCAATACGGGCGTACATTCGGTTAAGGGGTTTTTTGTTGTTCATGCTCGTTATTCCCATTCTATGGTTCCCGGAGGTTTTGATGTTATGTCGAAAACCACCCGGTTAATCCCTTCTACTTCGTTAATAACACGATTCGATATCTCACTAAGCGCGTCATAAGGCATTCTCGACCAATCGGCTGTCATCCCGTCCGTGCTGGTAACGGCCCTCACCGCTATCGCGTCCTCATATGTGCGATCATCTCCCATAACTCCGACACTTTGAATGGGCAGGTAGACCGCGAATATCTGCCATGTTTTTTTGTAAATGCCCCGCTTCTTAGCTATGTCCATTATTATGCGATCGGAGTCTCGGAGAGTATTAAGACGCCCCGCAGTCACCTCCCCGACAATGCGTACCGCAAGACCCGGCCCCGGGAACGGCTGCCTGTTTACCATATCCTCGGGAAGACCGAGTTCCCTGCCGACCTTACGAGCCTCGTCCTTAAAAAGTTCCCGGAGCGGCTCGACAAGCCCAAGACCCATCTTTTCTGGAAGACCGCCTACATTGTGATGGGATTTTATGGTCTTAGAAGGCCCGCCGAAAAAGGACTGCGATTCTATGACATCCGGGTAAAGTGTTCCCTGAGCGAGAAATTTCGCGTTTTTTATTTTTTTTGAAGCTCTCTCGAAGACATCAATGAATGTACGTCCGATAATCTTTCTTTTTTGCTCGGGATCAAGCACTCCCCTTAGTTTCTTTAAAAAAAGTTTTTCCGCGTCAATAACAGTAAGATCCAGCTTAATGTTCTTTTTGAATATCTTTTCCACCCTGTCCCGTTCGCCTTTTCTAAGAAGGCCGTTATCAACAAAAATACAATGCAGGTTCTTCCCTATAGCCTTGTTAATAAGCACAGCGCACACGGAAGAATCTACTCCGCCTGAAAGCCCCAAAATAACGGAATTTTTTCCGACCTGCTCTTTTATCTCTTTTATTTTAGAGTCGATAAAAGCCTTGGCCGTCCACGACCTTCTGCAGGCGCAGATGCGGAAAAGAAAGTTCTTCAGCAGTTTTTCGCCTTCCTCGGTATGGACCACTTCGGGATGGAACTGGACGCCGTAAAGCTGTTTGTCCAGATCCTGAAAAGCGGCGTATGGAGTGTTATCGGTTTTAGCTACAGCTTTAAACCCCTTTGGAAGAATGGTTATCTTGTCGCCATGGCTCATCCATGCGACACTTTCCTTTTCCATCCCTTTGAAAAGCGGACTTGAAAGATCAAACCTGACAGACGCCTTCCCGTATTCGCGGCGGGTGCCGCGAGATACCTTCCCTCCCGTAAGAGCCGCTACGAACTGCATGCCGTAACATATTCCCAGAACGGGGATACCTTCATCAAGAATAAGAGGGTCAACCACCGGAGACATGCTGCCGTAGACGCTGGAAGGTCCGCCGGACAGGATCACGCCCGAAGGAGCGATTGCCCGAACTTCCTCAATGCTTATTCCATGAGGCTTAACAATCGAAAAGACATTATTCTCTCTTATGCGCCGGGCGATCAACTGTACGTACTGCGACCCGAAGTCTATTACAAGTATCCCGTTTCGTTTTTTTGCTGATGTCATTGTGAACTTTCCGCGGGTTTTCGCGTACAATATCAAGAGATATCAGGTGATCTCATTCCATTTTGCTTCAAGATCCGAAGAATTCACCAGGCCGAGAAGATAGGAAGTGAATTCCTCCCCCGTAGCGCCGTCTTTTCTTCCGGTTATAATAACTTTTTTTTCAAGCTGACCCGCCACGTCAAGCGCCATATCTATCCTGTCTGCCTTGCCGGGAAAGCCTATGTGTTTTAGAAGCATGGCACTGGCCCGTATCATGGATGAAGGATCTGCGTAAATATCTCTTCCCTCATCTACCATGCGCGGCGCGCTCCCGTGTATCGCTTCGAACATTGCCCATTTCTTACCTATGTTCGCGCTTCCTGCCGTCCCCACTCCGCCCTGAAGCTGTGCCGCTTCGTCGGTAAGTATATCGCCATATAGATTAGGCAGTACCATTACCTGAAAATCCTTTCTGCGTGAAATGTCTAAAAGCTTGGCGGTCATTATATCTATGTACCACTCGTCCCGTTTTATCCCATGTCTTTCGTACTCGCCGCCTATCCTCTTCGCGACACGGGAAAATCTTCCGTCAGTGGCCTTAACCACATTGGCCTTGGTCACAACCGTTACCCTGGAATATCCGTTCTTTTTTGCGAACTCAAAAGCCATCCTTATCACGCGTTCCGCGCCCTGTTCCGTAATTACTTTAAAATCGATGCTGACATCATCGGACACATCTATTCCCCTGGAACCGAGGATATATGCCCCTTCAGTGTTTTCTCTGAAAAAGGTCCAGTCTACCCCCTCCCGAGGTATCTTAACGGGGCGTACATTAGCGAAAAGGTCAAGCTCACGCCTCATGGCCACATTAGCGCTTTCTATATTGGGCCAGCCGTCGCCTGCCTGGGGCGTGGTAGTAGGCCCCTTAAGTATTACATGACATTTTTTAATTTCCGCAAGGACATCATCCGGTATTGCCTTGCCGCAGGATGCCCTGTTCTCTATGGTAAGGCCTTGTATATCACGGAACTCAACAATACCTTCGGACAACTGTTTTTCCAGAGCGTTCTTAAGCACCTTCTCGGCATGTTTCGAGATAATACGTCCAATTCCATCCCCCCAGCAAATACCTATGACTATGGGCTTTATGCCGGAATAGTCAAGCCATTCCGAGTCTTTTTTCATCTCTTCCACACGATCAAGCTGCTCTTCTATTATCCGACCGAAATGTTCTTTTGCTTTTCCTACCCTATCTGTACGATCCACTATTTTCTCCTGTTCATAATTTCCCATAGGCCGAAAACTCATCCTACCCAGCGATGCCACATTATATTACGGAGAGACCGAAGTTTCAATAAAAAAGGGTTCATCCTCAGGATTACTTTGAATAATAGTCGATGAGTATTCGTGGAAAAGTACTTTCCCGAAGAGAGCTATCTTCCCAGCCGTCTCATAAATTCGTTCCAGGGAAACCTGGTTCCCGGGCATTCAGTCCTGGCTCCCGTAACCTGCCCATGTCCCAAAATACGGCTCTTGGGTATGTTGTAGTATTTCCTAAGCACGTTGACAAGGTGGACAAGAGAATCCATTTGCGCGGCCGTCGGCTGTGTTTTTGAAAAATTACCGACAAGACATATTCCGATACCTTTTTCGTTCATGCTGGAAGCTTTACAATGCGCTCCATCAGTCTGTTTTATCCACCTCGGACCGGTTTCTATCTGACCGTCAGATTTACCCGCGGTGGAATTGTCTATAACAAAATGGTACCCTACTTCATGCCATCCTCTTTTCTGATGAGCCTCATTAAACATCTCGGCACTTCCTCTTTCCGTAGCGCTGTGGTGCACGATGATATATTTCCACTTAGTCGAGGGATACACGGTTATGACATGTCTTCTTGGAGCGGCATCGGGGACATAAAGCCGAGTTCCTATCTTAACATCGTGCACATCGACGATCCGGTTGACCCTTTTAAGCACATCTGGATCCACCTCATACATTTTTGATATACGCCACAGCGTCTCTCCCGGCGCCACAGTATGGTACAAAGCCTGCCGCAGTTCCGGGACAACGGAAGACGGATGGACCGCGACAGGGATCCCGGAAGGCGCCTTCCGGGGGGGCGCCGCGCAAGACGAAAGGAAAAGACATAAGACTATAAGGTGGACAATAAACCTACAGGCACTTTTCGTTCTCATTCCCGGAACCTTTCCATAAAAACCTCATCACTTTCTTTTCTTTCGATCTTTTTTCCAAACTATATCGTCGGACATTTCGTCGTGAAGAGGCCTGTCCGGGGGAATATACGGTATGCCGTCTTCCATCGCCTCAAAAGCATCCTCAGTCATTTCCTCATCAATGTCTCTGTTAAGAAGCCCGCCGTTTTCAGTATCCGCATCATCGTCACTTTCTGCCTCAGGCTCATCCATTATTACAAGATCATCCAGAACATCGTCTATGCCGTCTATATCCATAACTGTCTTCTTTATGAGGTATCGTTCCGCGGCGGATTCCACCGTACCTTTCAGCGCCACTGAAGGGCCTTTTCTGACCTCGACCTCTATCGTATCAGTGTGTACCCCTATATCCTTGAGCTGTTCAAGAATAAGCTCTTTTATCTCTTCGTTAGTCAACCCGGTTAGATCTTCCATTCCCTTCCCCGTGTTACAAGCCTGCTGTACAGGTAGCGGCTCCGTTAATAAAATAACCCGCGTAGAGTATACCACACGATATTCAAAAAACCAGCCCGGCATAGAAAAATTCCGGGATATTGTCGGATTATTCCCCGATGATTTTCACCAATACCCTCTTTTTGCGACGCCCATCGAACTCCCCATAGAAAATCTGTTCCCATGTGCCGAGATCCAGCTTACCATCAGTTACCGCTACCACTACTTCCCTCCCCATTATCTGCCTTTTTAAATGCGCGTCGGCATTGTCCTCTGCCCCGTTATGACGGTATTTGGACACGGGTTCATGGGGGGCCAGTTCTTCCAGCCAGTCGTCATAGTCCCTCAAAAGTCCGCTTTCGTCATCGTTGATATACACCGAAGCGGTTATATGCATGGGATTGACCAGACAAAGCCCCTCTTTTATACCACTTTTTTCAAGAGAATCCTCTACCTTGTCAGTGATATTAATAAATTCCCGGCGAGCCTTTGTGTGAAACCACAGATAATCAGTGTAAGTTTTCATAGATCCCCCTCTTTCCGGTTACATTGAGCGATCTCTTTAGATCCCTCGGCCTGAACAGTGAAAACTCCGTGACATCCCTCTCTTCGCTTTCAGTCCCCTCGCTGTCGCTCGGGACTTCGCAGGACAGGCAGGATGATCAAGGCGTTGCTTCCTTCAGAACTATGGACTATCGACTTTGGACTATGGACTTTCCTCAAAACCGGAGCCGGAGTCCTCCCAGAATGCGGATTTCAGAGACATTGCTTCCTACGGAGACGAAGAATTCGGCGTCTTTCGCGAATACTTTCGAAAAAGTAACATCCATGCCCATTTTTTCGCCCTTCTTATCTTTCAGGGAAACCGTTATATTACGGTTTTCGGCGAATACCTTATCGATACCGAAAATTATTTCTCTTTTTTCCGTAGCCGGACCTTTGATCTCGAAACTTACCTTAAGATCCCGGCTAAATTTCCATATCCCGTATATTGTTACCGTCCGGGAACTCTTCCCGCCTTTGTCTCTCCTTGACGAAACTCCCATTCCAAGCTGATACCTTATTTCTCCCTGTTTCGCCATAATGCTCTTCGTCTGTACAGCCGCTTTAAAGGAAAAGAAAGATGTATCCGTCCCTTCAAGTGAATATACTATACGCGTCCGGTAAAGGTCCCAATGCCCGCGGAAAACAAGTGTTTTCTCTTTTTTGGTTTTTGTTTTAAGTTCGGTAGTGACCATCTTATAAGAAAGTTCATTGTTCGAGCCTATATTCCATATGCCTTGAAAGGTAAGAACATCATACCGGCCGTCCGCCTTAGCAACTCTAAAGGATATTCTGTTCTTACTGTCCGCCGCCCATACTCCTTTAAGTTCTACTGTCCCGTACCTTGTTCCGGAAAGAGCGTCGCAGTGACGTATCCTGAATATCAAGCCCGATGAGGAAGCGGCAAGAATGTCACCTTTTAAAATGATTGTTCTTCCAAAATAAGCCGAATCGGACGCGGAAACCGACAGCTTAAGATCGTACTCGTCGGTAAGGGACCACTTGCCGTCAATTACCGTTTTTCGAGGAATAATGCCTTCAGCGCTACGAGCCAGAAAAGATCTGGAAGACACCGCGGTATCTTTTTCCGAAAAAACTATCCTGTTATACTCATCAAAAAAATTTTTAAGGCGGGTTTCCATGTTTACTTGTTTCCGTTCTCGTTTTTTGAAGAAGTTTCACGCAGGATCCAATCGGCATATTCCTTATCCGCAAATCCAACGGGAAAAGCCAAAATACAGGGCGTTTCGTAACTGTGGCACTCCCGGACCTTCCTGGCAAGCTCGGGAACAAGTGAAGACCGGGTTTTTACTATCATTGTTACCTCTTCCGAGCTTTCCCGAGAACCTTTCCACAGATATAAGGACCGTACCGCGCCGTAAATATTAACGCATGCCCCGAGACGTCCGGACAGTATCTCCTGAGCCAAGTGTTCCGCCTCTTCTATTCCCGACGCGGTTATATATACCAGAGAAATATCAGACATTAGAACCTTTTTTATTCGAAAAATAATGTATAGCTATAGCCGCCGCGGCCGTGACATTAAGCGACTCCGCCGCCGGAGCCATGGGAATATAAAAAACATCGTCCGACCTTTTTGTAACGGCCTCCGAGAGGCCTCTCCCCTCGCTCCCAAAAGCCAGAATTACAGGACTTTCAGGAAGTTCGACTGCGAACATCTCTTTTGCACCGGATCTCTCCGATGTGCCGGAGACCAGATAAAAACCCCGAGTTTTGAGTTCATCAAGCCCCTCCTCTTTTACGGAGAGCGGGTTAACGTCCATTACCGTTCCACTTGACGAACGCACTACTTTAGGATTGTAAATATCGGCGGCCGCCCCGAAAACAAAAACCGTAGAAATGCCGAACGCGGCGGAAGTTCGTATAATAGTCCCGAGATTTCCAGGATCCTGGATCCCGTCGCAAAGAACTATCAGTTTCCCTTTCAAAGAAGAGTTTTTCTCCGGCATTTTTATGACCGCGAGTATCCCCTGCGAATTGCTCAATGAAGAAAGTTTTTCAAATTCCGCCGCGGCCGTCCTCCACAGTCTCACCTTGTTCTCCATGCAAAGGGATATTATCTCACGGACCATAGGAGCACCGACAACTCTTCCCGACACAAAAACCGAAACCACATCTCGGCGTTTGTTCAATGCGTCTAAAACTATTTTCGCGCCCTCGGCCACAAAAACACCTTCCTTGTCCCGGGCCGATCTTTCCTTCAAAAGTTCTCTTATCTTTTTTAACTGCGGTTTTTTTGCTTTTTCCATATTTTACTTCCGGCCCAAGCCAACCGTTTCGGCTTATCTTTCAAACTTCCCTATAAACTCCCACCACATGCTTGAATCCCACTTTTCAGCGGTTTTCCAGAGACTTTTCGCGCTTTGGGTGACAAGATGCTTGGGCCCCTCCTTAAAGAACTTTTCAGTTTTCCGGAAACCCATATCCAGAAACTCTTTTGCCTGAATTAAACACTCGAGTATATCCGCGTCCCGGGAAACTTTGCTTTCGGGGGTTTTTTGACCGTCATATTCCTCCCTCATTCCCGAAAGCTCTTTTCTGAGAAGATCAGGAAGACCTTTCATTTGCTCCCGAAACGCATTTTTTTCGGCCGTACGCACATTAAGATACCGATGAGCCACTTTGTGAGAGTCTCCTGTCCGGGATTCGTGAATATCGTTAAAAAGGGTCATTAAGATAACCTTGTAAGGATCCGTCTTTTCCATTCTGGCGAGAACATAGCCTATCACAGCGCATCTGAAACTGTGATCCGCCACGCTTTCTTCTGCCGGGGCCCCGGTCATCCACCAACCGTTCCGCTTTACGCGTTTCAGAGTTCCCGCCTCCGCAAAAAGATCAAGGATCTTTTTGTTGGCAGTACTGTCTCCGGAACTTTTATTTTTCATTTTTCTTGCCTCTATTTATCTCATAGCAGAAAAGAGCCGCGGCGACCGCGGCATTATAAGAGAGCCGCGCGCCCGCCATCGGAAGAGAAATCTTTTCATCAAGTTCCTTCAGTATTCCCGGCCTGATGCCTTTACCTTCCGAACCGATGACAACAGCGAGCGGATACTGCCATTCAACATCACGAATGTCCTCAGTGCTCGTCACATCAGCTCCCATTACCCAAACGCCATGTTCTTTTATCTTCCGGATACACGAGGCCGTGTTTGTAACCCGGGCGATCTTCAGAAAATTTTCTCCGCCATTAGCGACTTTTAACGCGGTTTCGTTAACTTCCGCTGAATTGTGCTCCGGGATAACAAGAGAAAACCCGCCGAGGCATGCCAGATTACGAATTATGCCCCCAAGGTTCTGAGGATCGGTTATCTCGTCGGCAAAAACAATAACGGTACCTTTCTCAAGACAGTCGGCCAGGACTTCCTGAAAATCGGAATATACAAAATCTTCCACTTCCGCCACGACACCTTGTGTATTCGCCCCGGGACAGATCTTTAAAAACTCGTATTCTTCGATAGATTCGAACCTAAGATCCGCCTTCTTTATTTCTTTGACAACGGCGGAAAGCTCCGTACGTTTCCTGAGATAAAGCTTTTTAATAGTTCCCGGAGATGTCTTTATCCGTTCTATGACAGGGTTCTTCCCATAAAGTTTCATATTCTCCAATATGCGGTTTTGTGCCTAAAAGTCCCCCGATTGGTCATCTATGATCCTAAAACCCCACAGTCCGGTTTCAAACTATGGACTATCGACTTTGGACTATGGACTTCCCTGCCCCCTTCAACTACGCGGCGAGCGACAATATTACGCCGAGAAGTATGGCAATGCTTCCCACGTAGTAGGTAAACCTGGGCGGCTGCTTTTCAATCCAATCCAGCAGGCCTATAATAAGATTTTTTTTGACAACAAACGCCAGTACCCCGCTAAAAAACATTAACGAGCCGTATAAAAGAACTATCCACGGCACTCTTGAAGCATTAGCTGAAATTATCAAAACTATTCCGGCCACACTTTTTATGCCGCTCGCGAGATAAATATTGGCGCCTTCCTTTGCCCGATCGAATATCTTTCTTAGTATTTCGGGGCGAAAGATAATAATACATCCCTCCACCACCATCGCTATCGCTAGCAAATTTACCAAAAGAACCATTTCATCCTCCTTTTTTTTATGGTTATAGGGTTCTGCAAAACAGCTATTTCACGTCATTGCGAGGGAGCGAAGCGACCGAACCTTATAACTTATCACGTATGGTAAGATTGCTTCGTCACTCACTTCGTTCGTTCCTCGCAAAGACGGTATAAAAGTCCATTTTGCAGAACCCTAATATGCGTTTTTAAGTTCCTTTCCGCAGCTTATTTTTGCATA
>Ga0172377_10002009_pt1 | contig 20794 bp, 10 predicted proteins | sample Pumphouse3metaG_FD_119749 | JGI IMG/M metagenome (GOLD analysis project Ga0172377, IMG submission 119749) | Leachate microbial communities from a municipal landfill in Southern Ontario, Canada - Pumphouse #3 metaG | ecosystem: Engineered > Solid waste > Landfill > Unclassified | place: Canada...
CTCGTCGACGAGCACCTCGCTGACGACGGCGTCGGTGCGCAGCTCGCAGTTGCCGGTGGCGATCGCCGCCGGAATGACCGTGTTCTGCGTGCCGCCTTTGGCGTTGATCGGGCAGGCGAAGCCGCAGCACGAACGCATGTGGATGCATTTCGGACGGCCGCCGTACGGAATCGAGTTGCGCGCCATCGGGATCGGGAAGGGATGCCAGCCGAGCTTGCGGGCGGCGCCGACCAGCAGGCGCGCCTCCCTGTTGTAGGGGAACGGCGGCATAGGATGCGGCTTGCGGCGCGGCGGCGCAAAGGGATTCTGCGCGTCGTCGCCCGCCACGCCGATCTCCCACTCGGCGCGCTCGTAACAGGGCTCCAGCTCGGCGTAGGTGATGGGCCAGTCAGCGAGCGTCGAGCCTTCGGGGCAGCCGTAGAGCGTGCGCATCTTGAAGTCCTGCTCCATGAAGCGCCAGGCCATCGCGCCGTAGCTGAGCGTGCCGCTGCCCACGCAGGCGGCATTGTTGCCGTAGCCGCCCTCGCTGGGCAGCACGATGCGCGTCGAGCCGTTCGGATGCTCGACGACCCGCCGGTGGCGGGCGTTGTCCGGCCCGTAGGCGTTGCCCAGCACGGTGGTGCGCTGCGACCGCAGCTCGTCGTCGGTCGTGTCTTCAAAGCTCTGCCAGCGGCCGCGCTCGAGCAGCACCACCGAAAGGCCGGCCTCGGCCAGCACCTTCGCCACCACGCCGCCGCCCGCGCCGGCACCCACGACAACCGCGTTCACGTGTTTGTTTGGCATAGACGTCCTAATACCTGTTCTGACCGATGAGGCGAGGGTATTCGAGCCCCATCATTTTGTAGCTGGCGTAGTTGCGGTTGCCGCCGTGGCGCGGGCTGCCGTAGAACCCCTGCATCGTGAAGTCGCGGCACAGGTTGAAAAAGTCGCGCGCGTAGGCGTCGGCCCAGATCTCCTTGGGCGCCTTGTTGCGCTCCAGCTCCTCCAGCAGGCGCGTCTGCTCCGGCCAGCCCAGGGCTTCGAACGGCTTGCCGTGCCGCGTCTGGCAGGTCTGCTGCAGCAGGCGCAGGCCGGTGCGGAACGGCGCGGCGAAGCGGGCGAGCGGACCGTCGAGCTGGCGGTCGATGTAGTGCACCACGCCGGCCTCGCGCGCGCCGGGATCGCGGTCCGCCGGAACGATCTGCTCGGCGATCGCTTCGGTCAGGCGCGCCTCCTCCGGCGTGAGCACGCGCCAGGGGCCTTCCGGCGCGCGGCCGAGGCGTCCCACGGCGACGGCGCCGCCGACGCCGGCGGCCGCGCCGCCCGCCGCCGCGACGATGACTTTCAGACAGGTGCGGCGCGACGCGCCGTTTCGGGGCTGTTCAGCCATGGACACTCCTTGCCGCGCCGCGCGCGGCTGCCGGACGGTTACGCGATCTCCCAGCCCGGCCGGTACGCGCGCGTCAGATAGGGCGCCGCCTCGGGCCGGTTGGTGACGGCGAGTTTCGCCGAATCCCAGAGCAGGCGCTTGCCGCCGAGGCGCAGCGACACCGCCGCCAAGTTGAAGGCTTCGGTGATCGGCCCGGCGTGCAGAAAATCGCCATACGTGGGCGCGCCGCCCTGAAAGGCTTTGACCCAATCGAGGTTGACCGGCGCGGGGGCCGGCAGCGGCACCCGCGTGTCGCCCGAGAGCACGCGCGGATGCTCGCCCAGGAACCCGGCCAGGATTTTGCCGCTCTCGCCGACGAACAGCATGCCCTCCGGCGGCAGCTCGCCGTTCTCGCGCTCCAGCTCCTCGGGCGTCGGCGGGCGCATGCCGCCGTCGTACCACCACAGGTCGAGCGCGGGGCGCGCGCCCTTGGCGGCGAAGCCGAAGCGCACGCTGCAGGCGGCCGGGAAAGACCAGGTGTTGACGATCTTCACGCTGACGCGGTCGCGCAGCGTGCAGACATGGCTGGGCGTGGACTCGACGCGCACCGGCGCGTCCAGATCGAACTCCCGGAAGACGCGCCAGAGACTGTAGTGCCCCATGTCGGCGATGGCCCCGCCGCCGAACTCATACCAGCCGCGGAAGACGGCGTGGGTATAGTGCGGGTGGTAGGGGCAGTCGCGCGACGGACCGAGCCACAGCGTCCAGTCGAAATCTTTGGGCACCGGCGGCGTGTCGGCGGGGCGCTCCGGATACTGCGGCCAGACCGGCCGGTTGGACCAGTTGTGGATCTCGCGCAGGCGGCCGATGGTGCCGCCGCGGACGAGCTGCGCCGCGATCGAGACCTCTGCGCCCGAGCTGGCGGGGATGAAGTGGGTCGCGACCCGGGTTTCCCGCGCGGTCTCGATCACGCGGCGTGCCTCGACCACGCGGTTGGCCAGCGGCTTGTGCAGCATCACGTGCCGGCCGGCCCGCATCGCTGCGATGGCGACTGTCGCGTGCAGGTGGTCGGGCGTCATGATCTTGACCGCATGCAGCCCCCGCTCCTTCTCCAGCAGCTCCCGGAAGTCCGCATAGCGCGCGCAGGGCTTGACCGTCGCGCCGGCGAGGTGGCGGGCGTAGTAGGCGTCGACCACCTCTGCCGCGACATCGCGGCCGCCGGGAATCGCCTGGCCGGCGCGCCAGTCGGCGACGCCGATGGCACCGGCCAGACTCTTGCGCAGACCGTCGCGCGACCAATCCACATAGTCGTCGCTGTCCTTGTTCGGATCACAGACCGCCACCACCCGCACGCCCGGCGTGGCGAGCAGGCCGGGCAGTTCGCGTAGTCCCTGCGTGCCGCAGCCGATGAGGGCCACGGCCAGAGGGTCGGCGGGCGCCGCCTGCCCCGACGCGCCGGGCGTGAGGGCAGGCAGGATATTGAACGCCGCGGCCGAGACGCCGGCGGATTTCAAGAACGAGCGCCGGTTCATGCGGCTACTCGCCGTACACGACGGTGGTGGTCTCGTTGTACAGATAGAGGATGTTCTTCACGAGATAGTCGACGTGATGCACCTTGCGGATGCCGCCGTTGCGCATCGCCTCGGCGATGGTCGCGTCGCCGCCGCTGAAGAAGAGCACGCCGCCGCTCCACGCCTCGCCGCGCTTGAGCGGGCGCACGCTGTTGTCCACGATGGGGTCAGAGGCGGCGTGGTTGAGGGTCAGCGCAGAATGAACGGTGCCTTTGGTCGGGATCACGCAACCGGACAGAACGAGCGCGCCGATGCAGGCGGCGCTCAGGGCGAGCATTTTTTTCATCGTGAATTCTCCTGTTGTGAGGCCACAGAATCGTGACCATCTTTCTGTGGATGATCGTCGCACGTTTGGGCACTGAAATCAAGCGCCTGTTCATAAAAACGGGCTTTGACTCTGGGCGGTTGCTTTTCGGCAGAAAGGGCGATATCCTAGACGCACTCAAGGAGGTTCGGAATTTATGAGCAGATCAATCTGGTGCAACAACGGTTTTCCTAAAGTGGGCATCCGCCCGATCATCGACGGCCGGCGGCGCGGCGTACGCGAGTCGCTGGAAGACCAGGTCATGAACATGGCCAAAAGCGCGGCCCGGCTGATTTCCGAGAACCTGACCTATCCCGACGGCTCGCCGGTCCAGTGCGTGATCGCGGACTCCAACATCGGCGGCTGCGCCGAGGCCGCCGCCTGCGCCGCCAAGTTCGAGCGCGAGAATGTGGGCGTCTCGCTGACCGTCACGCCCTGCTGGTGCTACGGCACCGAGACGATGGACACGAATCCCCACACGCCTAAAGCGGTCTGGGGCTTCAACGGCACCGAGCGCCCCGGAGCGGTCTATCTGGCCGCGATGCTCGCGGGCTACGCGCAGCGCGGTTTCCCGGCCTACGGGATCTACGGGCGCGAGGTGCAGGACCGCAGCGACACCTCGATCCCCGCCGACGTCAGGGAGAAGCTGCTGCGCTTCGTCAAGGGCGGTCTGACAGTCGCGATGATGCGCGGCAAGTCCTATCTTGCGGTGGGCACCTCCTCGATGGGCATCGCGGGCTCGTTCGTCGATCCGGATGTCTTCCAGGACTATCTCGGCATCCGCGTCGAGAACGTCGACATGTGCGAGCTGGACCGGCGCATCGCCGAGGGCATCTATGATCCGGCCGAATACACGAAGGCGCTGGCCTGGGTCAAGGCGTTCTGCAAAGAGGGCAAGGATCTGAACAAGAAGGCGCTCCAGAAATCGCGCGCCGCCAAAGACGCCGACTGGGAGTATGTCGTCAAGATGACGCTGATCCTGCGCGATCTCATGGTCGGCAACCCGGTGCTGGCGGAGATGGGCTTCGGCGAAGAGGCGGTCGGGCGCAACGCCCTCGCGGCCGGCTTCCAGGGGCAGCGCCAGTGGACCGACTACAAGCCTAATGGCGACTTCTCCGAAGCGATCCTCAACAGCTCGTTCGACTGGAACGGCATCCGCGCCCCGTACATCGTGGCGACGGAAAACGACGCGCTCAACGGCGTCTGCATGCTGCTGATGTATCTGCTGACCAACCGCGCCCAGATCTTTGCCGACGTGCGCACCTTCTGGAGCCCGGACGCGGTCAAGCGCGTGACCGGCAAACGCATGACCGGACTCAACGCCAACGGGTTCATCCACCTGCTGAACTCCGGTGCGGCCTGCCTCGACGCCACCGGCAAGCAGCGCCTCAAGGGCAAACCCGCCATGAAGCCGTTCTGGGAGATCACTGAAAAAGAGGCGGGCGCCTGCCTCAAGGCGACGCGCTGGGAACCGGCCAATGTCGAGTACTTCCGCGGCGGCGGCTACTCCTCCAGCTTCCTCTCCGAGGGCGGCATGCCGATGACCATGACGCGCATCAGCCGCGTTAAGGGGCTGGGCCCGGTGCTGCAGATCGCCGAGGGCTGGTCGACCGCATTGCCGGCGGGCGTCTCCGAGGCGCTCATGGCCCGCACCGATCCGACCTGGCCCTGCACCTGGTTTGTGCCGCGCCTGACCGGCACGGGTGCCTTCAGCGACGTCTACAGTGTCATGAACAACTGGAGCGCCAACCACGGCGCGATCAGCTACGGCCACATCGGTGCCGACCTGATCACGCTCGCGGCCATGCTGCGCATCCCGGTCGCGATGTCCAACGTGCCCGAGGAGCAGGCGTTCCGCCCGCACGTCTGGGGCCTGTTCGGGGTGGACGACCCGATCGGCGCGGACTACCGCGCCTGTCAGAATTTCGGTCCGCTCTACGGCTGAAGATGCGGCGGGAGGAGAGCGCGATGACCCCTGGCGTGTGCACGCGGCGGCGTTTTCTCGCGGGCGGGATGGCCCTCGGCGCCGCCGCGTCGTCCGGCGCGGAGGCACCGGACGACTTGGCCGGGTTGGCGCGCGAGATCGGCTGGCTGCCCGGCGCGCCGGACCGTTTCTTTTTTCTGCAGGCGACTGACCTGCACGCCAGCGAGCTGACCAGCGGCGCGCTCAAGATGCCGGACAAATTCGGCGGCCGGAATTTCACGGACGACATGAACGCGCTGCGGCCCGCGCCGGCCTTTGTCGCGCTGACCGGCGACCTCATCGCGGCGACCTCGCGCCAGCCTGCCACCTGGCCGCAGGCTGAGGCCGGCTTCCGGCGCGTCAACGATCTGATCGTCGCGCGCCTCGCGATGCCGTGCCACATGATCGTCGGCAACAATGACTGCTCGCCCGAGGCGTTTCACAAGGTTTGGCCTGACCGTCCTCTCACGTGGTCGTTCGACTGCCACCGGCTGCATGCCGTCGGCCTGTACGGCTACCACACGTGGCGGCCGGAAAACACCAACCACGCGGGGATCCTGCTGGATGCCGCGCAGCTCGCCTGGCTGGCGCGCGATCTGGCCGCCGCATCCGGCGCGCGCACGCTGGCGCTCTTCACGCACGAGCCGCTGAAGGATCCCGACTGCCACCGCATCCGCAGGCAGCTCGCGCCGGTGCTGAGCGCGTTCCCCGGAGAGATCTGGAATATCGCCGGACACAATCACGGCAACGCCGAGAGCGTGGTCCGCATCGGCGGCAAACCGGTGCGTGTGGTGGAGACGATCACGCCGGTGGGCGCATGGACGCCGGACAAGGGCGCCTATCGTCTGTTCTTCGTCAGCGACGGGCGCATCGTCGGAACCGGGCTGCGCTGGCTGACCAAAGACGGCGAGCCGCTGCGGTTCGAGGCCATGCCGTCCGGACGCATGCCGGCCGAACGGATCCCGGTCGAGACGGCGCTGGCCGACGGCGCGCTGCGCGCCTTCATGGTCGGGGAGGAGGAGGCGGCGCTGAGGCAGGACGTGGCGCAGGTGACGGACCGCGTCTCCAACCTCCAGTTCCGCAAGGGCGCGGCCGCGACCTACCGCGTGCCGCTGTCCGCACGGGGCGGCGCGGCGGCGGCACGGCTGCGGCTGGCATGCAGCGCCCGCCTGTGCGTCGCGATGTCGCCGGATGGCGCGACCTGGCGGACGGCGGAAGAGCCGGCGCACGCGGCGGGCTTTACGACCTGCCGCGTGCCGGCGGCGCTGCGCGGCGCGCAGACGCTGCACATCCGCCTTGAAGCGCCGCCCGACCACGCTGTTCTGCTTTACGGACTCGCCTTCTTGCCGGCGTGATCGCCGGCCAGGCGCCAGGCCGCCGGCAGCACGAGCAGGTTGAGCAGCGTGGCGCTGATCAATCCGCCGAACTGCACGATCGCCAGCGGCGCGAGCAGCTCGCCGCCCGGTTTGTCATAGGCCAGCACAATCGGCATCAGACCGAAGAGCGTCGTCAGCGAGGTCATCAGGATCGGCACCATGCGTTCGAGCGATCCCTCGATGACCGCCTCGTGCAGACTGTATCCCTGCGCCTGCAGGTCGCGGTAGCGGTTGAGCAGCAGCAGGCCGTTGCGGATCACAAACCCGGCGACGGTCACGAAGCCCACCAGCGACGCGACCGAGAGCACCGGCGCGACATACGCGCCGTTTCCGCGGACGAGAGCCCCCAGATTGGCGCCCAGCGGCGCGGGTGCCGCCAGCAGCATCGCCGCCACGCCGCCGATCAGGCACAGCGGCAGATTCACCAGCACCACGCACGCGGCCCGGAAGCTGTCCAACGCATAGCCCAGCAGCAGGACGATCGTCAGCAGCAGCCCCAGCGCCAGCCACGTCAGCCGCCGCGACGCCGATTGCTGCGCCTCGTAAATGCCGCCGTAGCTGACGGTGCAGCCGTGGGCGTGAACCACCGGTTCGACATGCTCGCGCAGGGCCGCGACCAGATCGCCGACGTTCGAACCCGGTGCGACATTGCAGGAGATCAGCGCCTTGCGCCGCGTGTTGTCGCGCACGATCAGGTTTGAGGCCTCTTCGCGGTACACATCCGCCACCTCATCCAACCGCACGCGCGCGCCGTCCGGCGCGGTGAGCAGAAACGCGCCCACGTCGGACAATCGCGTGCGGTCGGCCTCCGTTAGCCGCACCACGATATCCCAGCGCTGCTGGTTGCGCGCGACCTGTCCGGCGGTCACGCCGTCGAAAGCCGCCGAGACCTGTTCGCCGGCCTCCTTCAAGGTCAGCCCGGCGCGCGCCAGCGCCTCCAAGCGGTAGCGGATGCGCAGGGTGTCCACCAGGATCTCGCGGTTGGCGCGCGCGTCGGCCACCTGCGGCAGCGTGTCGAGCACCTGCTTGACTGCGGCCGCCGCCGCGCGCAGCGTGGCCAGGTCGTCGCCGAAGACATTGATCGCCAGCTCGGCCTCGGTGCCGGAGAGCACCGAGCTGATGCGGTGCGCGATCGGATAGCCGATCATCGTCGCCACGCCGGGGATCTGCCGGATCACGCCGTTGATCGCGTTCCGCAGCCGCAGCGGGTCAGCCTGCATGTCCACGCGCACCAGCAGCTCCGAAGCGCTGACCGGCTCGGCGTGCTCATCGCGCTCGGCGCGGCCGGTGCGGCGCGTCACGCTCTTGACGCCCTCGATGTGCCGGATCGCCGCCATCGCCCCCTGCGTCACGCGCTCGGTCTCCTCCAGCGAAGTGCCGGTCGGCGTGCTGACAAAGACCGTGTAACAATCCTCATGGAAGGGCGGCAGGAAACTGGTGCCGAACGTCGAAGCCAGCCAGAGCGCGCCGGCCGTGACCCCCGCCATCACGAGGCACACCAGCCACGCCCGCCGCACGCAGAAGCGCAGCAGCGGCCGGTAGAGTATCTTCAGCATTCTCACCGAAATGCCATCGGTTTTATTTTCGCTTTTTTTACCCTCTCTTCCGCGACCACTGAGTGGTCGCGAAAAGAGCAGCAGGCAGAGCACCGGCGTCACCGTGAGCGCCACCAGCAGCGAGGCGCCGAACGCCAGCAGATAGGCCATGCCCAACGGTCGGAAGAACTGCCCCTCCAGACCGGAGAGGAAGAGCAGCGGCAAAAAAACCAGCACGATGATCAGCGTCGAGAAGGTGACGGATTGCAGCACTTCGGCGCCGGCCGCGCGCAGCACGGCCACATGCGCCATACGCGCATCCGGAGGCAGGCGGGCGTTCTCATCCAGCCGCCGCCAGGCGAGTTCCACAAAGATGATCGCGTTGTCCACCACATCGCCCACCGCGACCGCCAGTCCGCCGAGCGTCATGATGTTGATGCCCAGGCCGAGCGCCGGGAAGCAGAGCAGGCCGGCCGCCACGGAGAGCGGCATCGCCAGCAGCGTGATCAGCGTGGTGCGCACGCGCAGCAGCGTCAGGCCCAGCACAAGCACCACGATGATCGCGGCGTCGCGCACGATGCGTCCGCCGTTGTTGATCGAGAGCCGGATGAAGTCGGCCTGCCGGTAGGCGTCACGGTGCAGCGTCGCGTCGGCCGGCAGCCGGGAGGCCTCGAAGGCGTCCAGCACCTGCTCGATGCGGTCGGTCAGCGCGAGCGTGTTGCCGCCGGGCGCCTTCTGCACCGAGAGCACCACTGCGTCATGCCCGTTATAAGCGGCCGAGCCGCGCCGCGGCGCGCCCCCGAGCGCCACGTCCGCCACTTGGCCGAGACGCAGCGCGCGCCCGTCGCCGGTCGGCACCCGCACGCGTTGCAGCTCGTCGACCGTCTCGACGCGTGCGGTCTGGCGCAGCGGGATCTCCTGTCCCCTGACGTTCGCCAGATAGCCCGCGCCGGCCATGGTGTGCGACGCGGCGGCGGCCTCGATCACGTCGTTGAGCGTCACGCCGTACGCGGCCAGCCGCTCCGGCGCGACGTTGACTTGGAACTCCGGCAGGCGCCCGCCGATCACCACCACCTGGCCGATGCCGGGAATCGCCATCAGCCGGGTGCGCAGCTCGTACTCGGCGAGCTGGCGCAGCTCCAGCGGCGACACCGTGCCGTCGGCGCTGGTGAGCGCCAGCAGCATGATCTCGCCGGTCACAGAGACGATCGGCGTGATCTCGGGTTCCAGTCCCTCTGGCAGAGCGGACCGCACCGTGCTGAGTCGTTCCGCCACGATCTGCCGTGCGCGGTAGAGATCCGTGTCCCAGTCGAAGTCGACCCACACAAACGAGAGTCCGCCGCCCGACGAGGAGCGCACCGCCTTCACGCCGGGCAGGCCGTTCATGGCGGACTCGATCGGCACCGTGATGAACTGTTCGACCTCTTCGGCCGTCAGTCCGCCGGCTTCGGTCTGCACCACCACGCGCGGCACCTTGAGTTCGGGGAAAACATCCACCGGCAGCCGCCGTGCCGTCGTGACAGCCAACGTCACCGCGATCACGGTGACGCCCAGCGTCAGCCAGGGATTGCCCAGGCAAAAATCAATCAGTCGTTTCAACATGAGGGTTTCTCCCGGGCGTTTCAGTGCTCGCCTTCATGAAATTGTCCGTCCGCATGGAGTGCCCCGCCGCGCGCTGCGAGGTGCCGGCCGAGGGTGCGGCCAACTTCAGTTCGTACGCGCCGTCCAGCACGACCGCCTCGCCGGCGGTCACGCCCTCGACGGCCACCCAGTCGCCGTCGCTTGCGCCGAGCGCGACCTCGCGCTTGATCAGGCGCTGTGCGTCGTGCGGGTCGCGCACGAACACGATCTGCCGCAAGCCGTCCGTGACCACGCACGCTTCGGGCAGTGCGATCTGCTCCGGCGCACTCGCCGCGACCGCCACGCTCAGCACGCCGGCCCGGCCCGGCCCGGCCCAGGCCGGCCAGGTGTCCGAGATGAGATAGAGCGGATGGATACGCGCCGCGTCGTCGGTGGCAAAGCCCAGCTCGACGCGACCGGTTGCTGGCGGCTGCGCGCCGTGCGCCGTGAGCGGTTCGACGAAACCGGCCTGGCCGTCGCGCACCTGTACCAGCTCGGCCGGGATTCCGTCGGCGCGGAACCAGAGGCGGTCGGTGCGCACAACCGCGGCCACCTCGGCACCGGCATCGGCCCAGGCGCCGGATGAAACCGGCACGCGTTCGATCACGCCCGCCTCGCGCGCGGTCACCGTCAGCACGCCATCCTGTTCGCGGCAGAGCGCCAGGATGGCGGCGCGCGCCGCGTCGGCATTCTGGCGGGTCTGTTCGGCCCGTTCCGTTTCGGCCTCTTTCACTGCGAGTTGCTGTTCCAGCTCGGCGTGGCGCACGCCGGCCTCGCGAAGCTGCGACAGCCGTTTGCGCAATGCCTCGCTCTCAACCTTGAGCAGCGCGAGCGCGGCTGCGGCATCGCGCACCTCGCCGTTCACCCGCGCCCACTCCGGGGCGTGCAGCGTGAAGAGCACCTCGCCGGCGGCGACGCGCTGCGGCGGCCGGACTTTGACTTCGACCACGCCCGGCAGCGGCGCGCTGTATGCGCGGCGCGCGTCCGGCATCAGCTCGAAACGGCCGGGGAAACGCACCGTGCCGGTGACACGGCGCGGCATCGCCGTCACGACGCTCAGGCCGAGCAGGCGCTGGGCGCTCTCCGGCATCGTGAAGGCCTCTTCATCTTGCGCATGGTCGCACGCCTCGCCGTGCTCGTGCTCCTCGTCTTGAGCGTTGAGCGTTTGCGCCTCGTCATGCGCGTGTCCCTCAAACGCCTCGCCGTGCTCGTGTTCCCCACGTTCAGCGTTCGGCGTTTGTTCGTGTCCCTCGCACGCCTCGCCGTGATCGTGGTCATGCGCGTGCTCCCCGCAGCCGGCCAGCCAGAGCGCGACCGACAGCAGGGCAAGCAGAGGGAAGAGAGTGAAACGTTTCATGGTGTCCTCCTGGGTTCAATCAAGATTTGCGGTGGTGTGTGATCGGTAAGTGGCAGGTGGTGTCCTTTGTGGAGTGCGGGAGCTTGCTCCCGCTTTCCAAAGCGGCGGCAAGCCGCCGCACTCCAAAACGCATAAACTTCGCTCATTCCTGCCTCCCACCGGTTGCCAGCAGCGCGAGGCGGATGCGGGCTTCGGCCAGCCCGCGTCCGGCCTCGATCCATGCTTCATGGATGGCGTAGACTGCGGCTTCGGCCGCGATCAACTCGGTCAGGGCGGCCTCGCCCTGACCGTAGAGGCGCTCGGTGCGCGCGGCTGCCGCCTGCGCGGCCGCCAGACGCTCTTCGCGCAGGCGCCGCTCCAAAGTCTCGGCAGCCAGCAGCGCGGCACGGGCCTCGTGCCACTCCGCGACCAAGGCGCGCCAGGCCGCGACCGCCTCGAAGCGCGTGCTGTCGCGGGCGTTTTCGGCCTCGGCGACGCCCCGGCGGTTGCGGTTCCAGAGCGGCAGCGTGAAGCCCACGCCCAGTCCTGCGCGCGCGCCGCCCTCCTCGTGTCCGGCCAGCGGACCGAGTTCCAGCTCGGGATACTGGCGGCGCAGTTCGGCGCGCAGTGCCTCTTCGCTGCCTTCGAAACGCGCCAGCCGCTCCTGCACGCGCGGATGGCGCACGAGGTCGAGGTCGGTCGCGGGTGGAGCGCCGAACGCGGCGGACAGCGCGTCGGGCTGCGGCTCGGCCGCGACATCCAGCTCCACCGGCGCGTCGGGATGCAGGCCGAGCGTGCGCAGCAGAGCGTGCCGGCGCGCGACCGCCTCGGCCGAGCAGCAGGGGCAGGCCGTTTCAAGGGCCAGCCGTTCCTGCGCGAGGCGTTCGCGCTCGTCGGGCGGCAGCTCGCCGGCGGCCACCAGCGCGGCGACCTGCCGCTCGCGCTCGGCGAGGCGTGCCAGATAGGACTCCTGCGCGGCCGCGCAGCGGGCGTCGGTCGCGCAGGCGAGCCAGCGCCGCTCGACCTCCGCCAGCAGCTCGCGCTCGGCGGCGACCACGGCCAGGGCGTCGGCGCGCGCATAGGCGAGCGCGGCGCGCTTCTCGAGGCCGGGCACGCCGGACAGCGGCAGGCTGAAGCGCAGGCCGGCGCCGAGGATCCAGGGATGCGGACCGCCGCGCAACACGCGCAGCGACTCCAGGTCGAAGGCGGGGTCCTCCCACCAGCCGGCGGCGAGGGCCTCGCGGTCGGCGTTCTGGCGGCTGAGGCGCAGCGCGTTGATCTCGGGGTTGAGGACCCGCGCCAGGTCGCGCGCCGATGCGGCCGTGAGCGTGATGCGGTTCGTGACGGCGGCCGACCAGGCGGCGGCTTCGCGGGGCCAGTCGATCGGCGCCGGGGCGACGCTGCGGCATCCGGCGGCGATCCCGGCCCCTACAGACAGAATGAGAGAAGCGGGGAAAACTTGCTGGGCAATGCGGAACATGGCAAACCTCCTCGAGGAAACGGTGTTCAGGAGCCCGCCGGACCCGAGCGGGCGGCGGGAGACGAGCGTCCGTCACGAGGAGACTTCAGCAGAGGATTTGCGTCGAGCGCGCGAGAAAGAGGAACTGCGGCGCCGGCACGCCCGGCGGGCGCTCGCTGTGGCGCGCCGGCTGGGCCGGCAGATCGACAGGCACGCAGGCAACCGGCGTTGCCGACGCGAGGGCCAACAGCAGGCCGGCCAGTTCCCTGACCGCGGCGGGCACCGGCTCGCCCGGCGGAAGATCGGCAAGCGCCAGGTGTTCGCAGAGATGCTCGACATGCGTGTCAGAGGGAGCGGGCGGCGTGCCGCAGTCGTGGCATCGGTCGCCGCAGGCGTCAGGATCGGGCGCGCAGAGGCAGAAGGTCAGCCCCTGGAGCACGGTCAGCGCAAACAGGCAGCACGCTGCCGCGAGCCGCACGCCCTGTGCGGCCCAGCGCAGCATCCCGGCGCTATGACGCTTCAAAAACATGTCACCATGATAACAGACCGCCGTCCGCCGCGCAACAGAGCCGCCGAGCCGCAATACTCTTGCTTCTCTGGCAATATCGTGGATACAATACCGGCCAGTGTTAAGTAGTCGAAATTTCGGCTGAGCTTTTCACAGGAACGGTATGGGGCGGTGATGGGGCGGTGATGTGCGCACCTCGGCGGATCGTCGGGCGTGCGGAATGAAAGGCGGCAGGTATGGCTCGTGATTCGATGACAGGGCGTTGGGGTTTCCGGCTTCTTCACATTCGTACGGGGGTGTGTGCGTTTCTCTTCGCCGCTTTCGCGCTGACCGCCCCCGCCGCGACGGTCTACTGGTCCGGCGCTGGCGATGGCACCTCATGGAGTGATCCCGCGAACTGGCAGGGCGGCACCGTGCCGAGCGGCGCATCGGACATCGCGTATTTCACGGTGCGCAACAACGGCATCCTGTTGGACTATTCCGGGACCTTCACCCTCCGGCAGCTCTTCTTTTACGTGCCGACAACCCTCACCATCCCGGCGGGCTGCACGCTCTATCTGTCCAACTCGGGCGGTCCCGTGCTGGACGCCGCCGCTGACGTCACGTTGGCGGGTGCGGGCGATCTCTCACTGTCAACGTCAAGCGGTGTCAATTACGCCGATGTACGGCCGGCGGCCGGCGTGACCCTGACGATCAACGCGCGCGTGACGGGCGTGGGAGGTGTGGAGAATAACAATGCCGGCACCATCATCCTCGCCAACCCCCAGAACACCTATCCCGGACTGACGTACATCACAGTCAACAACGGTGTGATTGAATTCCCGACGCTGGCGAATGCCGGCGTGCCTTGCGCGATCGGCGCAGGCGGCGGATTTTTGGCCACGGTGGCCAATGCACTCTTCCGTTACACGGGTACCGCAGCCGCCACGTCGGACCGTGCGTTTGCGATCAACAGCAGCCCTGCCGGATTCGAACAGGCCGGCACCGCGCCCGTGACCCTCACGGGCACCGTCACGAACCAGACCAGTGGCACGCGCAGTTTCCGCCTCCTGAACGATACCGCGCTACCTGCCGTTTTCGCCGGACTTTTAGCCAATGGCGCTGGCACCCTCAATCTGCTCAAGGAGGGATCGGGCGTCTGGACGCTCACGACGCCGAACACCTATAGCGGTTTTACCCAGGTCTCTGGCGGCACGCTCGAAGTGGACGCTGCCGGCACGCTCGGCGCCGGTCCTCTTTTGATCACCGGCGGGGCGACGCTGGCGCTCAACCCTTCGGCTTCCGCCGACTTTGCGCTGACGTTGCCCGCCGTCACGGTCAACGGCAGCGGACGAATCACCATCCCGGCCGCAGCCTCCGGCACCTCCACGACCACGCTCTCCGGTTTGGCCGTTTCAAACGGCTTTCTGATCGTCGACGCGCCCAACGCCGGCACCCCCGCCAACCGAATCCTTGTCGCCGGCGGGCTCGCCGCAGGCCCCGTGGGCTGGATCCGTCTCAACGGCGGCGGTGCGCAGTACGACGCCACGGAGGGCCTGAAGCCCTATGCGCCTGCCCCGTCCGTGAATATCGCGGCGCGCGGCGGCGTGATTCCGACGGCCCCGGGTGAAACCGTTGTGATCGACACCCCCGGCACCGCCGGGCCGGTCACGCTGGCCGCGCCTCTGACCGAGATCGGCGGCCTGTCACAAGAAGAGCCGGACACAGCGGCATCGGTGGATCTCGCGGGCGGTGTCCTCGCCGCCAACCGGCTTGTCCTTTCAGCCGCGGGCGCCGCGTTGACCTTCACAAACGGCATGTTGACGGCCGCGGGCGTTTCGCCCGCCGTCACCAATATCGCCGGGCTCAACACTGTCACCACCGCGACCCTGACGGACGACGCCTCGTCTGGCATCTCCTCGGCGAAGACCTACACCCACGCGCTTGATTTCGGCGACCAGCCGGCGGCCACCGTCAACGGCGTGACCTTCGCGCAGGTCACAACCGCCTCCGGCACCCTCTTGGGAACCCCTTACGGCTGGTCGGGGTTCCCCGCAAGCAAATACAACAACTTCGGAGACTGGACGAACACCGTCCCCGCATCCGCCACCGGCCTGCGCACCCTGCTCAGGGACATGCTCTATGACGGACGCGCGACAACCGTCAAGCTGACCGGACTTGTCCCCGGCACGGCGTATGAGCTGCGTCTCTATACCCGCAGTTGGGATGGCCTCGCCAGCACGACCGAGCGCACCGTGCTTTACGCCTTCTATCCCTCTGCAGACGCCGCGCCCGCCGCGCGGTTTGCCTTCGACAAGAACCACAACCTCCCGACCGTCATCATTTTCCGCTACGTCGCGGCCACACCGGAACTCACCATCGCGTCCACGTCGCTGAGCGTCACGTCGAACCCCTGGTCCGGCTTTTACGGGCTGACCCACGAACGGCTCGCCGTTGCCGATCTGCCCGCCGGCGCGGCAACACTCGTGCTTGAAAACAAGAGCGCCGCCGCATTCACGGTCGCCGCCGCTGTCGCGGATAACGGTCGGCCGACCTCTTTGCTCCGCACCGGAAGCGGGCCTCTGACGTTCTCGGGCGCGGTCAGCCTCACCGGCTCGATGACGCTGGACGGTGCCCTCACCCTCGCGCCGCCCGACGGGGTTGTGCAGACCTTCGGACCCGTCCACGGAACGGGAGGCCTTGTCAAAAGCGGGGCCGGACCGGTTCGTTTGCAGAGCGCAAACGTTTACGCAGGTCCTACGCTCGTGCAGGCGGGAACGCTGTACGTCTCTGACTCCGCCGCGCTCGGTTCAGTCGCCGACGGCACCGCCGTTGCGCCGGGTGCCGCGCTGGCCCTCGCCGATGCCGGTGTCAACACCCTGACCATCAAAGAGCCCGTCACTTTCGCGGGGACAGGTCCCGATGGTCTCGGGGCGCTCCGCAACGACAGCGTTGCCCAGCAGCAAACCGCCTTCCAGCGTCTCACGCTCAGCGGTGATGCCACGATCGGCGGCACGGCGGCCACGCCGCTCATCCCCTTTGAAAACGGCAAAGGCAGTTTCAATCTGCGAAACGGCACGCTTGACCTGGCCGGCCACACGCTGACCAAGGCCGGCCCCGGCGCGTTTCTGCTCTCGTACTCCCGCCTGTTGAACGCCGCGCCGGGTGCCGCCGTCGATGTCGCGGGCGGCGCTCTGGGCCTGGAGTACAGCGCGGATCTCGGCGGGACGTCGGCGAACACCCTGACCGTGCGCACCGGTGCCAATCTCGACCTGTACCGCGTATACGTTCCGCAAAGCTGGACCCTCGCGCTTGAGGATGGCGCGCACTTCTCGGCGCGCAGCAGCACGTCGCTCGCCGAGAACGTCTGGGAAGGCCCCGTCTCCCTGCTGGGCGGCCAGGCGCTGCTGGGCGGCGGAGGCAGCGGTGCGATCGCCGGACCGGTCTCCGGCCCCGGCGGACTCGTCAAGTCGCGCGGTATGACCTACCTCCTGAACCCCGAAAACACGTACGCAGGCACCACCACAGTCACAAATGGCGTGCTCTACGCGGCCGCTGCCGGTTCACTGCCGGACACCACCCCCGCCAAACTCAACGTCCGCCAGAATGGCGCGCTGGTCGTGCGGTACGCAGACGATACCGCAACGTGGCCCCTCGCGTGGGGTGCGGCGGACGTCGACGTGATCGCCACCACCGCGATCTTCACCCAGAGTTCAGCGGCGCTGGGTTTCGATCCCTATTACGCCGACGCGACCTACGACGGCGATCTTTCGGGTTTCGGCCTCTCGAAATACGGGGGGAATACACAGACGCTCACCGGCGCAGTGAACGCGCCCGGGCACATCCGTGTCTACGACGGCGCGCTCGTCCTGGCGGGCGGCGCGTACAATCTCCTCGGCACGTCCTCCCTTTATCCGGGCAATACCGGCTCGACCGCCTCGCTCGGCACTCTGAGCATCACCGGCGACACGCAGGTGATCGGCACCGACACCGGTTACAAAAAGCCTGTCACGTGGGTCTCCCCCGGTCACGTCGCCAATTCGCGCGGCGTCCTCAACATCCGCGACAACGCCTTTCTGCAAGGTCGTCTCTACGTCGCCGAAAACAGCGCCGGGGCCGGCGCCATCTACCAGACCGGCGGCACGTTCAACAACACTGCAGGCGCCGCCCAAGACGGACGTCTGGGCCACAGCGGCTACGGCTATTACCGGCTCGACGGCGGTACGGTCACCAACAAAGGGTATACGCAGCTCGGCGCCAACTCGTCCGGCATCGGCATCCTGCACCAGACCGGCGGCTCGTTTATCTTCAATAACGGAACTACCCCTGCTGAAGGTGTCGTCGGCACGTACTACGGCGGTACCCTCGCAACGCGCGGCGGCGCCGGCCTCTTCCACATCACCGGCGGCACCCTCGGCACCGGCAACACCCCCCTCGTGCTCGCCGAGTGGGACGGCGTGGGCAATTATGAAAATGGCTATTCCGTGCTGACCCTTGAGGGCGACGCACTGGTAAAAACGGCATATGTCAACATGGCCGACCGCAACAGCGCCCCGGTCTCCGTGGTCAACCTCAATGGCGGCACGCTCCAGACGCAGTATTTGCGAAAGGGCAATCGCAACAATCCCGCCGCAGCCGTCGCGGCCGTCAATTTCAACGGCGGCACGCTGCGCGCCACGGCATCGGTGCCGCTCGCCGCTACGACCGGCGCAACGCTGCCCGACCTGACGGTCTTCGGCGGCGGCGCGGTGCTCGACACGGCCGGCTTCGATCCCTCGATCACCAATTCGATTAAGGCTCCAACCGGCTACGGCGTCACCGGTATCCGCGTCACGAACCCCGGCTCCGGCTATATCGCCCCGCCCCTGGTGAAGATCACCGGCGGCGGCGGGCGCGGCGCCACTGCGGTCGCCGAGATCGACCGCGCGGCGGGGACGCTCACCGCCATCCGCGTCACCTCGCCCGGTATCGGCTATACCGGCGTTCCGACTGTCGCGCTGTTGGGCGGCGGTTATCGGAACATCGCCTCGAACGGGCTCGTGACGATCGGCACCGATTTCTCCGCCGGCGGGCTCACCAAGCGCGGTGCCGGCTCGCTCACCCTGTCCGGAACGAACACCTGGCGCGGCCTCACCACCGTAGAAGAGGGTACCCTGATCGCCGCCATACCGGCCGCGCTGCCTGCCGCCAGCGGCCTGCTGATTAACGGCGGCACCCTCAGCTTGGCAGGACAAACGCTCACCAACGCCCAGGCCACGATCATCGCCGGCGGCATCGCCAGCGGCAAGCTGGTCACAACGGCGCTGCGCAAAGAAGGCCCCGGAGAGGCCCTCCTCACGAGCGATCTTCAGCTCACGCCCGCCGCCGCGCCCGCTGCCGCCGCCGTGCCCGGCCTCTGGGAAGGGGTGCTTTTCAAGAACTGGGATATCCTCACGCCCAATCCCAAGACCTCAGTCGTCCTCACCACACGCGCCGGCAACGGGCCCAAAGCCAGTAACGGCGTCTATGCTGACGGAAGTTGGGTGGGCAACTACCATACCTGGGTCTATTCCGGCTATCTCTGGAACCGCGCCGACACCGCCGTCACATGGACCTGGCGCGGCACTTTTGACGATAACGTGATGCTTAAAATCGACCACACGCTCGTCTTGAACACCGGAAACGGCGGTACCACCGCGACCTACACCCTCAAGCCCGGTCCGCACGCTATCGAGATCCGTTTCGGCGACGGCACAGGCAGCGTAGGACCCGACGCGACGATCACCAGCCTGGGCGGCCTCACCTACGACACCGGCGACGGTCTTGGCTTGCGCCTGCTTACCGATCCCGGCGACGGCTCGCTGCTCACGGCCGACCTCGGGCCGGCCGCCCCGCTGCCGCCGTCGGCGCCCCTGCCGCCGGAAGTCGGCGCGAACGTCGGCGCCCTGGCCGCCGACTACTCGCTGGTGTATGCTTCGGACGTTCCTTTGTCGGGCGGCACCATCAACGGCTCTTCTGCCGGTTCGCCCTACGATATTGACAACAGTGCCGCCAACAGCAGCGCCTTCGACCGTGTGGCCTATTACCTCGAACTGGTCAGCCTTGCCGGCGTCACCAACTGGGTCTGGGTGTCCTTCGATGCCCTCGCGCTCGACCGCACCCTGATCGGTTATCCCACCGCCGCAAAAAAAATCGTTATGCAGCAGCGGCTCGCCAACATGGACGTCCGCTCCAATGTCGCCGGCATCAACGCTGTCACCGCCAGTCCGGCCGGCAACATTGAGTTCTGGCCCAACAACTATGGCCAGTCCGATGCCCTCGGAATCGGCGCCTCGTCCGCCACCGATAACACCGGCTTCGATTTCGGCGACAGCATCAGCGGCGCCCCCGTGCCCGCCGCCGGCCACGGTTCGATGCAGCTCCACAACGCCGAGGACGGCACCACGCTGTTTGCCCTCAGCAACTTCGGCTCCTATAACAACCCGCTCGGCATCGGCATCGGCAACCGGGATGTGCCGGACAGCGCACCGGACTGGACCTTCGCCAGCAACGGCGACAGCTACAGCCGCCGCCGGCTCTACGTCTTTACGCGCGATGTCACGCCCGGCACCCAGCCGTCCGTGCCCCCTGTCGCCACCGTGGCCGAAGGCACGCTGCGCCTCGCCATGCCCTTTGCCGGCCTCTACGAGGGCATGGTCCGTTCGGCATGGACGTCCAACACGCCCAACCCGCGCACTTCCGTGCAGCTCACCACTCGCGCGGGCAATATTCCGAAGGCTCACAATACCACGAGCGGCATCCCAGCGATCACCGACTTCTGGGCGGACAACAACCATACCTGGATCTATACCGGCTATCTCTGGAACCGCACAGCGGCGGATGTCACCTGGACATTTGCGGCCAGTTTCGACGATCACGCCTGGCTGATGATCGACGGGCAGGAGATCGTCCATAACATCAACAGCGGCTGGACACGTAAAACCGTGAGCCTCACTCCCGGGCCGCACGCCATTGAGATCCGCTACAGCGACGGCTCCGGCAATGTCGGCCCCGTACAGGCCGGACTGCCGGGCGGCCTCTGCTATTCGACGGTGGTCGACTCGACCGACCCCGCCGACTATATCGTGCTCACGGACCCGGGCGACGGCTCGCTGCTCACCACCCGCGCCGACGAGTCAGACGGCGGCGCGTTTGCCGAGGTCGTATGGGACATCGCGGCCGGTGCGACCCTCGATCTGGACGGGCAACCCTTGTCGCTCGCCACCGTCAACGGCGTAGGCACGCTCGCGAATGGCGTGCTCAGCGGCGGGAACACAGTGCTTTCGCCCGGCGGCGACGGCGCACTCGGCGTCATGACGCTGACGGGCATCGCGTTCGACGGCGCGGTGGGATACCGCGCGGATGTCGGCCCCGGCGGTACGAGTGATCGGATTGACGTGTCCGGCGCGCTCGACGTGTCGGACATGCGCGTCACCGTCAACAACCCCGCAGACCTGCAGCCGCAAGCCGCATACCTGCTTCTACAGGCGGACGACGGGCTGGACGGTCTGCCTGATGACAGCGCCTTGCCTGACAAGTGGCGCGTGCTCAGGCAGGGCAACACCCTGGTGCTGCTCCGTCCCTCCGGAACTTTGATGCAGCTCCGCTAGGTGCTGCAATCCGGTGCGAGCGGCAGATGACAGGGATTTTCCATCCGCGTCTGCCGCGTCCTTGAAGTCGGGAGAGAGGCGTGATGGATAACGACGACGGCACGAATCCCATGCGCATCCTGTCCATCCTGCCCGGATCGGGCGGATCGTTCTACTGTCAGAACTGC
>Ga0172377_10002010_pt1 | contig 20791 bp, 13 predicted proteins | sample Pumphouse3metaG_FD_119749 | JGI IMG/M metagenome (GOLD analysis project Ga0172377, IMG submission 119749) | Leachate microbial communities from a municipal landfill in Southern Ontario, Canada - Pumphouse #3 metaG | ecosystem: Engineered > Solid waste > Landfill > Unclassified | place: Canada...
AGCCCAGCAGAGTTCCCAGCAGGAAGGTGGGCAGCAGCCGGAAAGGATCCAGATGGAAAACGGCAAAGAGCGCGGCGCTGGCCAGAACGGGATACCAGAACTTTTTGCCCTCGAAAAAGCGCAGCAGGAATCCGCGGAAGAGCAGTTCCTCGCAGATCCCGGGAAGCACCGCTATCACCAGGAACATCTGCCAGAGCGGCAGATCCAGCTGGAACAGCTTGGATAGGTTTTCAAGGTAATCCGGCGGGAAGGGGAAGATCTGGTTGATCAGCTGGCCGATGATGGCCACCACGATCGCCGCGGATATGGCGATGAAGGGCACCAGGGCCACCTCTTTCAGCTTCGGCGCCTTCAGCCGCAGCAGCTGCCTGGCCTCCGCGCCCTTGAGTTTGACGAACCTCAGCACCAGTAGCACCGGCAGCACGATCACAAACACCTGGGTTTGCACCAATCCCTTCACCAGATCCTGCATTTGCCACTTGGAGCCAAGGTAATACAAAGCCGCCAGGGCCAGCGAATAGTAGATCAGGCCGTTGAGAGGGTTGAAGAAGCCGCGTTTGTTCGTCCGCACGGTCTTGATGCCGCCGCTGTCATCCTCGGTGCGGAACAGCACCGCTTCGGAATGGAAGAGGCGCACGGTTACCCAAATGGCGAAAACATCCAGGATCAGGGTGGTTCCCACCGTGATCAGGAGGTGAGAAAGCTGCCATTCGCCGATCAGAACAGCCTTGAACAGCAGGGCAATGTTGATCACCGGCACCATCGCCAGCAGGTTGCTGATCTCGACGGAAGGGATGAAGCTTACCATCCCCATCAGCATGGAAGCGATCATGATCGGCTGTTCGTAGGTGCGGGCTTCCTTCATGTTGCGGGAAAAAGTGGAGATGGACAGCAGCAAAGCGGAGAACAGAGTGGCAAGGGGCACCATCGCCAGCAGCAGGATCAAAAAGGAACTCACCGGCAGTTGCAGGCTTTGGGATCCGGTTTCGAACTGACTGAACAGATAGCGCACAGACAGGCTGATACTGATGAGGTTGATCACCACGTTGAGCATGGCCATGGTGAAGATGGTGAGGTATTTGCCCAGCACGATCTCGCCCCGCGAGGCCGACGATACCAGCAGGGTCTCCAAGGTCCGGCGTTCCTTTTCCCCCGCCACCAGGTCCGCCGCCACCACCGAAGCGCCGGTTACCAGCATCAGGATCACGATGTAGGGCAAGATCATGCCCAGCACGCTGCCCATCTTTTTGGCGGTGGTGGAGGTGTCGATCTGGTCTATCAGCAGGGGCTCGATGTACCCCTGCTCCACGTTGAGGGCATCCAGGCGTTTAGCGATCAGGGCCTGCGCCGTCTGCATCAGGGATTTTTCCAGCTTGCCGAAAAGCAGCTGGCCTTCATCGCCGGAAGCGTCGTATCTGACCCCAACCTTAAAGGTCTGCAGTCCGGAGGGTGAAAGCGAATCGGAAACGCTCACCACAGCCTTGATCTCCTTTTCCGCATAAAGGCGCTCCAGTTCCGGCGGTGATTCCAGAGTGGTGAGATAGGGTGTGTTTTTCAAGCCGCTGAGGATTAGGTCGTAAGCCTGCCGGGCGTCCTGGTTCTGGACGGAAAGGCTGTCCAGCAGTGCGATGGTGGCTCCGCGCTTTTCCAAAACCTCGTTCTGACGGCTCATGATGGCGCTGAAGCCGATGAACAAGAGAGGATACAGCACCACCGGCAAAACGATGGTGGCAAAGAGGGTGCGCTTGTCCCGCAGGATCTCCAGGATCTCCTTGCGGAAAATTACGAGGGCTTTCTTAAAACTCATGGGCTGCCACCTCCGTGTCGGTTCCGGCTTGATTCACGTAGTAAACAAAGATGTCATCCAGATCGCTGAGGCCGCTTTCCGCGCGCATCTGCTCCAGCGTTCCCTGCGCCAGCACCCGGCCCTGGTGGATCATCACGATGCGGTCGGCCAGGCGCTCCGCCTCGCGCATGATGTGGGTGGAAAAGAGCACGCATTTGCCGCGCTCCTTGCAGCTGCGGATGAAGGAGATGATATTGCGCGCCGTGAGGATGTCCAGGCCCGAGGTCGGTTCGTCGAAGATCATCACCGGCGGGTCGTGGATGATGGAGCGCACGATGGAAACCTTTTGCTTCATGCCGCTGGAGAGGAACTCCATCTTCTTGTCCAGAAAATCATGCATGTCCAGAAGCCTGGCCATTTCTTCCAAACGGGTTTTGATAGTTTCGTCATCAACGCCGTAAAGGCGGCCGAAATAGGTTACGAATTCCCGCGGGGTGAGGCGCATGTACAAACCGGTATCGCCGGAGAGAAAACCCAGGTTGCGGCGCACCATGTCCCCCTGAGTGAGGACGTCATAGCCCTCGATCTGCGCGCTGCCGCTCTGGGGCTGGAAAACGGTGGAAAGGATGCGCATCGTGGTGGTTTTGCCCGCGCCGTTCACCCCCAAAAGGCAGACGATCTCGCCGTCGGCAGCCTCGAAACTTACCTCATCCACCGCCCGGAAGCTGGTTCCATCCTTCTTGGGAAACTCCTTGACCAATGATTGGACCTTGATCATATTTTTCACCTTGTGCTTATCGCTTCATTTGCGGTGGATGATTTTCAGGCGGCGCTTCCGTGTCAAGAACATTAGCCGCGGCTGCTTCAGATCCATTAATGCATCACATCATATAACATATCTTAATATATTGCATATCATGCTCATAGAAATACAAGTCTTTGATATCCTCCAGCCCCCACCCGAGCTCCCTCAGTTCCAGCGCATCCGCGCCTCCCGCCTGGCTCCCGCCTCGGATGCGGCGATCTGGCGGGAGGCGGACAAGGGGTGAATCTGCAGGGCTTTGGAGGCAGACTATGCAGACCAACGCAACAAGCATCCTGAATAGGTTTTACTTGACGGAAAACAGTATGATGGATTCTATAGATTTATGGAACGAATGGAATTAATACAATACTGGCTCCGATCTGCCGAGAATGACTCGGAGACCATGGAAAAACTCTATAAAATGGAGGAGTATCCATGGGCGCTTTTTTTGGGACAACTGGTATTGGAGAAAACCCTCAAAGCAATTTACACACAGAATGTTGATTTTGAGGTGCCAAGGATACATGACCTTGTCCGGCTTGCTGTTCTTGCTCAGATTGAAGTACCTCAGGCTGAAATTGAATCCATGGATATAATCAGCAGCTTCAACTTGAACACCAGGTATCCGGATTTCAAGCTAAGCTTCCACAACCAATGCACCAAAGAATTTACTGCTCAATACATGGGAATCATAAGGAGCTTGCACCAATGGCTGCAATCATTGATAAAAATGAAATGATCGACCTTATCAAACGCTACCATGACGTTTTGAAACAATCAATGCTGATCGATGCCATCTACCTGTTTGGATCCTATAGCAGGGGCACCGCAGATCAGGACAGCGATATTGACCTCTTGGTGGTTTCCCCGGACTTCACTGATGATATCATTGAAGACCGCATGAAACTAATGCGAGCCCGCAGAGAGGTTGATTACAGGATCGAACCCCATCCTGTCCTGCGCGGAAAACTGGATTCATCAGTCTTGTTCACGATCGCGAAGAGGGAGATGCAGAGGGTCATCTGAAAACATCAATTCGAAAAGCAGCATCGCTGCCCTAAGGGAGAAGTCATGAGCTTATATCTGATGGATATTGCAATATTCGCTATAGTGATGGGCAGCCTGTTCCTCTACCTGTACAAAGCGCCTGTTAGATATATAAGATACCATACTTGGAAACATGTTCCCATCCCAGGCAGCGTTCCATTTCCCGAACTGCAAGAAAGAGTCAGAACCCAGTTGCAAAACAGAAGGCTAAGCTCTGCGGGGAAAGATGGCGACCTTATCTACTTCAAAGAAACTCCCTCAATGTACAGTTGGGGGAACACTTACGTGATCAGCCAAAACGATGGGCAGCATAGCACCTTGTATTATCGGGGTTCTTTGATCAAGTGGAGAGTCGATAAGATGAATCTGGACAATATGGTTTTCATTCTTGGCGATGCTTCCGCCAATGATCCCAGCTGAACCTCAGAGAGCGATCAGGAAAGATATTACCGAGGAATGAGTTAATGTGAGAGCAGCAAGAGGCCAAGTGCTAACAACGCGAAGTTTTTAGTATCAGTTTACGATCCCATTGGGAAAAATCTCCACAGAGTAGCTGGCGGAACGGATTAAAAAGCTTGACGAAAAAGGGCGGGTCAAAAAGAATAGCAATGTTACGAATCACATTGCCCGGAACAGCAGACACGTTCGTATCGAGGCAACTCATCATCCCGATCAAATCATCAAGTGAGGATCATCCTTATGAAAGACGCGTTTGGCCTGCTCAACGCCATCGAGGCCACCAACGTACTGGACGCCGCCACCGGAAGAGGCGATTTCATCACCATCCTGAAACAGAACTTAAAATCCTGGGTTCAGATCATTGGGGTCGACATCTCTGAAAAGAGCATTGACCTTGCCCAGAAACGCTTTCCGGAGAACGATGTTGAGATCTACCGGATGGACCTGGAAGCCCTCGATCTGGAGGATGCCAGCTTTGACCTGGTGACCCTGTCCAATTCCCTGCACCATCTGGAGCATCCGGACAAGATCTTCGCGGAACTGCTGCGGGTGCTGAAACCCGGCGGCAGGCTGCTGGTGAACGAAATGTACCGGGACGGCGAGCAAAGCGAAGCCCAGAAAACCCACATCCTGATGCACCACTGGCATGCCGCCATCGACCAGCGCAACGGGATCCATCACCGCGAAACCCTCAGCCGGGAAGAGATCCAGGCCATCTTTGGCAAGCTGAAGCTGCGGCGCGTGGAAGTGAAGGATTATTACATTCCCACGGACAATCCCAAGGACGCCAGGCAATGCGACAGCCTGAAGCACAATTGCCTGCAAACGCTGAAGCGCCTGGAAAACCAGGAAGATGCCGAGGATCTGATTAATGAAGGGAAAAAGCTGCTGGAGCGTATAGACAAAGTGGGATGTGCCAGCTGCAGCAGCCTGCTGCTCACCGGGATCAAACCCACCCCTAAAAAGCAATGAACAACCAAGGAGAAATAGATAATGGCTGATACAGAAAACCTGTTTGAACTACCACAATCCCAGCTGACCAAGCTGGCCAAAAAATATGCGATCCCCGGCTACACCCAGATGCGGGGCAACGACCTCGTCTTCAAGCTGCTGGAATTCCAAGCCGCCCAGGAAGGCCTGGCTTTCGTTACCGGCTGCCTCGAGATCATGGACGACGGCTTTGGATTTTTGCGTTTTCCGCAAAACAACTATCTGCCCGGGCGGGACGACGTTTACGTTTCCCTCACCCAGGTGCGCAGATTCGGCCTCAAGAACGGCCACATGATCTCCGGCCCGGTGCGCTCGCCCAAGGAAGGCGAAAAATACTTCGCCCTGCTGCGCGTGGAAGCAGTTAACTACATGGCCCCCACCTCCATGCAGGACCTCAGGACCTGGGACGAACTAACCCCCTACTACCCCACCGAACGCCTCAATCTGGAATTCGACACGAATAACTATTCCACCCGCATCATAAACCTCTTCACCCCAATCGGCAAAGGCCAGCGCGGCCTGATCGTCGCCGCCCCCAGAACCGGAAAGACCACCCTGCTCCAGGATACCGCGAACGCCATCCTTACCAACCATCCCGAGGTCTATCTGATCGTGCTGCTGGTGGATGAACGCCCCGAAGAGGTGACGGAGATGAAAAAGATCCTGCGCCCCGGCAACCGCGAAGTGATCAGCTCCACTTTCGACGAATCGCCCAAAAACCACACCGCGGTCAGCGAAATGGTGCTGGAAAAGGCCAAGCGGATGATCGAGCTCAATCAGGACGTGGTGATTGTTTTGGACAGCATCACGCGCCTGGCCAGGGCCTACAACAACATTACGCCCTCCAGCGGCAAGGTGCTCTCCGGCGGCATCGACGCCAACGGCCTGATCAAGCCGAAAAAGTTCTTCGGCGCCGCCCGCAACACCGAGGAAGCGGGCTCCCTCACCATTATCGCCACCGCCCTCATCGACACTGGCTCCAAGATGGACCAGGTGATCTTCGAGGAGTTCAAAGGCACCGGAAACATGGAATTGGTGCTGGACCGCAGCATTTCCGACATGCGCCTCTACCCTGCCATCGATCTGGTGAAAAGCGGAACCCGCCGCGAAGAGCTGCTGCTCACCCAAAACGAGATGAACCGGATGTACGTGCTACGCAAGTATCTGAAAACCATCAGCCCCATCCAGGGCATCGAAACCCTGCGGAAACGGATGCAAACCACAAAGAGCAACGACGAGCTGCTGAACTCTATGAGCAACTAATCGCCATCCCCCGAGGTCAAATCCCCATGCCCCGAATCCTGCCTTGGACCCTGTTGCTGCTGATCCTGCTGCCTGTGGCCGCTTTCGCGGCTGAACTGCGCAAGGAGTTCCAGGCGCTGGAACAGCTTTACCAACAGGGAAAGCTGTCCGAACTTTCCACCCGGCTGACGGGCAGCACAGCCAAAAACGACGAGGAACGGGCTCTGCAGACCTATCTGAGCGCCATGCTCAAAAAGAGCCAGGAAGACACCCTGATCCTGCTGCAACAAGCTATCGACCGTTATCCCTCCACCCATTACGGCCAGCTCAGCCGGCTGGAGAAAGCCAAGCTCCACATCCTCGAACGGCAGATCCCGGAGGCGGAAGCCCTGCTCAAAAAGATCTCCTCCCCGGACATCCCGGAACGCTTTTACTGGCTGGCCTACTGCGCCCAGAACCGGGATGACCCCGCGGCAACCATTGCCCAGGGGGAAAACTATCTGCGGGCCGATCCCCGCGGCAAATTTGTGGAAGACACCCATTACCAGATCGCCGGAGCTTACCAGAGCCAAAAGAAATACTTCAGCGCCATTTCCACCCTGGAAAAGCTGAGGGCTTCTCCCGGCCTGCCCAAAAACCTGCAGTATTTCCACTATCTGCTGGGCCTGATGCACCATCTGAACAGCAACTGCGCCGAGGCCTTCCAGAACTACAAGGCCGGTTTTGAACTTAACCGCAAGTCCCAGCTGGCCTTCGAGATCGAGGACCGGCTGTTCGAACTCAAAGGCAGATACCCCTCGCTGGTTGACCTGGCTTTCCTGTATCCCTATACAGCGCTGGATCTGCCGGAGATCATTGTGGAGACCCTGCCGGAAGAGATTCCGCCCCAAGCGGCGCTGGATCCGGACTCCCCGGCCCGGCTGGCGGCCAAGCCCAGCGGCGGTTATTTCGTCCAGGCGGGGCGTTTCGGCTCGGAAAACAATGCCTGCACCCGCACCCAGGAAGTGCGGAGCTTGAAGGTGAAGGCCAATTATTTCGAGGACAAGGGCAACAGGTCCGTGCCCTGGGTGGTGATCAGCGGCCCTTACTCTTCCCAGAGCGAGGCGTATACGGTGCGCCAGATCCTGCGCGGAAACTCCATCGACTGCTTCATCACCCGCTTCTGATCCACGGATGAAACTTCCCCCGGTTGCCAAGCTAACTCCGATGCTCAGGCAGTTCCAAGAGGTCAAGCAGGCCCATCCGGACAAGCTGATCCTCTTTCGCATGGGCGATTTTTACGAGACTTTCTTCGAAGACGCCCACACCGCCGCCCGGATCCTCAACATCACCCTCACCTCCAGGGACAAGAACAACGAGAATCCCGTTCCCCTGGCCGGCTTTCCCTACCACGCGCTGGACAACTATCTGGACAAACTGATCCAGGCCGGGCTCAAGGTGGCCATCTGCGAACAGACCGAAGACCCCAAAAAAGCCGTGGGCCTCGTCAAACGCGAAGTGGTGGAGATCATAACGCCCGGAACGGTGCTGGACCATTCCCTCATATCCGGCAGCGCCAACAACTTCCTCAGCGCCGTTTGGTACGAGGATCCAAAACGCAGGATCGGACTGGCCAATCTGGACCTCTCCACCGGCGAATTCAATTTCACGGAATTGGGGCAAGACGATCTGGTGAACGAATTGCTGCGCCAGAGACCAGCCGAGATCATCGTGGATGGCAGCGCTTCCGAGGCCTGGCTGAAGAACCTCAAGCTGGAATACAGCCCCACCGTCACCATCTTTGACAGCTGGCAGTTCAAGCCCTCCGAGGCCGCCTCCACCCTCAAGAAGCATTTCCAGGTGCATTCCCTCGAAGCCTTCGACGCCCAGGGCAAAACCGCCGGGGCAACGGCAGCCGGAGCCACCCTCGCCTACGTTCAGTCCCTCTACCAGGTGCCGCTTTCCCACATCAGTTCGCTGCACTACTATTCCCTCGGCAGCTTCATGCAGCTGGACGAGATCAGCCGCCGCAATCTGGAACTCACCCGCTCCATCCGCTACGGCGAACGCCACGGCAGCCTGCTGGCCGTTCTGGACCAAACCCAGACCCCAATGGGTTCGCGGCTGATCCAGAACTGGCTGCTGCATCCGCTGCTGGATCCCGCCAGGATGGTGGAGCGGCAAAACCTGATCAAGGCCTTCCTCTCCAATACAGCCTATCTGAAAGACACGCGCCTCAGCCTGCGCGAGATCGGAGACATTTCCCGGCTTGTTTCCAAGCTGGGGGCGCTGAGGGTGAACCCACGCGAACTGATCGCCCTCCGTTCGTATTTGCTGGTTCTGGGCGAACTGCGGGAGCAGCTGCGGGCTTATTCCGAACCCCTGATCACAGCCCTGGCCGATGCTTTGGAAGGCTTTGAAGACCTTGCGGATTCCATCGGAGCGGCCATCCGCCCCAAACCACCCCTCACGATCACCGAAGGCGGCATCTTCAAACAAGGCTATAACAAGGATCTTGATGAACTGCTGGAACTCATCCATGATGGCAAATCCTGGATCGCCAGGCTGGAGGACGACGAACGCAAGAAGACCGGTATCAGCACCCTTAAGGTAGGTTACAACCGCGTTTTTGGCTATTACCTGGAGGTCAGCGCCGCCCAGAAATCCAAGGTGCCGGATTACTATGTGCCCAAACAGACCCTGGTGAATTCGGAGCGCTATATCTCGCCCCGGCTGAAAGAATTCGAAGCCAAGGTCCTCAGTTCCGAGGAAAAGATCAAAAACCTCGAATATGAGCTGTTCAGGGACTTCCGGCAGCAGGTGGCGGCCCGGCTGGAAGCGCTGCAAAAACTGGGCGAAACCGTCGCCCTGATCGACGTTCAGAGCAGCCTGGCCTGGCTGGCCTGGCAAAACAACTATTGCTGCCCCCAGTTCACAAGCGATCGCGCCCTCAGCATCACCGCAGGCCGCCATCCCGTGATCGAACAGCTTATCGAGGACCAGGATTTCATTCCAAATGACACCGCCCTGGATTATCCCGACACCACCATCGCCATTATCACCGGGCCGAACATGGCGGGAAAATCCACCTATCTGCGGCAGGTGGGGCTGCTGGCCATCATGGCCCAGATCGGCAGTTTCGTGCCCGCCAAAGAGCTCCGCATGCCCATTTTCGACCGCGTGTTCACCCGGGTGGGCGCTTCCGACAACCTCGCCCAGGGCCAAAGCACTTTCCTGGTGGAGATGATCGAGACAGCGAATATCCTCCACACCGCCACTCCGGATTCGCTGATCCTGCTGGACGAGATCGGGCGCGGAACCTCCACTTTCGACGGCCTGAGCCTGGCCTGGTCCATCATCGAATACATCCAGAAATATAAACACACCCTCACTCTCTTCGCCACCCACTATCACGAACTCACGGAACTGGAGAACATCTATCCGGACATCCGCAACTACAATGTGCTGGTGAAGGAATACAACGACCAGATGATCTTTCTGCGCAAGATCGAACGCGGCGGTGCGGACCAGAGTTACGGCATCCAGGTGGCCCGCCTGGCCGGGATCCCAGACCGCGTAATCCGCCGGGCCCGCGAGATCCTCAAAAACCTAGAGGAACACGAGATCTCGCCCCGGGGCCTCACCGCCTCCATCCGCCGCAGACTGAACAGATCCACCCCCCAGATCGAGCTCTTCGAAGTTCTGGCGGACAAGGCGGAGGAGCTTGACCCCATCATCGATAAGATCAAGGACCTCGACCTCGACGCCCTCACCCCCATCGAGGCCTGGCAAAAACTCAAGGAACTACAGGACATGTTATGACAAGATCAGCTTTCTCAATAACGGCGCTGCTGGCGCTGGCCCTGCTGCTGGCAGGATGCGGCGCCAACCAGGGCAACCTGGCCGGACGCATCAACGGCCAGCCCGTGACCCTGGATGTTTTCAACGACTCCTACCGCGGCCACTATACCAATTTCCAGGTGCTGAACAACCGCGCCCCCTCCCGCGACGAACGCGAACAGATCAAGCGGCAAACTTGGTCGGACGCCGCCAGGGGCGTGATCCTGAGGCAGTATTTCGCCAAATACAAGATCAGCTGCACCCCATCCGAAGTGGTGGATACCCTCAGCAAAAACATCCCCTCTTACATCCTGAACTCCCCCCGCTTCATGACCAACGGTGTATTCGACCCTCAGATCTACAACCAGTCACTGCTCTACGACTCGCCGGAAAACCTCGCCCTGCTGCGCCAGGATTATCTTGACTGGAAGGTTCCGATCATGAAACTAATGCCGGAACTCATCAAACACGAACTGCTGGATCGGGCCGAGAGCAAGCTGATCACCGAGCTGCTCCAAAGCACAGCCGATCTGGAATTCACCCTGCTGGAACTGGGCGACATCGATCCCTACATTTCGCCGGACGAGGTGCGCAGTTACTATGAAGCAAACAGCGCCCAATACCGGCTGGAACCTTTTGTGAGCCTTTCCTACGCCACTCTGGAGGTCTTGCCCTCCCGCACGGACATCCGCCTCACCAATGCCTACGCCGATTCCCTCTACCGGGAGCTAAGCTCCGGAACGCCGGCAACAGACTTGCTGGAGGATGTTCATCCCTTTGCCACCAATCTGCAGTTCAAAAATTCCGGCTTCATCGCCGTGGCTGAACTCGATGCGGAGCTAAACAACTATCTGAGCGCTCTGCAGGAGGGCGCCTGGGGCCAGCCTTTGGCTTCCGCCACTGGCCTCAGCCTCCACCAGCTGGAAAAGCGTACCAAGAGCATGTGCATCTTCAACACCCTCTGGGTGCCCTACCAGCCGACCGACTCCAGCATCGAGGGATTGCGCCCTTCGGCGGAACTCGCGGTGAAACTGGCCCGGTCCCGGGGCCTCGCGGTGGCCTGCGAAGAGCTGTCGCTGCCCCGAAACAAGATCCACAAAGACGATCCCGCCAGCCTGTGGTTCCCCGATCCCCAGATAGTTGCCGGCATCCGCGCCCAGCTTTCCGGCCAACCTGCCGGCCATGTTTTTGACGCCCTTTATTCCTCCCTCGAACGCAAATGGGTGATCGTGGAGCTCAACGAAGCCTCCCTGGACGCGCTGCGCCCCCTGGCCGACGTGGAAGCCGACATCAGGGAAAACCTGGCCCGGGACAAGAGTGAGCAGCTGGCCCTGCAGATCTCCGAGCGGATCATCAGCGGGCAGGATATGCCTCCCGCCAGCGCCAAAACCAGATCTTTCGAAGGTTTGACGGCAGATTCCCGCGCCCTCGGCAAAAACACGCCCCAGATTTTCCAGGGGATCCTCCGCCGCCATCTGCAAAACATACCCCAGGAAGCCTTTATCATGGACGGCATGATCTGGATACCCAGCGTGATCGCTGTTGAACGCGACAAGAAGATAGAGGTTAGCGAGGACAGCATCGAGGCGGTTTTCACCGCGAACCTCTCTCCGGATTGGTTCGATCGCTGGATGGACCGGCAGCTAAAACAAGCCTCGATCCAGAAATACCTGGATTGAGCCTGACTGCGCGGCTATAGCCAACCCACTTAATCCCCAAATCCCGTAAAGGCGGAGACAAAAACGGCCGGAGGTGATCCTCCGGCCGCATCATATCACCCCAGGGCGGTCATTTCAGCAAAACCGCCTTGCGGACGGCATTCAAGGCCGGTGATTCAAGCTTGAAGAAATAGATACCGGAAGCTGCGGGGCGGCGGTTGTCGTCGGTTCCGTCCCAAAGCACCCGGTGGGTTCCGACGCCGAGTGGACCATCCGCCAGATGGCGCACCAGCTGTCCCCTGATATTGAAAACGCTCAGTTTCACCGGGGCAGCCTGGGCGAGGTCGAACATAACGGTGGTGCTGGGATTGAAGGGATTGGGGTAGTTTTGATGGAGCTGCGAGACTAGCGGCGGGGTGAGCGGATCATCGCCATCCACGTAAGGATAAGCAAAAGTGACGTGATCCGTGGCCAGGCTTTCGCCGCCATCGTAGCTGGCTACAACATAGTAGCTGTAATCCCCTTCCAGCGCGAGTTGCTCGGAATAGGACGCAGCCGGGGTGAGTTCCATCAGTTCATAGTTACCGGAGTTAACTTTGCGGAAGACCTGGTAGTTGAGCACGGCGGACGGAGGCTCGGATGGCTGATCCCAGAAGAGGAATAGGGAATCCTGCTCGATGTCGAAATCCAGGGCGGCCGGGGGATCCAGCCAGATGAGGTAATAATCCTGGTTTATGCTGGGGTTACCCAGACTCAGGGTCAGGGGAAAGACGCTCTGTTCTTGGTATCCGGTGCCGGAGGCGGTCAGGTTGTGGATCCCGGTGGGCAAAAACAGGGCGTAGGCTCCGCTGCCGTCGGGGCAGGTAATGATGGGCGCTGCGTTATGAACGCTGATGGAGGCGAAATCCTCGTTGGGGCGCGAGGTCTGGATCGAGCCGCTTACCTTTCCGGCAAAGGGGATGAAACCGGTGGTCTGAACGTCGTCGATATACCAGCCCTGGCCCTGGATCATGGTGTCCGCGGCAAAGGTCCAGCGGATCATCACGGTCTGGTTTGAATAGGCGTTCAAAGAAAAACGCGCCGGCACCCAGCCGGAGCTGTTCCCGGCGAATCCGGGCCCGTTGAGCGCGGAAACGTTGGACTGGGTGTAGCCATCCTCCGGGTAAAGCAGGGTCCAGGAAGAGCCGTTGTTGGTGGATATTTTCACATTTCCGCCGTCGTAATTCAGCTCGGTGTCGAACCAATGGTAAAATTCCAGCACGAAATTCCCGCCGATGAAGATGGGTGGGGAGGTAAGGGTCCAGTTCACGTTGTTGGGATACTGCTGGTTGAGCAGCGTGCCCCAGACCTTGGAGCCGGAATGGGCTCCGGAAGAGGCATCCGTGCCCCACTGCCAGGCGTTCGTGCCGGGCTGGGCGGAGAAGCTTCCGCCGTCGGTTTCGAAATCTTCGAACATGCCGGTGGTGCCCACATTGAGCAGGAAAGATTCATTCTGGGCGTCCACCGCTTCACCCAGGTAGGTGAGGTAAAAGGTGAGGTTGTTGCCCACCATCACATCGGGAGACAGGCTGATCTCATACACAGCCTGGCTCATGGCCCCGGCCGGGATGGACGGGATGAGCTGCTGGGAACTGATCAGGGTGACGTCGTCGCTGAGGCACATGATGTTGCTGGTAAGGTTGTAGGCGGCCACACTGCCGTTGTTTACATAGTTCACGATCAGGCTCAGGGTTTCGCCGGGATCGGCCAAACCGTCAACATCGCCCTGGAGATCGCTGATGTAGATCCCGCTTATCTCGATGGCGGGTTTTTTGATGGTGAGGCTGAGGGGATAGGTCCAGGCATTGCCGTCGATGGTAACGCTGAATTCCAGCGGCACCACCAGGTCGCCGGGGCAATCCGGTGAGGCGGTCAGCACAAAGGGGACCACATTCACGGCGGAGCCGCTGCCGGGGATGTCCGGGCAGGGGCTTTGGAAACTGCTTATGGTCACCTGGGGGCTGGGGGTGGAAACAGATATCTGAACGTTGGTGGCGGCGTCGATGCCCAGATTGTTCAGCTTGATGCCGATCTCCGCGCTTTCGCCCGGTTCCAGCCAGGAATTTCCGTTGGCATCGTTGAGGATGAGTTCGCCCACCACCAGATGGGCGTTTTGATGCAGCACGGGCACGGTGGTGATGAGCAGGGCTTTCCCGCTGGAGAGAGGCTGGGCGGCGGGCGGATACTGGTTGCTGAAAGTGTATTCGAGGCCGCGGAGGTTGCTGTGGTCGCGGATGCCCACGGTCGCGTACTTTCCGTGCACTGGGGTATAACCGCCGCTGCCGACATCGACGTTGTTGAAGACCTTGTACTGGATCTTGACCATGCCGTCGCCCAGGCTGGAGGGATAAAAGAGGGGATCGTAGAAGATCACCTGGAAGGTCTCCTCGGAAGTCCGGTTATAGCCGTTTTTCAAGTTGTTATACTGGATGATGAAGACGTGGCCGTCGGGGTCATACCAGCGGTAGATGCCGCCGCCGGAGAGGATCACGAGGTCGTCCCAGAAAGGCGCGATCATCGGCGAAGGCCCCTGCCCACCGGGCATGCGGGCATTGCGGAATTCCCCATCGTTGGTAACCCCCAGGGCGATGAAGCCGTTCACGCAGACTGTTATCTGGTCATAATCCACCCCGTAATAGCGGAAGCTGAAAGGCAGGTCGATGGTTTCGAGGACGTCGCTGCCCACCTGGTCGCCTTCGTCACCGGTTGTTCCGGGATCGTTCAGGCCGGTTATCTGAGTGCCGCTGCCGCCGAGGCTGGGCACGATCTCGATCCATTCGTAGCTGGGGCAGTCAGGATAGGCGGTGTCGGATACGTCATAAATGAAATAGCCGTATTCATCCGGGCCGAGTGGTGTGTTTTGGGATACCGATCCGATGGGCAGAGTGAAATGGGTGATCTGCTCCAGGCCAGCGTCGTTATAAAGGCGGAGTTGGAATGGGATCATCATTCCAGGGATCAACAGGGGCCGGGCGAAAACACCGTAACCGTCGATGGAGTTGGCGCTCATGCCGGCTGGTATGTTCCCGAAGAAGGAAAGCGCGTCCGTAACTTCCACCAGATCATTAAGCACGGTCAGCTCGCCATAGACGTCCGTGGCGCCGAATACGGAGGAGTTGGCGACCGTGAGGGTGAGAATGCCGTTCTCGGAGGGATCGAGGATGCTGTTGCCGCCGGCGCTGACGCTGTAATTGCCTACCGCCAGGTCCGCATTGAAAGCTCCCAGGTGAAAGATGAGCTGATAGCTGTTTGCTGCCGAGTCGGTAAGATCGAGAATGAAGCGGCAATCGTGGAAAGCGGGAATGTTCGGATCAAAGCTGATCAAAAAGGGAACGCTGTTGGTCCCGGTGCCGTTGGCGGCGATCGCCGGATAGGCGCTCTGAGCTTGCTGCACCTGGGCCAGGGGATCGGCGGTGCTCAGGGTGGCCGAGATCCCGTCTATGAAAGCCGGAGTGGAATTGCTGATCTCCAGGCTGAGAGCGATGGTTTCCCCCGCGTTGATGAAGCTGTCGCCATTCCCTGAAGATCCCGCGCTGCCGTTGTCGGTGATGGTTTTGGCAAAATAGACCAGCGAGCCGGCCTGATCGATGCCCAAGACCTGCTGAGAGGGTTTAAAATCGTGCTTTGAGGCGGTGATCAGCAGCTCAGTGTTCACAAAATTGGGAACCTGCAGGGTGGCGGTGCCCGTTTCGTCCGTGAAGCCTTTGCCCACCACATCGCCATAGCCGTCGCTATAGAGGGTAACGCTTACCCCAGCCAGAGGATTCAGACTGGCGTCACTCACCTGGATATCCACCAGGGTGGTGCCGCGGGGGATGGAATCCGGGGCATCGATAACAAGGGATCCGGGAATGCCGATGAAAGTTTCCACCGTGGGGTCGCCCATCAGGTTGCACCAGTGGGCAAAGTAGTTGGTCTGAGTGGGGTTGGCCTGCCCGTAGATGCTGTAAAGGTAGAGGCGGCCGTTGAGCAGCGCTTCGCCCATGCTGCGCATCTCGTGAATGTAGATGCCGTCGAATATGCCGCAGGAAAGGGCGTTGTTGAACATCGTATGGGTACCGGAAGTGGCCATGCCGATGGCGGTGAGGGCGCCTTTGGGCATGGCTTCGGTGCCCAGGCGGACAAAGCTTTCGGAGGTGGCTGTCCCGTAGCTGGAGGCATAGCTGCCGGTGCCGCAGGTGAGGATCACCGCGTGAGGAAGGCGGGGCCCGTTGTTCAGCGTGTTGGAGGGATCCCAGCCGCTCATGCCGATGTAGCCGCGGTAATTGAAGAAAGCCACGCCCTGGTTGATGCCGGAGTTGATTGTGGTAGAATAGCCGCCGGTATAGTTTTCGATATAGCTGTAATCGGGATTCACGGTCTGGGTCATCTCGTGGATATGCTGGTTCGTGTAAATGGTGGAGATTCCGGAGCTGGAGGGATCGCCGATCAGCAGCATGCGGTTCAGCCAGGCGGCGGCGTCGGGGGAGTTGTTGATGTTTTTTTCGTAGGTGTAGATCTTGTTCAGAAGCGTATTCAGCTGGGTGAGGTTTTCGGCGGAAAGGCGGCCGATGAAAACGTCTCCGAGCAGGTCGCCTCCGGCCAGATGGGTGTAGGGATAATCGCCTTCGCCGTTGTAGGAACTGAAGGTTTCATACCAGGCGGGGATGGCGTAGCTGCCGACGGTATCGCCCAGCAGGATGATGAAATCGGGGCGGGTGTCCGGATTGTCGTACTGGCTTTGGATATAGTTTTTGATAGCGGTGCTGCTGGTGCCGCCGGCCTGGGTGGTGCTGATGGCGGTCACGGTATAGCCTTTCTGGCGTTTCCAGGTTACGAATTCGCTGAGTTTGGTCTGGAAAACGGGATCGCTGTTGTTGCCGTGGATCAGCAGGATGCGGGCGTGGGCAGGCGCGGTCACCAGATTGCGGTAATCGGCGAAATTGGCGATCTGGGCTTCGTAGAGTTTCTGGAAAGCGTAGCTGTAACTGCTGTAATCCGCCGTTTCGTTGAGGCCGGGGTCAGAGCTGAAATCCAGGGTGACCTCGATATCGCTGTAATGGGCCAGGCGTTTGGATACAGGATCGTATTGGCAGGGATAAACGTTGATCTGCACCACGCGGAAATCGCGCAGGATGGCCGGTTCGGAGCCGCTGGCCAAGCTGGCGGGATAGGGCTGGCCGGGAGGAGCTGTTTCATTTGAAGAGCCATCCGGGGAAGCCTTGGGATTATCCAGAGAGCTGTATTCCACGTCGCCGTAGCTGTAGGACAGGGTGTAGCTGCCCCGGGGAGGGATCGCCACCATGGTGCTGAGCACCGGAAGTTCCGGCTGGCCGGGCTCCGAAGTGTTGAAAGCGCCGTCCATGCGCAGTTCTTTTACGGTGCGGCCGTTTTGGGTGGCCTCAGCCAGGGTAAGGGCGGGCACGGAGACCGCGAGTTTAAGCTGGTCTGCGGAGCTCCGGGCGATCGAGAAATAATTGGCAGTTGGTTCAGCGCCGAGAGCGGCAAGGCAGAGCAGCGCCAAAATGCTTAATGTCAGGATCCTTTTCATCCTCTTTTCCTCTTATATCAAATTAAAAACCTGGAGCCGGAGCCCCAGGCAGGAACATTTTCAGTTGTATCGATGTTCGGAAACTTCGCTTAATCGATGGCATAGATGAGAACGCCCTGGTCCCGGGCGGCAACGATCAGTTTTCCCTGGTGGAATTTGGCGTTGTTGGTATAGCCGGCGGAGCTGAGATTCTGCTTCAGGATCGGATTTCCGGGTGTGCTGACGTCGAAGAGGTAGATGCCGCCGCCCCCGGAACTCACCACGGCCAGATTGCCGGCCACATCTATGGAAGTTGCATAGCCGGTGGTATCGAAGGTTTTCACCAGCAAGGGTTCGCTGGGCGCGCCAACGTTGACCACGTTCAAACCGCCCTGGCGGCTGGCGACGTAGGCGTAATTGTTCACCACCTTCACCTGCAGCGCTTCCCCGGGCAGGGAAATTTCGCTGATCTCGGCCTTGGTGGCGCGGTCGTAGATCACCAGGCCGCGCTGCTGGGCGGCCACGTAGATATAATCTGCGTTGGCATCCAGGCCTGCCGCTGTGGCGGGGGTGTTGATCACATAATCCGTGCCGAGGTAGAGCTCGCCGTTGTAGCGGGCGTACATCAAATTGCGCCCCGCGCTGAAGAAGCCCTGGACGATGTTTTCATCCTGGGGATCCGGGATGGCGCTGAAGGAAAGGGACTGGAGGCCATCCGTGCCGCCGGTGATCGAATCGATCAGCCGCAGCGAATCGGGATCGGAGTAGTCGATGATGCGGATCTTGTCCGCGCTCACATATTCGCCCAAAAAAAGCATTTTGTGTTCGCCCACCGCGGAGACGTTGCGGATGTTCACCAGCACGGCATCCGCGCTGGGGGGATAAACCTCAGGCCACCAGCGCTGGGAATGGTCCGTGGCGTCGATGATGGAGATCCCGCCCTGGTCCTGGGCCACAAAAATGTTATCCCCGTCGAAAGACAGGTCCACGGGGTCGCCCACCACCTGCACCTGTTTGATCAGGGTGAGGACGTCCTGGTCCTGCCAGGCGGGATTGCGCCGGGCGCAGCCGGTGAGGGCAAGCAGCACCGCCGCGAGCAAAATCATCTGCTTTTTCAGCATCTAAAAATCCTCCCTTGGATATGCCAGCTTGGGCTGGCGCGGATAAACGATGCAAGAATCGTTCCGTTTTTAAACAAGAAGCCGTTCCTGTGTTTTGGTGCACCTCAGCCGGTTTCGCCCTTAGCGATCAATGATCTACTTCTGGCCAGCCTCCCCCTGAGTTCCCGCCAGTCAGGGGGGAACTTGGCGGGAGGTTAAGCAGAGGCAGATGGGAGAGGGCTAAGGGCGGGATCTGCGAATTTGAAGGCGGGCAAAAACCCCATTTCCGCCATCCGGCCAGGCCTGCACCAAGAGGAGCCCGGAAGCGGCATCTTTTCCTTGACAAGGCATCCCTTGTCTGATGTGTGGATTCACTAAACAAAATTCGCGACCCCGATCTGGAGGAAAAGTGACGCTGCTCAAGAGAATACTGACGGCCGGCCTGATCACGCTGATGCTGGCGGGCATGGGCTGCAGTAAAAACGCAAGTCTCTACAGACAGGCAGCGAAACACTACCGGCGCGGCGAACTGGAAGCAGCGCTTAACACTTCTGTGCAGGTATTGCAGAACAAACCCTCCTATGCCAAGGCGCAGAAACTGCTGAAAAAGGCCTATCCCGAGCTGCTGGCCTTGAGCGAAGAGCGGCTGCAGCAGCTCGACGCGGAGACGCCGGAAGACCTCTGGGACCAAAAAGTGCAGGTATACAGCCAGCTGGTGGAGTATCAGGAACTGGTGAAAGAGCTCGATCCGCTGGTGGATCCCAAGACCGGCGAAAAACACAGCTTTGAATACCGCGATTACCAGGACAAGCTAAACCAGAACAAGCTTTCCGCCGCCGAATACCACTATCAGAAAGGCCTGGCGATCCTGGCCCTGAGCGACGCTCCCGATTCCCAAAGAAGGGCGGCCAAAGAATTTCAGGAAGCTCTGAACTATGTGCCCAATTACCGGGACGCGGCCCAGCTCTTCACCCAGGCGCGGGAACTTTCCACCAAACGCGTCGCGGTGGCGGTGTTTGAGGACAAATCCGGCACCCGCAGCCGCTATGGCAGCCTGATCGACCTGCTGACGGACACCATCATCGCCAAACTGGTTCAGGACCCCGTTGTGCGCGAATATTGGGACATCGTTAGCCGGGACCAGATCTCCGCCCTGCTGGAGGAACAGCAATACGGGGAAAACCAGCCCCAGGAACCGGACAGCGGCACCGGGCTGGATCGCTTTTTGGGCGCGCACGAGATCATGACCGGCAAGATCATCCAGGTGAATTACGTGCCGGAACGCATCAGCGAATTGGAATTTAAAGAAACTAAATACATGGTCACGGGAAAAGAGCAATACACCACCGACAAAGGCAAGGTGCGGGAACGCGAAGTGAAAGGCGATGTGACCTGCACCTGGAAAAAATACACCAAGACCGCTTCCGTGCGGATCACCGCGGCCTTCAGCCTGATCGAAGTGAAAACTGGCGTGATGCAGCATGGGGACACGGTGACCGCGGAATTCGCGTGGTCGGATGATTGGGGCCGCGTGGTGAACGGCGGCGACGAACGCGTTCTGGCCAAAGAATCGCTGGAAATGATCCGCCGGCCGGAACCCTTTCCCCCTCCGGAACTGGACATGGTCAATCTGGCTTTGAACAAACTCAGCGACGAGATCCTGGCCAAGGTGCGCGAACACGTCCAGAAATAAGGGACCCGCTTTCTGTTTGGCTGATCGCAGCGTTTCCCCCATTCCTGACCCCGCGTGGCTGGCGCGGCGCTTAAAAGCATTGACAATCCAGCCGGAACCAAAAAAAGAGTTTTGCCAAGAAAAATCCTGTTGGAGACAGATATGAAAAACATCCTTGTCCTGGGAGCAGCCGGTCAGATCGGATCGGAACTGGTTCCCTACCTCAGAAAGATCTACGGCGATCAGAACGTTGTAGCCACCTACCGCAGCACCCCCCTCATCCCCCAGATCATGGAAGGCGGGCCCTGCGAGAACATGGATGCCCTGGAGGCGGAAAAGATGTTCGCCGTGGTGAAAAAGTACAACATCGACACCATCATCAACCTGGTGGCGGTGCTTTCCGCCGTGGGCGAATCCAAACCGACCCTGGCCTGGAAGATCAACATGGACAGCATGATCAACTCGCTGGAAATAGCCAAAGAGACCGGCGGAGCGGTGTTTCTGCCCTCCTCGATCGGCGCTTTCGGACCCAGCACGCCGATGGACAACACGCCCCAGGATACGCTGATGCGCCCCACCACCATCTACGGCATCTCCAAGGTGGCGGCTGAACTTCTGGGCGATTATTACTTCCTGAAATACGGTGTGGATACCCGCGGCCTGCG
>Ga0172377_10002011_pt1 | contig 20781 bp, 17 predicted proteins | sample Pumphouse3metaG_FD_119749 | JGI IMG/M metagenome (GOLD analysis project Ga0172377, IMG submission 119749) | Leachate microbial communities from a municipal landfill in Southern Ontario, Canada - Pumphouse #3 metaG | ecosystem: Engineered > Solid waste > Landfill > Unclassified | place: Canada...
ATTTGTAGCAACTTTACGAAGCAGGGCTTTACTGAGAATTCGTATGACTTTAAAAGACGACTCTTATGAAATAACTGCCATTGATCGTTTATTTGCTGCAGATTGGTCTAATGGCACCTATGGACGTTTACGCAGTGCAATTGTCGGACCGGATAACGCATTATATGTCCTGACTAATAATCGAGATGGGCGGGGAACACCTCAAGAAGGTGATGATAGAATTCTCCGAATAATATTAAAGTAAATAATAACTACAATTGAATTTATTAATATAAAAATAACCCTGATATTTTAAAAATATCAGGGTTATTTTTATTAAACATTCTCTCACAGAGAACAGATATTTCCCCCACCTCATGTAGGAGCGGTATAACTGTTTTGGGAAATATTGTTGTTATTCCCACTTCCACCGCAAAATCCAAATCCGTCAAACAGTCTTTTAGTTTTTTTGCTATTACATTTTGGACAGGGAAAAATACCCTCTTCCATATCTTTAATCGAGGTAGTAACCTCAAATACATTCTGACAATCCTGACATTTATAATTGTAATTGGGCATGGATATCAGTCCTCCTTTCTGCTGTAGATATTTTCATTTTCAACTGTTAAAATATTTTACATAAATTAAGATAATTTAGCAACAGGCATCTATAGATTTGATTTATTAATTTTTCCAATTATTAAATAAAAAAGTTTGACATTGATGATATTATAATACATATAATAACTGATATTATAAGCAGATACCAAATTATGAATTTGTTAGGAGAAAAAAATAATGTTTAGTTTTAAAACATTGCCAGAAATGCTTCAAGAAAGCGTAAAAAAACATGGGGAAAAACCTGCATTTAAAGTTAAAGAACAAGGAAGGTTCATCCCAATTACTTATAAGGAACTATATCAGAAGATAAAATCTTTTGGAACCGGATTACTGGAAATCGGTATAAAAGAATTAGACCATGTCGGACTGATAAGTGAAAACCGATTGGAATGGATTATCTCGGATCTTGCAATAATACATCTCAGAGCTGCTGATGTTCCCTGCAGCGGTGGTAGCTCTCCAAAAGATGTATATTTTAAGCTTAGCCACTCTGATTCCACAGCAGCTATACTGGAAGGAGAGAAGCAGTTCATCAATTTCCTGCAGATGCCGAAGGCATTGCCAGAAATAAAAAATATAATTTTGCTTGATAAAATAAATCTTTTTTGTGAAATAGCGGAGGCTCCGGAATGGGCAATCCCAATCGATTTTGTCGAAAATAATAAAATAAGCAAAATTTTTGAAAAAACATTAAACAGTTTTATCAGACATCAAAATACTGCTTTATTCTTATCACCAAAGGCTAAAAATTTTTTAGAAAATTATCTGGAAAATAATCAGCAAGTATTAAATAAATTAAAGGGTAAACTTCCTGCTGCTTTTTTCAAAGAAACCCTAATGCAAAGGATATATACTGTTGACAAAGGTTTTAACCAGCAAAAATCTTTTAAAATTTATTCTTTTGATTATATCTCACAAAAGGGCCAGAAACTTTTAGAAAAGGGAAATAATAAATTTGAAGAAATAGCTAAAAGCGTCAGGGAAGATGATCTGGTAACAATCATTTATACATCCGGTACAACAGCGGACCCAAAAGGTGTTATGCTGGTTCATTCCAATTTTGTTCATAATGTTCGGGTAATGCCTCCTGTTCAAGATATTAATGGAAATGACAGGTTTTTATCAGTCCTGCCTTCCTGGCATATCTTTGAAAGAACGGCAGAATACCTTTCCTTAACCGTTGGTGCATCAACCGCCTACAGCAAGCCTTTTAAACAAATACTTCTTCCTGACCTTGCGGATGAAAAACCAACCATAATGACCAGTGTACCAAGAATATGGGAAAGTGTTTATCAGGGAGCTATGGCAAAAGCCAATAAAGGAAGTTCTTTTCAAAAAAAAGTATTCGACTGGGCCTTTAAAGTGGGGACAAAGTATAAAGAAGCAGAAAAAATTGCCAATAATGAAATTCCATTATTTGACAGATTGGAATTTAGTCCTGAAGAAAGAAAAAAAGCCAGAAAGACTATGGCTATGTTAGGATGGCAATACAAGCTCGCCGACAAGCTGGTCTACAAAAAAATCAAGGAAGTTGCCGGAGGTAAGCTGAGATTTGCCATCAGTGGTGGAGGAGCATTACCGGATAATGTAGATAAATTCTTTGATATAGCCGGAATTCTGGTCTGTGAAGGTTATGGACTAACTGAAACTTCCCCGGTCTTATCTGCCAGGAATCCCAATGCCCGAATCATATCTACCGTGGGGACAACCATGCCCGAGGCTGAAATAAAAATAGTTAATAAGGATAACCTGAAAAAAGAAATACCCAATGGCCAAACCGGTGTAGTTCTGACTAAAGGTCCGATGGTTATGAGAGGTTATTACAAAAATGAACAGAAGACTGCTGAGGTTATCCAGGATGGCTGGTTTAATACCGGAGATCTGGGAAGAAAGACAAAAAACGGTAAATATTTGCAATTAGTAGGCAGATCAAAAGATACCATAGTCTTAAGAGGTGGGGAGAATGTTGAACCTCAGCTTCTGGAAGAAAAATTACTGGAGAGTGAACTTATTAACATGGCTGTGGTAGTGGGCCAGGATAAACCTCGCCTGGGGGTACTCATTGTTCCAAATTTTGAAACTTTAAAGGCTTTTTGGGAGAAGGAAAAAACTAAAATTGAAAACATCAGTGATTATTTAAAAGATCCTAAAACTATTTCTCTTTTCCAGCAGGAAGTCAGAAGACTAATATCCAGAGAAAACGGCTTTAATCCATATGAAACAGTTATGGGATTAGCTTTATGTTCACGGGAATTTAGTGTAGAAACAGGAGAGTTAACTGAAACCCTAAAAGTAAAAAGATTTGAAATCCATAAAAAATTTGAAGAGATTATTAATAAAATCTGCGGATAGATAAAACAATCAAATAGTTCAGACTATAAGTTTTTTATTCAAGTAGTCAACAAAACTCCGAGATTAAAAGCTTTATCAAGGAGTTTTGTTGACTTTCTAACCCCTTCTCCGGAATCTGATTCAGTAGCAATCAATGTATCAACCAATTCAATATTGGCAAAATACTTACACCATATTCTAATAGATGCCAGTGCATGCTCAGGATTTCTGGAAATGTTAGCTACCCAGACAAAGATGGCTTTCTTTTTTTTCTTAATCCTGGGCTTAAAGACCAATTTGCCGTTTGGCTGGGTAATAATCTCTGCCAGACAGTTTGATCTATCTATCATAAGCTTGAGCTGGGCACTGAAAGATGCAAAATAAGCAGGTGCACCAATAACCAGGGCATCAGCGCTTTCAAGGATACTATAAATTTTATCCATCCCGTCATGAAAAAAACAATATTCAGGAGAGGGAAATTTTTCACAAGCCTGGCAGGGCAGAATATCCAGATCATTAAGGTAAATTTTTTCTGTCCTGGCGCCAGAAGTTTGAGCTCCTTCCAGGGCTTTTGTTACCAGAGTATCCGTATTCATACCCTTCCTGGGACTGCCTATAATACCCACTACCTTTAAATTATTACTCATTTTTCTTATTGCTCCTTCATAAGATTATTACAATTTATTATAAATCTCTTTAATTACCGGAACAGTAATATTATTTTCTTCCGCCATACGGATTAAAGTGCCACCGAAAATATCTCCCTCGTGCCGAGCATTACCTTTTTCATAATCTCTCTGGAAAGATGTTTTGGTCTCATAGGGAAAACCTTGTGCTTTTTTAATTGTCTCCTCAACTATGTTTTCTGCGAAATCTACATTTTTTGCATTTCCGATTAAAATTACTTCATTCATAATTTGCTCTGTTAAAGTCCTTAGCTTCTCATCTCCCAGAACTTCTCCAATTGTTTTTCCTGCATAAGCAGTTACCAGGCTGAATGGTGCAATAAAAATATATTTTTCCCATATTGCCGGATATGGATTTTCAAACCAGGAAGCCTTTATTCCTATTTGTTTGAAATATTCAGCAATTGGCTGATAGTTATACTTCTGATATTCAGGATCTTTACCAAATACAATTTGCCCTTCCTGCCCCTTCTGTCTGACTGTTCCCGGTATTTCGATACTGGAAGATACGTAAACCGCAGCCGGTGTAACTATTGCCTTCTGTAATTTTTCCCGAATTCTTTCATAAATATCAACCCCATTTAATAAAGGAATAATTATAGTATGAGACGAGACATTTTTTGATATGGCAGAAACTGCATTTTCTAAATCATATCCCTTTACACAGAGTAAATACAAATCAGGAGTTGGAATTCTTCTTATATTATCTGTAGCAATATTGGGAAAGCAATTGAATTCATCGTTATCCGTTATAAGCTTAAGTCCATGCTCCTGAACATATTTCAGGTGTTCTCCGCGACCTATGAAATATACTTCCATATCATTCAGATTTTCAGTATTAATTTTATGTGCTATCCTGCCACCAAAATAACCTCCGACTCCACCGATACCATATACACATACATTTTTAATTTCTTTTGACATATTTTCCTCCCACTTGCCTTAATAATTATTATTAACTCATAATACAGAGATAATGGCATCATAAAATCTAAAAATAATATGAATTTAATACTTTATAAACTAGATTACTTTATTGTTATTATAATAACATAATTTAAAATATTTTTATTTAGAGATTTTGGGAAGAATAAGACACCTTTTCATCTGTATAATATTATTGAGTCTGACAATTAAAATAATATCTGATAATTTCCTTCTGTTATTAAAAGTTATTTAATAAAATTGTCTTATTAGTTGAAATAAAAATATCGATGTTTTTCTCAATATTTGAAGCTATTTAAATGTAAAAACCCTTAGAGAGAGAAAAAATATTTTTGCTATAGTCCTGAGTTCAACAAAGCATGATCCCATAATAGTCTATATGTACCATCATATTTTCTTGCCCCATAGTCAGTAAAAAGGGGGGTATCTCTATAAATAAAATAGAAGGCTTTTTTTATTCCAGAGTCTTTTATATAATCAATCATCTCTTTTAAGGCTACAGCCTGTATTTTTTCATCAGTAGAGTAATCATCCAGGGAAGACCAGCTTATATTAAACTCTGTTATATAAGTACTTTCGACTCCAAAGCCATTTACCATTTTAGTTATAATTCTTTTCCAGTCGTTGTTATAATTGTCATTTCCGCCCCTGTACATATTAAAGGCTAAAATATCAATATCACCCTTTCCAACCATTATCCAATAATCTATATAATCGGTAAAACAGGTATAGCTTATTTTCCCGTTGGTGAATATTGTTTTCACTTCACTTGCTATAGATTTTAGATTCTCAATTATTTGCACTGCAGTTAATGTAGTGCCATCAACATGCCATTCCTCTTCATTTCCTATTTGGAACTCATAAACTCCATTACTCTGTGCCCATTGGGCAGCATCCAATATAGCCTGCCTGAAATTTGGCCAGCTTTCTTCTGTAATTAAAAAATCTGTATTGTTATGAGAATTTGAAGAAACTCCCCAGACTACTTTGGCTCCTTTGGCAACTGCTACCTGAACTGCTGACTTGGAATCTGTTAACAATTTATCGTTTTGATAATCGGGAATATCTATTCTTAGCTCAGTAAAACCATTAGTCAATAGTATATCTATATCCTTGTTAAATCTTCGAATAGAAAAATTGCTGAATAAACACATGCCCAAACCAGGCCATTTTGTGGTAATTGTGTTGATTGTTTCTACAGTCTTTGTTTCACTATTGTTGGGTGTTTTTTCTAAAACATTTAAATTATCAACAGTAAGCTCACACGCATATATAATGGCTGGATAAAAAGTTATTATTAAAAGAATAAAATATAGAAATAAGATTATGACTGCCTTTTTCATGATGATATTCTATTATATATCCTGGAAAAAAACAATCATAATCTTTCGTTATCAAACAACTACTCTTAAAAAATTAAACGATTACTATCAATGATAGATTTAGTACAATGATGTTGTTTCAGCCCTTGTATTTATACCAGCTAACCTTATAGTATCAGAATTAAGAAGTGCCTCATTCCATATTAATGTCCTATAAGTTCCATCTTCTTTTAATACACCATAGTCATCATGTCTGAAACAGAAATAAACAGCTCTTTTTATTCCTTTGTTTTTAATATATTCAATCATATCGAAAATCGCCTCAGCCTGCTCTGCTTCGCTTGTTGAGTAGTCTGTCAGAGATTGCCAGCTCACATTAAATTCAGTCAAATAAACGTTATTAACTCCAAAGGCGTTAATCAAAATATCCAGCAGTCCTTTCCAATAATCACTATAATTTCCATTTCCACCCATATACAGGTTTGATGCGATAATGTCTATGTCACCCTTTCCGGCATTAGCCCAATCCTGACTGAATTCCGGAAAACAGGAATAACTTATCTTTCCATTGGTAAAGATTTTCTGGACTTCAGTTGCTACAGATTTTAAATTTTGGATTATTTGATTTGCAGTCATTGTAGTACCGTCAATATGCCATTCTTCTTCATTCCCTAATTGGAATTCATATACTCCATTATTCTGTGCCCATTGTGCAGCATCTAATATAGCCTGTCTGAAGTTTGGCCAATTAGAATTTGTAATTGTAGTCCCGTTTGATGAAACTCCCCAGATTACCTTTGCTCCTTTAGTAACTGCGGTTTGTACAGCAGATTTAGACTGACTCAACCAGGTAGAGTTTGTGTAGGTTGGTATATCAATGCGTAAGTATTCAAAACCATTATCTAATAACATATCTATATAGCCGGTATTATGGTAGTATATCCCCATGCCCAAACCATCCCACTTATCTGTAAATATTAAATCGTCGTCATTATTGTCATCGATAATGGTATAAGATTTACTGACTTTAAATGATAAATTGCCTGCTTTATCATATGTTGTACCGGCAGGCAGGGTTATTGTTTTTGTACCAGCCGAACTGGTATCAATATTTATTGAACCTGAAGAAGGAGAAACAACTCCTGACAGATTATCTGTTGCAGTCCATGATGCTGTCACAATTTCATTTAATTCATATTCACCCGTGCCGGGTAATGTTATAACTATTACCGGTGGTGTCTTATCTATATTAATACCGGAAACAGTTACCGGATCAGCAACATTACCAGCTGCATCTATACATTCACCGGTACTGGTTACTGACTGATCTTTTCCTTCTGTAGTTACAGTAGCACCTTTTACGGTATTAGTAACAATTCCGGAGGCATCTTCCCCTACATCCTCACAGGTAAATATTACTGTTACATCAGTATTATTCCAACCGGAAGGATTAGGCAGAGGATCCCTTGAACCGGTAATTACAGGTTTAATGGTATCCTCTGAGTCTTCGCTGCCAGATGCATCATTATTATTTTCGTCATTAACATCTTCGGAATTTGTGTTATCCATTCCTGAATTAATATTAGGAATAACAGGACTTCCATCACAGCCTGACAAGAGCAGTAAGCTTAATGCTACTGCAAACAGTAGAATTAGTATAATACTTTTTTTCATCAATTTCTTCCTCTTTTTAATTTATTAGTTTTGTTATTATGAAAATCCGGCTTATTTTACAAATAAAAAATAAGTCGGCAGCCTGGCTTTCCTGGCACTTTTAGTGCTTTAGACCCATGGCTTTGCGCCCTATCCTTTTGGATAGTTTGCCTTTATCAACTTTCAGAAATACTTTTTATATTCTATTTTGTTTTAAAGTTTCTATTTAGATTTCTCTATATAGTTATTCCCCAAAATGGTACACTTCAGACTAATCCTGGTCAAAAGTGATTATTTTACCCATACACTAACTATTTGAATTAGTATTTTATATAAGTATTCCCGACATTATTAATGTTGTATATAGGGTAATTGTTCTCTGCAATTGCTATATAAGAGGGGAATTAATACTATTACATTTACGAGACAAAGATGATTACTCTAAGAATTATATCACTTGCTCAACCATTCTATTTACTATCAGATGATTAATTGATAATAAACTATAATGAATGGGTTTGGGAATAAAAAGTGATAATTTAAGTGGCTGTGCTTGTCTATGTTTTCAAGGAATCTGTAATATGAAAAATGGATATCCATATTTTGAAAGAAATATTATCACAGGTTAATGGATTAATCAAGGGGTGTAATTGACTGGTATCGAGCCAAATCAGTTAATGAAGAAAAAAACAATTAATCATTTTTATGCTCTTTATGTACGATAAGTGATTTTATTGCTTATTGTATAATGTATTTTTTTGAAAAATTTTAAAAATTTTTCTACATTAGTAATATCAATATTTAAAAATGAAGAAATAATGCCAAGTAATCCTCTTATTTTTAAGCTATAAGAACCTTCCACTACTGTCTTCCAAAAATATTTTCTTGCCTCTGCTGATTCACCGGCTGAAAGTTTGTATTGTCCTATAAGCCAGTAGTTATGTGCTATTATTATTTTTTTATTTAAAAAGAGATAATTCTGTTTACCTGCATTCTTGTCAAGAAAATTTTTTGATATATTTGCAGTATCTATAAAAAATTTTTTTGGGAATTGACTTGTTGTCTGTTGTGCATGCACTCTCCAATATCCAGTAACATCTTCGCAAAAACGGAATTCTCCCTTCGTGGAAAGTTCCAGCCAGGTAGGATAGTCCGTAAAACAGGTACCAGGAATCTGCTGAAACCCACCAATACCTAAAATTGCTTCCTCCCTTACCATTACACTTACTGCCGGAATAATAAAATTAGTTAATAACAGCTTATTTAAAGCATAGCCAACAGGTCTGTTTTCATAAATATTTCTCAATTTATTGTTTATTTTAGGAAATGGAACAATGCCTATTGATTTACCCTCAAAGTTCACAATTACCCCCTTTCCCCATGCCAAAACAACTTTATCCTCCCGGAAACATGGTATCTGCTTCTCCAATTTATTTTCAGGCCAGAGATCATCACCTTCTAAGATTGCTAATAATTCTCCTCTTGAAAGATTTAATGCTTCATTATAACATTCCGATAACTTGCAGATACCATAATTCTTTTCATGCCTGAGATACTTTATTCTATTATCAACTCTAGCATAATGGAGTGCTATAGCCTCAGTTCCATCAGAAGAAAAATCATCAACAATAAACATCTCCCAATTAGGATATGTCTGCTTAATTACACTCTTAATAGTATGCTCAATAAACTTCTGATGATTGTAAGTAGGAGTAATTATGGAAACTAATGGATAATAATCGTCTTTTAAATTATTTTGCATTGTCATCCCTCTATGTAATTAACTTCATTCATTTTTTATCAATCTTAAATCAGCAGTATTGTTACCCAATTAAGTCGTATTTTTGTATTCTTAATTTCAATAATGTAAAAATAAAACTTCATTACCTTCTTTCTTACTTATCGTAAACAGTAATTTTTCTCTAACCACATTCTATATTCTCCACTTTTTACCCTATTAACCCATTCTTGATTTTTCATATACCAGGCAATGGTAACATCTAAACCTTGGTCAAAATCCTTCTCCTGCTTCCATCCCAACTCTCGTTTTATCTTCTCACAGTTAACAGCATACCTTAAGTCATGTCCTGGTCTATCTTTTACAAAGGTGATTAGCTTCTTATAGCAATCCTTTTGTTTTCCCTGAATTTTAGCAATCTTCTCACATAGGCAGTTAATCAGTTTAATGTTTTCCCATTCATTATCACCACCAAGATTATAGCTTTCTCCAGCATATCCATCATTCATAATCTTCCAGATTCCCTGGCAATGGTCTTCTACAAAGAGCCAGTCTCTAATATTTTTTCCACACCCATAAACAGGTAGTGACTTCTCTTCTAATATATTTAATATTATGAGTGGAATTAATTTTTCCGGAAATTGAAATGGTCCATAATTATTAGAACAATTAGAAATTGTAACCGGCAACCCGTAGGTTTTAGAATACGCCCGGACCAGATAGTCTGAGGATGCCTTTGACGCAGAATAGGGACTGCTAGGTTTGTAAGCTGAATTTTCGTAGAACTGTTCTCCGTCTCCTGCAGATCCATATACTTCATCAGTACTGACATGATGGAATATTAATTGCTTATAATCATCTATTGGCCAAATTTTTCTGGATATTTCCAGTAAATTAAAGGTACCAAAAATATTGGTTTGGATAAAATCTCTCGGTCCAAATATCGAACGGTCTACATGCGATTCAGCAGCAAAGTTTACAACAGCATCAATATCATATTTAATGAAAATATCTGTCATTCTCTTAGAGTTACAGATGTTGGTTTTTTCAAAAAAATATCTTTTATTTTCAAATTCTTTCTCAACTATTTCCAGATTCTCTAAATTACCGGCATATGTTAATTTATCCACATTTATTATTCTTCCTCTAAAAGCAGTCTGATAAAAAATATAATGAATAAAATTTGAGCCGATAAAACCTGCACCGCCAGTTACTAAAATATTTTCTAATTTTCTTTTCATAATTAATACACACCGACTTTCTCTTAAAATAAGACAATTATTATTAACCCAGCATGCATTTAGATATTTACTTATAACTTTGAATTCAAATATATTAAGGCTTTAAAAAATCTGTCAACGCTTCCTCCCAATATCGAATCTCTAAATTCAGCTCTTTTTTTATTTTTTCTTTATTTAAAACTGACCATCTTGGTCTATCAGCTAAGCTATTAAGTTCCCTGGTTTTTATAGGTATAATTTTTATCTTCTTACGATAATCAACTATTCCAAGAAATCTTGATTTTTTATAAAGTTCTTCTGCAAATTTATACCAGTTCGAAATCCCTTCATTTGTAAAATGATAAATGCCGAATTTGTTAGAATTATCAGTAATTATTTTCAGGATAACCGCCGCTAAGTCAACTGCGTAAGTCGGGGAACTCCATTGATCAGATACTAAACTTATCTCTTCACGCTCCTGTAGTAACCTTAAAAGATTTGAAGCAAAATTTCTTCCATTTTTACCGTATAACCAGGCAGTTCTGATTATATAGTAATGGTCGAATATCCTTTTTATCTCTTCTTCCCCGGCTAACTTACTCTTTCCATATACATTTATCGGATTTGGTTTATCTTCTTCTTTATAGGCCATTGCATCTTTCTCAAATCTTCCGTCAAATATATAATCAGTAGAAAAATGAATTAGGTTGATCTCTCTTTCAGCTGAAAATAAGGCAATATTCTTAACTCCGTCTTTATTAATTCTGAAAGCTTTTTCCGGCTCCAACTCTGCCTTGTCTACCTGGGTATATCCTGCACAATTAATTATCCATTTAATATTCTTCTCTCTGCCAAAACTTTCTATATCCTTAAAGTTAGTAATATCTACCTCACTGCTACTAACGCAATATTCGATATTGTATCTTTCTAATAATTTTCCTATTTCCTGTCCTAACATTCCCCTATTTCCAATAAGCCAAATCAATTTTACTTATCCTCTCTGATAAAATCTAAATAGAACTCATCTCTATAATCTTCATGCCTTATTTCATCAACTTCTTCTTTCTTCTGCCATCCCTTATACAATTGGTTTGGACAATTTATGACCATACCCTGTTCTGTTGATATATTCTTATAACCATGAACAACCTGTGCCGGAACAATTAACAAGATAGGATTATCTTCCCCACCAATTATTTCTATACAATTGTTTCTAGTCTTTGAATTTTCCCGGTTATCCCAAAGTTTTGCCCGGAAACTTCCTGGTCCGATAAAACAAAAAATATCTGTTTGATACAGATGTTCATGGGGACCGCGAAATATACCGGGTTTTGTAAAAGATACATAACCCATTTCCGGGTTTAAGCCTTCAGGAAGGTTATCACTTCGATATATCTCTACTAAAAAACCTCTTTCATCATTATGTACTGTTAATTTCTGAATAATTACACCATCAATATCCCCTCTTTTAAATTTCATCTTTTTTAACCTCATTTATCTCATCTTATCTATGAGTATTTTTTCTAAGTATTCTTTGTAATTATTACCGGGAAGCCGGTTGATTATCCTTTTCAGCTGGTTAGCTTTTATAAAACCCATCAGGTAAGCAACCTCTTCAATACAGCCAATCTTAAGCCCCTGCCGTCTTTCAATAGTAGCAATATAGTTTGAAGCATCAATCAGGCTATCCGGAGTACCGGTATCCAGCCAGGCATATCCTCTTCCCAGGATTTCTACTTCCAGATTGCCCTGCTGCAAATATTTCATATTAACATCAGTAATCTCCAACTCACCTCGGTCTGATGGAGATAATTGTTTGGTAATTTCAACTACCCTATTATCATAAAAATACAGACCTGGCACTGCGTAATTTGACCTGGGTGATTTTGGTTTTTCTTCAATACTTAAAACTTTTTTATTATGATTAAATGAAATTATTCCATATCTTTCAGGATCTGAAACCCAGTAACCAAAAATACATGCCCCATTCTCCAATTTTGCTCTTTTCTGTAATTTTTTTGAAAAATTATGACCATAAAAAATATTGTCTCCTAATATTAAACAAACCGGACTTTTCCCAATAAATTCTTCTCCAATAATAAAAGCCTGTGCAATACCCTCAGGCTTTGGCTGACCCTGATAGGAGATATTTAACCCAATTTCTTCACCATTGCCAAACAAATCCTCAAAGTTAGGCAGACTCCGGGGAGTAGAAATGATTAATATATCTCTAATACCAGCCAGCATCATGGTTGATAATGGATAATAAATCATCGGCTTATCATATACAGGTATAAGCTGTTTGCTTATTGCTTTAGTAGAAGGGTTGAGACGGCTGCCGGAACCACCTGCCAAAATAATACCTTTCATTTTTAGACTCCTTTTATTTCAATTTATTTACTGACTATTTCTTTAATCATTCCAACAATTATATCAACTGTATCTGTGGATAAATCTGTATATAATGGAAGGCATAATATTCTGTCTGAAACTGAATGAGCAATATTCAACTTGTTTTTATTTACTTTGTAGTTATTTTTGCTGTCCAAAAAATAATCAAAATCAGCTGTAAGTGGGTAGAAATACTTTCTTGTCTTGATATTATGCTTATTAATCAACTCTGAATATATCTTGTTTCTTATTTGATTATTTTCAAAACATACAGGCATATAGATGTAATTATATCTGGAAGCAATAATTTTCTGGAAACTTATACCGGGAATATCTGCTAACTTCTCTTGATAATGTTCATAGATTTGTTGCCTTTTTAATATTCTCTCATCAATATTCTCTAAATTACACAATCCCATGGCTGCCTGAAATTCATTCATTTTAGCATTTACACCAGGGAGCACTACTTTTTCTTCAGAAACTATTCCAAAATTTCTTATTAATTTTAGTTTTTCTGCTAATTCATCATCTTCTGTTATAGCAGCACCTCCTTCAATGGAATGATACAATTTTGTGGCATGGAAACTCATTGTTGATATATCACCATAATTCAAAACAGACTGTCCATTATATTGGACACCGAAACAATGAGCGGCATCATAAATCAGCTTCAAATTATATTCAGAAGCAATATTCTGCAATTCTTCAACATAGCAAGGATTACCATAGACATGAACTGCCAGAATTGCCGAAGTCTTGTCTGTAATAGACCTTTCTATATCTCCGGGTTTCAGGTTAAATGTTTCCGAATCAATGTCCACAAACACCGGACTGCAATTCTCCCACAATATCACATTAGTGGTAGCAGAAAAAGTAAAAGGCGTTGTTATTACCTCCCCTTTAATATCTAAAGCCTTCAAGGCAAGCTGCATAGCTATCGTACCATTAGACAATAAAATAAGATTTTTAACCTCTAAATAATCACTTAATTTTTTTTCTAATAACTGAACAAACTCTCCATCATTCGTTAGCCATCTGGTTTCCCATATTTTTTCTAAATATTGTGTGAATTTTTCCAAAGGCGGAAGGTCTGACCTGGTAACATTAATCATTGCACTATTACCTCCATATTTATCAGGAATTTTTTCTTTTTTTCTTTTTCTATATTCGTTATCTAAAATAATATCCATTTTCACACTCCTTTCTGAGTATGTTCTAAATAATGCTTACCTACAACCTCATTAATAAAGCCTATTCTGACCCCGGCCTCTTTCATTCTCCTCCATAAATTCCAATCACCAGGTTCGCTGAAATGCCATGCATTAATGTCAATTTCAAAAAATTTCAATTTGGCGTTATACAATGCTGAAATTCTACTGATATTCCCACATTGAAAGGGATATGAGCCAATCTTGTACCACTTACCGGGTTCTATCTCCATTTCAACTATTCCATATACCATCTCATAATCATTTTCCAGGGCATATTGCAGCAAGGCCTGCAGATGATTTTCAGTAAATTCATCATCATCATCAAGAGGAGCTATCCATTCTCCCAAACATAATTCAACACCTTTGTTTGAGGGAACTGATCCAGCAACCATCCATCTGTCATTAGGATTTAAAGGATAATTACCTCTTTGTTCCAAATTAAGAAACCTGATTCTTTTATCATCAATATTTGCTATCAACTCTCCGGTATTATCAGCACAATGGTCACCAACTACTATTATTTCGAAATTCTGATAAGTTTGTTTTAAGACAGATGGTATAGTTCTCTCTGTTAAAAGCTTCCCTCTATTATAGGTAGGGATTACTACTGAGATAAGTGGACTATTATTTATGGAAGAGGAATCGGCTTTATCCCTGGCTTCCTGTAAAAGTAAACTGTTTCTTCTTCGTTCCATCCAGTTTCTGAGATAACAATTATATTTAAGTCTTCTACCGATCAGACGGCTTCTTGAATATAAATAATTTGTAACAGAATGTAAATGCATTATTAATCACCTTTCGCTTTATTTCAACATATTGCTGAATAAATCAATGTCCCTTTTTAAGGAAGTCTTTAAAGCGCATAATGCGCCAAAGTAAACTATAATTGACAGACCAGATAGTAAATAGATATTTATATTGATAAAAAATATAATAAATAGTCCCATAACTATGCTGGCTACCATCGGCTTGGAGATATATTTTGGTAGAGAAACTTTGTAAATATTTTTTGATAAAAAAGAAAAAAATAATACAAATACAATCAGACATGTAAATATTGTAGCTACAGATGCACCAATATAGCTGAATTTAGGTATAAGCAGAAAATTTATTGTTATATTTAGAATCATACCAAGAAAATTAATCTTTAAAACCAACACCTGTTGATCCATTGAGGCAAGAATTGTACCAAAAATGTAAGTCAGAAATATTATTGGAATAGTCCAAATAATAATCTGCAAGACAATAACGGAATTCAGGAATTCACTTTTATAAATAAATAAAATGATTTTTGGTGCCAGGATAGTTGTGGCAACAGCAATAGGCAATCCAATTATTATTAGATATTTAAATGACTGTTTATACATTAGTCTTAATGAATCCTGTGATGATATGTAAGCATTAGACAAGACAGGATATAAAGCACCGGCGATAGTTGCAGGGATAAAGAATAAAACCTCTATCAATCTGTAAGCAGCACTATACCAACCAACAACAATATCCCCCTTTAGCTTGGAAAGCATAACAATATCAATTTTGAAGGCAATAATATCTACAACAGCGGAAAGGAAAAATGGTAATGCATATTTAATGGTAGGCTTCCAAAAATCCCAATCAATCTCTAATTTTGATAAACCAAAATGATAGAGATAGACTAACCCATTATATGCTAATATTATTACACTAACTATAAAATAGACAAATGCAAAGCTGATTACATTTAATTCTTTGCTTATTGCCCACAGGGCACCAGAAAGAATTAAAAAACTGGTTAGAACCTGTCCTATTGACTGATATTCCATTTTTTCATAAGCTTGGAAAAAGGCATAAAACATATTTGTAAAAGAAGTAATAATAACATATAAAGCAAAAAGGTAAACTACTTTATTCGTTTCTTGAGAATAACCAAAGATATTAATTGTGATTACAACCAATACAAATGTGAAAGCTGAAAGAATTATTTTCATCACACTAATATTTCCAAGATATTTGCCAGTCAAAGATTTACTCCGGGCTATTTCCCGTACCGTCAGGGAGTTGAGACCTAAATCAACCAGGACTCCAAAAATACTGGTAAAAGCCAATGCAAAAGAGAACACACCAAAACCTTCTGCACCTAAGTATCTGGCTATATATATAATGTAAAAAAAGGCTAATATTTTACTGACTATATTGGATAGTAATAAAAACAATGAATTTTTTAAAATCCTCTGAACTGTATTCATATTTTCTTATATTTCCTGCATTTTAATTTTTATTTTTTCTGCCAATTTTTTTAAAATAGTTATTTTTAAAATTATAGAATTATTCTCTTTATTCATAAAATTTCACTTTATAAATTTGCTCACCTCATCTGCTAAAAACTCCATTTCCTCAATCCCATATCTTTGGTCACAGGGAAGGGGAAGTATATTAGCAGCATATTCATTCTCAATACTATTTACAGGGTTATCTTTTATGACATCCGGCCAGAGTGTTGGAATATATAGCTTTTTTCGGGCAAGTATTTTTCTGACCTCAACTCCATTTTTTATATAATAAGGATAAGCAAAAGGACCTTTCGGAGTAATAAGTTTGATTTTATTTGTCTTCTCTAATCGGCTGGATAGATAGCTATAATTTTCATCCCTGGTTTTACATACTTTTTCATAATCAATAGCTCCCATAATATTATGGGTAAGCTTAGACATATATTTTAAAGGCTCATGATCAAAAAGAAGCATATGCTTCTGAAAGATTGAATAATAGTTAGAGGCATTATCTTCAAAACGACCTAAAACATGAGTCATACGGTCTTTCGATATATCTACTTCTATTTCTTCTGTCAGTGTTGCATCTGTTGCCAGGTAACCACCATCAGGGACTCCAAAATATTTTTCGCAGGCATAAAAAGTATCAATTCCTTTTAATGGTCTTTGAAAGAATGATTGCACATTATCCAGAATTACTCTATCCAACTTGCTTTTTAAGAATAGAATCTTTTCATCAGTAAGCTGCCCAAAATAGTTGACAACACAAAGATACTCATTTTTCTCTAATTTTTTGTCAAATACAGGCATAAAATCAGGTTCTATATGGTAAAGTTCAAAATTATAATCATAATTAGAACACATCTCCCTTACAACATTAACTAAATAATATGGTAGATATATCTTCTTAATATTTTTTGCTTTCAGAAGATATAAAAGTGAATATCTGGCATTATTAAGTGGTATTAAACCCTTATAATATTCATTACTTACAAGCTGCTCCAAACCAAAGTAGCCTCCAATTTCTTTCATCCCTTTTCCTCCTTTTATTCATTCCTGAAATATCTTTACTAAAATATACTTTATTATCCTAATCAGGCTGTATATTTACTTACCTCACTTACCATAAATTTCATTTCATCTATCCCATACCTCTGGTCACAGGGAAGAGGCAATATATTGGCAACATAGTCATGTTCAACACTGTCTTGTGGTGTTTCATCCAGAGCATTTGGCCAAAGAATCGGTATATATATCTTCTTTTTTGCCAGTTTCTTTCTTACTTCAATACCATTTTTAATATAAAATGGGTAGGCAAAAGGACCTTCCGGAGTTACAAGTGAAAGCCTATTCAGTTTCCCAAGCTTACTTGCCAGATAAACATAATTTTCATTTCTGATACGAGCAGCATTATCATAATCAATCGCTCCTAAAATATTATGTGAAAGTTTCGACATATATTTTAACGGTTCATCATCAAATAATAGCTTGTGTTCCTGGTAATTCTGAAAATAGTCAGATGCTTCCCCTTCAAAACGGCCCAGGATATGAGTCATACGATTTTTAGAAATATCTACTTCTATTTCTTCATTTAATTTTGCAACTGTAGACAGATAAGCCCCTTCAGGTACCCCAAAGAACTTACGGCAGGAGTATATTGTATCTACACCATTTAAAGGTCTTTGAAAAAACGATTGTGCATTATCCAGCACTAACCTTTCAAACCTGTCTCTTAACAGCAGAATTTTTTCATCTGTAATCTGTCCAAAATAATTAACAATAAAAATATATTCATCTTTAGCTAAATTTTTATCGAATATGGGCAAAAAATCCTCTCCTATGCAATAATACTCAATTTCGTAACTATACTTTAAGCACATGTCCCTAACAACATTACAAAGATAAGTAGGCAAATATATCTTCTTGATATTTTTAGCTTTCAGTATATATAAAAGCGAATATCTGGCAGCATTCAGCGGGATTAAATTCTTATAATATTCATTACTTACAAGTTGCTCCAAACCAAAGTAGCCCCCAATTTCTTTCATCCCTTTTCCTCCTTTTATAATAAGACAAAGTCGTCAATCATCTTTTGTATATCATCAATGCGATTAAACATCATGATATCTATAATGGATAGTCTTTCTATGAACTCCTCTCTTCTTTGAGAATACTTTTGAATATTCATTTTTAAAAATTTAAAATCAATTCCCTCTTTCCCATATTTTGTCCTGTCACAGAATTCTAATCCTCCTTCTGGATTCCAGTATTCATTAGCATTTTCTATCACCTTGCAAATATTCAGCGCCCATTCGTCCGGTGCTTTAACATCATCAATGGGTAAATTCATCTTAGAAAATATTTTTATATCAAATTTTATCCCGATATAATTGCAAATCGTTTCTAAGATATGTTTATTTAATTTGACAATACTTTCTGTTTCTAAATTCAATGCGGCACTTAATACTTCTATTGTTTCTTTGTAAAAAGGTGATTTCTTTTTATAGTGTTCTAATTGTCTGAATATTGTATCCTTCCAATCTATATCATTTTTAATCATAATTTCAGTAATTTTAGTCTTTTGAGTATGTTTCATAAGGGGAACTGATATATACTGCCATCCACGCCCCGGCTTTAATACTCTATTTCTTTCAATCCATCCATGTCTGATAAATTGAACAGAATCAAATAAGATAAAACAATCAGTATTTTTAATTAAGCTAAAATATCCTATATATGGTAAAAAATATGGTTGCATTATTCCTAATCTCATAAAACCCACCTTTTAACTTTTTTCCAAAACTGTAAATCATCTAATGATTCACCTGGCTGTTAATTTTTCAAAACTCCATACCTTGAAAAATATTTTTTATTTATAAATAATTGATTTCTTATTACTGTAAATCAGATTTTTATTTTCATCTAAAAAATCTAACGGATTACTATAACCTACCATTGCCGCCTGCACCACAACAAAGATAGCTTTTTTGTCCATATTGGCCGAGCTCAGATATACATAGGCGCTCTTCCTGATAACCTGGGGAAATAAATCCTCTCTTACCCATTTATCTCGTAAAGGTATAGAGAATTTGAACCATATTGAGCTATTCTTACCGGCAAATTGTTCTATATAAATATGGGTATCCGGCTGGTAATTATCCCATAACCATTGACCGGATTTAATATCAGCCAATTTAGTATAAAAAGTATTATAATGACTTCCTGCATTATTCAGCTGTATAGAAGGTGAAGTGTCTCCTACTATCTGGGGAATAAAACCAGATAAAAATAAGAAGTAGAACAGTATAAATCCTGACAACAAAATTATGCTATTCCCTTCTTTGAACCACCAAAATACTGCCATACCTCCATAAATTAAAGACAGAGATAATATGCACAATAATTGAATGTATGCCCGGTCAATACCATAATGTAAGCTAAAAAACGGTAATAAAGTCATTAAACCTAAAGAAAAAACACTCACAACAATAAGTATGTTGTATTCCTGAGGTATCTTTCCATCTTTTTGCATAAATAACAGATATAAAAACCCTATAAGAATAAGTACTTTTGCTGATTTTTTTATTACTTCCATAAGAAGATATATTTTTGATGCAATATTTTTATCTATATTTGCAGGCAAATTTTTTTCCGTAATTATCTTCACGCTGTAGGGCTCATACTCTTCTTCCTGATAAAAATCAGAATCCCCTTCCCGGTTATATTTGGATATTGTATCTGTAACATATTCATCAAAAGCAACACTTAAATCAGGTTGATAAAAAATGTTAAACTGGTCCAATAAAGAAACTCCTTCTGCCCGGATATCATCTTCAAATATACGATTTATATTTTTTAGCGACTGGTTTACAAAATAAACAATATTACCGGATGTGTCAGTTATTATGCCTGACCAGAAGAAGGTAAAAAGAATTATCAAAAAAATTGGTATTCCGTGCAGATATTTATTCTGACTTTTTTGCATTCTCCGATGTTTTCCAAAATGATATTTTCTTGATAAAAAGAAAAATCTACCATTGCTAATATGTATTCTAACAAGTTTGCTAAGAAACCAGGTTATTACAAAAAGTACAATTGTTATATAGCTGGTTGAATAATGTGAAAGTACCATGGCACACCCGAATAATACAAATAATGTGTCTTTTATCCACGATGGAATCTCTTCATCAAATAAAACAAGCAATATTAATGAAAAAAACAACAGGGCAATTCCTGTTCTAATATGCATAGGAATTGATAGAAAAAAATGTGGGGAAAAAATAATAAAGCATACCCCGAGAAAGGCAAGTATGTCCTTTACATATCTTTTGAAGGTAAAAAAAACAATTACCGGTGTGAATATTAACATTACCTGCAGGAAAAATTTAAAAATATACTGCTCATTGACCTTTAAAAAATTGTCCAAGATAACCGG
>Ga0172377_10002013_pt1 | contig 20770 bp, 17 predicted proteins | sample Pumphouse3metaG_FD_119749 | JGI IMG/M metagenome (GOLD analysis project Ga0172377, IMG submission 119749) | Leachate microbial communities from a municipal landfill in Southern Ontario, Canada - Pumphouse #3 metaG | ecosystem: Engineered > Solid waste > Landfill > Unclassified | place: Canada...
GGGTCTACACTTTTTGATGTTTCGTGCGTGGCCAGCCAGAATTGATGATGATGCTCCTAAGGGAAATATTTTTAAAAAAATTTCAAAGGTAGGATATAAAGGGCAACTTGGGGTAAGCCAGGATATGTACCAGTTAAATCCAGAACCATCATAAGGATTGGGGCAATGATCATTGTTGTCAATGGTATATTGACCAATTGCCAGTCCTATCTGTTTCAAGTTATTAATGCAGGAAATAGTGTATCCTTTTTCTCTGGCTTTATTGAGTGCAGGTAATAACATTCCGGCGAGGATTGCTATGATAGCAATTACAACGAGAAGTTCAATGAGCGTAAAACTGTACTTTTTTTTCATTTTTTTCTTTCCTTTGATGCTTTGTTCTTTGATGCTTTGTTCTTTGATGCTTTGATGCTAATAAATTAAAACAATATTATATAAAACAAAATCCTCCTTTTGGTAATCTGCCGATCTAATTAATTATAAATTAAGTTCTAACAATTATTTATTTTCTTTCGATTTTACTAATAATGAAGTGCTTTCACGCTGAATCAACTGTGGTTCTACACAGCGTAATGAAATGCCATCATAATTTCCAGAAACTTTAGACTCTAAAATACGAATTGCATTTTTTATCTGTACCGGCAACGCCGTATCGATGGTCGTCAGACGCGGACGGACAATTTCAGCCAAGCCGGAATCATTCACCGCAACTAACGCGATATCTTCTGGTACACTTAATTTATGGTCGTAACAAAAGCTACTGGTAATTACTGCTTTTTCATCATCCGTCGAAATAATAGCGTCAATTTCATGCAAAATTCCCGAATTATATTTTTCTTTCAAAAGCCTTACTAGAGAATCTTTAGGCGTTTCAAATTGTGAAAGATTCAAATTAAACAACAGGGATTCTATATTCTGAGCATCCGGATTCGAGATTTCATAGAGATTCCGCCAAACCGCGGCATATTCGGTTTCGTCAGCATGTTGTAAGTTACTGCAAAGTAATGCTACTTTACATCGTCCCAATGTCAGCAAATGCTTCATCGCTAATCGGATTACTTGAGAAGAATCTACACATGAACTAGATATTCCAAAACGTTCATAGCGCTCTGCAACCATCACCAATCGTTCACGCCCCGCAGAACATAAGGCACTAATATCCTCATAACGAGTCAATTGGAATCCAAACATCAAAGAATAGGAAGACTGGTCACGCACTAATTCGATAACTTGTTCAAGTGAATCTGTCGTTACCAGTTCGACTTCCCAATTCAACTTTTCCAGCTCGCAAACTGCCGTATCAATAAATATCCGCATATTAGGATGCGATGTGCTAGGCGTAAAAATATGGATTTTACGTTCGGTTGGGAATACACCATCCTCCCGCCAACGAACAAAAATTCCTTGTCCGTGATTAAGGTCAACATAATCTTCTTCTGCCAGTTGCTTGATCGCTTTACTTGCTGTCACATAGCTGACATTCCATTTTGCCGCAAGCTCACGACAAGTGGGAAGCTGCTCCCCAATAGAATAAGTGCCGCTAATAATTGTTTGAGCAAGTTCTTCTTTTATTTTCTGATATTTAGGAACCATAAAAATCTTCGCTTAATTATTAAATTGATTTATATCACTATTTCGTTCTATACATCAACTATAATACAAGAAAGTGAAAATGTCAATAGCAAAAACAAAAAAAATATTTTTGCTATAAAATTTGTATTCGGTCTGTAAACAAGCTCCAATTTCTTTCTTTAATTGTAGATTTACCTGTATTATCGTCGTTCATAGCAGAAAAGCGAGCCTCTGCTTGCTCATAAAATATTTACTTTTTTTACAACAACGCCTTGACATTTTTTTTACATAAGTTATAATTGATATATACCTAAACCGATTGATTTATTTTACATCTAGAATAAAAGTAAGAACTATGAATAACAATGGATTTGAAAAATACGGTAAATTTTCTTCCGATGGTCGCGAGTTTATTATCACACGTATGGATACTCCCCGCCCTTGGATAAATTATGCATGGAGTGATCATTTGCTGGTCAATGTTGACCAACGCGGTGAAGGGAGTAATATGTATCGAAACGATGCTGGTGATCGTTCGATTGCTATTAACAATCGTTTTGTTTATCTGAAAGATCAGGAAAGTGGTGAATTCTGGACAATTGGCTGGGGAAAAATAAAGCAAAAAAAAGCACGTTATTATTGTCGGCACGGACTGGGATACAGCATAATCGGTTGTGAATATCTCGACTGGCTGTGCGAATGGACAATAAGCACAACTTCAGATTCCGTCGAGGTTTGGCAAATCAATATTGTCAACAAGTTAGATCGCGATAGAAAAATATCTATTTTTGCGGGAGTTGTTTTTGACTTAGGCGGTTGGACTCCATACGGCTCTCTGGAGAATTATGCCGAAGGAAAGTGTTATAATGAAAAAATAATTTATGCCGCAAATCACGCGCAGGGGCGTTCGGGAGTTCGCAACAATGCGTTTTTTGCTGTTTCACAAACTCCCGATTACACAGAATGCAGCCTCCAGGAATTTCTAGGTAATTGCTATGGAGAATTTTATGCACCACTTTCTGTAGTTAATGGTAAACTTGGTGATCACGCCGCCATGAATGAAAACCTGGCAGGAATCTGTCAGTACGATATTACTTATGATGCTCAACAACGGCAATCTTTTTATGCAGCGAACGCTCCATGCTTTACGCTGGATGATGCCGTTAAACTTGCAAGAAACGCCTCGTCTGATGGAATGAAAGAGGCTTTATCTACGGCAAAAAATCGAATAAAAGATTTCAAACGACAGGATTTTCAGTTACCGGATCCGGACTGGAGCCGTTTTTTTAACATCTGGGGAAAACAGCAATTAATGCTTCTGAAAGATTATGCACGGGTTTTTCTGATTGGTTTTCGAGATACTTTGCAAGATGCCGTTGCCATTGTCGGTTACTCTCCTGAAAAAGCGGCTAATTCTATTTTGACAACCTTGGCGTTCCAATATTCTGACGGCAGTGCATTGCGCGGCTGGTGTCCGATAGATACACATCCATATGGCGACAGCGGGGTTTGGCTGCCCATGGCGGTAGCTGAATACTTGCGGGAAACTGCCGATTATGATTTTTTAAATAAAGAACAACGTTATTATGATCAAGGTTCAGGAACCGTATGGGAACACATCTGCCAAGCATTAGGATGGTTCGAAAAAAATCTAGGAGAGCATGGTTTACCAAAACTTTATTTTGGCGACTGGAATGATTCACTGAATATCGGGCAAAAAGGACGTGGCGAAAGTGTTTGGCTTGCAATGGCATTCGTTGTCGCCTTAGATGACGCGGCGGCAATCGCCAAACATGCCGAATATAATAATAAAGCACTGCATTTCAATAAGTTGGCAGCAGAAATGCGCTGTACTATTGAAACCTGCGCCTGGGATGGCAAATGGTATTTGCGCGGTTTTTCTGACGAAGGCAATCCGGTTGGCAGCAAAAGCAGCCCGTCCGGTAATATCTTCAGCGAACCGCAGAGCTGGGCAGTCATGGCGCAACTTGCACCGGACAGGCTTAGAGCTGTTTCACAAGCAGTTGACACACATCTCCGCACCCCAAACGGTCTTGTTGTCTGCGCACCTCCGTTCCGTGAATTTTTGCCGGAATACGGACGAATTAGCACCATACTTCCCGGCTGGGGAGAAAACGGCAGTTGTTATTGCCATGTAACAGCATTCCAAGCTGTTGCTGACTGCATGAGACGCGACGGCGAATCCGCACTAAAAAGCCTGAGCTGTATTGTTCCTTTTAATCCGGCGCTGCCGGTGGAAGTCAGTCGTTTGGAGCCATACGCGTTCAGTAATATGTTTCGGGGCCCGGATAATCTGCGTGCCGGCGAAACATTTAAAGGCTGGACTAGTGGCACCGTGTCATGGGCTATGCGTTGCATGACTCATTATATCTGCGGAATACGACCGGATTTTGACGCGTTGATAATTGATCCGGTTTTGCCGGCAAGCTGGCCGATAATTCGCATGAATCGACTGTTTCGACAGGCTGAACTAAAAATTGAAATTAATAATCCTTCCGCATTGGAAGCTTCGGTAGCAAAAACAATTATAAAACTGGATGGTCAAGATTTTTCAGGCAAACGCATTCCGGCTTCAATGTTGACAGCTGGGGTCCATCATATTACAGTAGAGATCGTTAAAAGGATTGACTAAAATGTTAAAAATTGAAGGTTGTATTGGAAATCACGCGGTATTACAACATAATAAAAATATAGTTATAAGCGGAAATGCGGCTCCAAAACATCATATTCGCTTCAAATTGGGTGACATTACAGCAACAGTATTAAGTTCTGACGAAGGCTATTTCCGCGTTATTCTGCCACCAATGGATCCAGCTGGTCCATTATCTCTGCAAATAAGCGATATTGATGGTAATTATCAATTAACTTATTGTGATATTTATATCGGAAATGTATATCTTCTTTCCGGACAATCCAACATGGCTTTGACTCTTGGCAAAAAAAGCAATACTTGTCAAAAACATTCCGATAATTTAATCAGGCAATTTTCCGTAAAGAAACAGGCACTGGCTTGTTCCAGGCATTTTCTTGAAGAGCATTGGCAAATAGCATCAGGTGATGCGCTAGAAAATTTTCTTGCAATAGGATTTCATTTTGCACGCGAACTGCGAAGCCATTTGCCCAAAATAGCAATTGGCTTGCTGGATGCCAGTTATGGCGGTACAAATATTGAAGCCTGGATTAGTCGTGAATCATTGTTGACAAATCCCATAACGCAAAAAGAAACGGAAGCTTATGAATTAAATTTTTCTCAGATACCTGCTTCCCTGTGGCAGGTCCCTTCAGAGCGTGGAGAATTAGAACAAAAAATGCTGGAAGACCTTTTTCCTGCTCCATTTTCAAACCTTGGAGTTGATCAAGCCTGGCACACTAAGAATTTCGACGATAAGAACTGGGCTGAAATGATCCTTCCAGAAAGCTGGACACTGACTGGCTGTAACTCTCCTGGCGTCTTTTGGTTTCGGCGGGCAATTGAGCTGCCGACTGCTTGGAAAAACCAAAACTTAAGTTTGCATCTCGGAGCAATCGACAAACAGGATATTACTTATTGGAACGGAGTTGAAGCAGGTCATACCGGCGAAGGGCTTGACATGACACATGCTAACGATCTTCGTTGCTATCCAATTGCTTCTGAATTAGTTCATGACGAAATAAATCAAATAGCGGTTAGAGCACTTTCTTTTTTTTCCACCTGTGCTGATGGTGGCTTGATCGGCCCGGACTATGAAATGTACCTCACTTGTGAAAAGGATCCCGAACAAAGGATTTCTTTGACTGGTAACTGGAAATATCACCTTGAACAATTAATAACTACAGAAGCAATAAAACATTGCCGCCGTATCGGCCCGGGAGAGCCGCACTCTTATCACATTATGTTTGATAACATGATTGCCCCACTCCTTGATTGTCAACTAGCCGCCATAGTCTTTTATCAGGGCGAGGCAAATTCCATTGATGGAACCGATACTTATGAAGAATTATTGAAACTCTTGATTAAGGATTGGAAAAATCATTTTGCTCAACCTGATTTACCCTTCCTGATTGTGCAGCTTCCGGGTTTTCAAACACCTCGTTTATATTCCGAACACAGCCCATGGGCAAAAATTCGGGATGCACAGTTAAAAGTCGGTTTGTCTCTTGGAATTCCACCGATTGTTCTTGCTGAATCTGGTCTTGCATATGATTTACATCCTCCTAATAAAAGCATCGTAGGAAAAAGATTGGCTATGCAGGTTTTGGCATTACAGGGAAAAGGCGATTTTCCCATTTCCGGCCCGGTTTATCGTTGTATGGAAAAGCTTTCTGAAGGGAAAATTCGTATTCACTTTGAGCTTTACGGAAGTACCTTGGTTGTCAAAGGAGATTGCGTAAATCATTTGGTCATTGCCGGAGCCAATGGAGTATTTCACGAAGCAAAATCACAATCCGACTCGCCTGAAACTTTACTAGTCTGGTCGGATGCCGTAGCTCATCCTGAAGTAGTTCGTTACGGATGGTGTGAAAATCCTGCTTACGCTAATCTTTATAATCAAGCCGACCAGCCGGCTTCGCCGTTCAGAACGGATACAGAATACAATTTTTCTTAAAACTCAAAAACAAGGATAAATTATGAACTCCGTTGAAAAAAACTTTAAACTCGCTTGTGAAAGTTTCGCAGAACATGGTATTGACGCAGAGGCAATGATGCATCGGCTTAATCAATTTAAGCTTGGAATCCATGCATGGCAAGGCGATGATGTTATCGGATTTGAAAATACCGCCCATGCGCTGACCGGGGGGTGTCAAGTAACTGGTAATTATCCTGGTCGTGCACGTAACGCAGATGAATTGCGCGCCGACCTTGATCTTGCGCTGAAATTGATTCCAGGGACTCATCGAGTAGTACTTCAGGGACATCAAGTAGATAAAATAATTCCCGGCAGTGATCGAGATTCTTTCTCAATCGAAAACTTTCAATGCTGGCTCGATTGGGCGTCTGAGAAAGGACTCGGAATGGACATTGCGCCAGCTTTTTATTCACATCCGAAACTTGATCATGGGTTTTCACTATCACACCCCGATGCGGGGATTCGCCAGTTCTGGATTGAACATGGCAAGAGCATTCGGAATATAGCTGCCGCATTTGGAAAACGGCTGAAAACTCCATCAATCTGTAACTTCTGGATGCCGGACGGCTTTAAAGATATTCCCGCTGATCGCTATAGTTTTCGTCAGCGTATGGTAGAATCTCTAGACGAAATTTTCACAGAAAAACTTTCTACCGAATTTATCCGCGACGCCGTGGAATCAAAACTTTTCGGAATCGGTACAGAAAGCTGTACGATAACGTCCAATGAATTTTGTCTTCTCTATGCGCAAACACGTAAAAAAATGGTTTGTTTTGATACTGGCCATTTTCATCCCACTGAATCTGTCGGAGATAAATTATCTGCTGTTTTTAGTTTTATGCCGGAAGTATTACTGCATGTCAGCCGCGGCGTACATTGGGACAGTGACCATGTGTTGGTTATGAATGATCAACTGCAGGAACTCGCCCGTGAAATCGTACATTATGACTATGCGAACAAAGTTCACATCGGTCTTGATTATTTCGACGCGAGCATTAACCGCATTGCCGCTTGGGTAATCGGAGCACGCAATATGCAGAAAGCCCTGCTTGTTTCTCTTTTGGAACCCAGAACTCAACTTGTAAAATATGAAACTCAATGGGATTTCACTCGACGTCTGGCGCTTCAAGAAGAAGCAAAAATGCTTCCCTTCGGCGCGATTTGGGCATACTATTGTCAAAAACATTGTGTACCTTGTGGAGAAACATACATGAACGAAATCAGAATTTACGAGAAGAAAACACAACGAGATGCCTGATTTTTCTAAAAACGCCCAATGGATTTGGCTTGAAAAAGAAGTTAATAAAGTTCATCAATAAGCTTGTTTTCGGCGAGAATGACGGAGCCCAAGAAGGTCGTCCGTCTCTAGATGAAATTCAGGCACCGCATAATCTTTATAGATACGAAATGCTTTCTTCCTATATAAAAATAATGCATGCCATCTGTTCTTGAAGTCAGAAACATGATACGATGTTACATTATTGTAAACAACCATGCTGTTAAATGAACGCAATTTCTGTTTATTGCGTTCAAACAATCGTTGTACTTCTTTGTTGTTGCTCATCGGCGCGCCAATCGTATAGTCCAATTTGGCATCATAAAAACACACCAGATTTTCGACACTTCTTTTGAGAAAAGAAAAGTTTAAGTTTTAAAGGCCATAAAGTTTGATATTCGTTATGTCATTTGCATTGTTAGAACCTTTTTCTATATCTTTCCGCAAAGAAACGCATACAGCGCATGACGGATCATTCAAAAAATCATTAAAAACAGCATCTTTTATAGAGTGTTTTTTTTATATCAGTTGATAAATTTTTTTAGGCATATATATTATAAAACTGTTTTATTCAGCAGAGCTAATATTAATAAAACAAACTTATTTTATGCGCGGGTGGTGAAATTGGCAGACACGTAAGATTTAGGTTCTTATGCCGTAAGGTGTGCGGGTTCGAGTCCCGCCCCGCGTACCATTTTTTCTGTTTTTTAAAAAAAATTCTAAACTTCGGATTTTCTGAAACATTATCTAAAATGGCTTGCCATTGTGTCGACAGAAAAAGACAATCTTATTTATAAAAAAAATTATCTAGTTTCAAAAATGACAAATAATATTATTTCTATAAATCAATGACTTTTTCCCCTATAGAAGAAATCGTTCCATTGACTTTCCAGGTCGTTTTATCCAGTTCTTTACAAATACGTCTACGCCCATATCATCGCCAATTTTTTTTAACATACAGTTAAACTCATGAAGAAATGACTCCACTTCTTTCCGACACGATCACACAAAAAAAACAGTGATCCGTCTTTGTTAAAGAAGTCACCCTAAAAAATCAAGCATTGGTTCTATCCATAATTTTTTTTATATTTATTCTTCAGCGTCTTTTTCTAGTTTTGCTTTATCTGCCAGGGATACTTGACTTTCAACCCAGCCATTATCCAAGGGATTATCCACTCGAATAGCAAGATCTTTGAAAAGACGCTTCAAATCAATAATGCCGCCCCACATGAACCAAATTGTTGAAACCACGCCAACAATAATACCGACGACGACCACAGTAATAAAAAAATACCAACTCCACCATTCAGCCAGCCTGCGAACTGCCATAAAATAGGCCTGTCTTTTTCCTGTCAACACCTAGAAAAATTGAAACAATTCTTTAGACTATGTTTACCCCCAGCCTTTCTGTATACCATTTAGCTCCAACACTTTTTTCAGCGACTTAGGCATTTCCGCCAAACCGTTATCCCAGAATTCATCAAAATCAACTGGAGAAGAAATGATTCTTTTATACTCTTTAAGTTTTTCAGCGACATATCAACATCCTGCTAAGCATCCTTTCTATAGAATATTTAGTAGTTCCATTCCAATAATTCTTACGGATATGATACAATATCTCCATTCAGTTGTTTTTAGAAAACCTCTAAAAGGTTCCGTTATTTTTTCGATTTGATGATACAGATCTTTTTAAGTCCGACAACCGCAAGTTCACTGCCCCCATCGCCATTGATATCGATTGCAACAACCTGATAACATTTTCCGGCATTATGTGGGACCGTGCAATATGCCTTTTTTTGCCCGGGACGAATAAAACGGCAGCATTTGCTATCAGTAACGGCAAGCTCTTCTATGCCATCCCCGTCAAAGTCAGCCGTTAAATAGCGATAACCAAATGGATAACATTGTTGCCATTGGCTTTTTTTAAACCCATCAAAGCGATCTTGATATAATACGAAAGTTTTGCCGGTTTGATCCTTTCCGGCCAGCAAATCCATATTACTGTCGCCATTAGCATCGAAAGTGGCGATTCCTCCGCTTATATCGGGGACGAGACCCTTAAATACGCTTATTAGCTTGGTAGGGGTTATGTGCCCATTGAGTCCTGATGGATCTGGCAACGGTCCATAGTAAACCCAAATATGCGTGGGCGTACGAAAAACATAGTCATTCATCCAGTCTTTGTTCACATCACAGATGCAGGGAGGCTCCATGCTGCGTTTCTCGCCATTATCCGGCATAACGAAACCCTTTTGAATCTTGCCCTGCTGTGACAGACGGCGTATTCCCGAGCCGCAAAAAATATCGATCGTACCATTCGGATTACTACAAACTCTGAGTGGCATACTAGAATTTCCCCAATGATAGTACGCATTAGCGGTAGAAAAATCATCTTTTGCATAAAAAAAGTAAATATAATGCTGCCAAGCACTAAGCAACAAATCATTTTTTCCATCCCAGTCTAAATCAAAAATTGCAGCACTAAAATACGCCTTAGGAAAAGTCCGATCCGGGGCTTTGCCAAAGCCACCGGAACTTTGCTGGTAAAACAACGCTGCTCCGGCTTTACCGCCGCAAATTACGATATCACTTTTTCCGTCTCCGTTAAGATCACCGGCAGCAAAACCGTAGACCATAAATGGTGACTCGATACACTCCCCAGCAGCAAATAACGAACTGAACAGACAAATTACAATAAAAATATTTTTCATGACTTTCACTTTATAACCACATAGTTGATCAAGAAAAACCGCCCGCCGTTAGAAAATCCACCACTAGAATCTCCGTCCTGCTTGACAGTTGCGATCCTTAGTATATTTTCGCCTTCTTTGAGAATGCCCTTAGGAAGCTGCAACTTCCATATATCCCAAATAAATTTTTTCAGCGGATTCTTGCCACGGAAAATTTCCCGGTCATTCAGGGTTATGGCAACCGAACAGGCACCGTTCATATCATCATCCTGTCCGCAGATATACATCACATCATCTGCTTTGCCGCTGATTGTCTTCAAACGAAACGTCGTCTGCATTGAATTATGCGTACCGGTGCCGCGAACCCCGGTCATAACCCGCGGGTCTTTCTGCATGTACTTATAAAGCGACGGCGAAATACCACCGATAAAATCGTGCGAGATAAGCAAAACATCACCGTCTTTCCAACCGCATTCTTTGCTTGCGTCATGCAAAAATTTGTTTTTGTTTTGGTTGGCATAATGACCTGATTTACTCAATTTTTGCAAATTTTTGACATAAGTTGCATAACGTTTGCGCAGATAGTAGAAAACAGTCCATTCGGCCAAAGCGTCGTCGGCCTTATCCCGAACCGCATCTTGCCAGAGCTGGTCGAATTCGCTTAACATTTTTTCTATCTTCGGCAGACTTGCGACCGCTCCCGGCGTAATCTCCAGTTCGCAGAAATCAGTTTGAGATACGACTTTATTCATGCGTTCGGCAAACTTACAATTCCCAGCACCGATCAACATTGCCAGCGTATCGAGTGGAGAATGAACCGCGTCATATGCTTTTGGATTCCATTGATATTCGCTGCCGCTGGCGGCTGGAACCGTCATCCATGCCGAATTACCATAAACATCTAACAGACGAGTATCGTCATATACGCCTTTATAGAACCGATACCATAGCTCGACCGGATCCGTAGCATAATGCATCAAGCGCATATGTCTGCTGTCCTTATCATTCACATAGAAGATAGGCTTGCGCCGAATGCGTTCTGTAATCCATTGGGTATCCGCTTTTTCCATTTTTCCGGCAAAAACGTTATGCCCGGTATATATAATACCGATGTCTTTGGAGAGCTTTTCGCCAATAGTGTGCAGATATAATTCACGCGATTCACCGTAACGTGCGGATGGATCGCTACCGGGGCCCCAGTAGAATGGCGGACAGAAAATAATACGTGCGTCGGGGCGGATTTTTTTTACTTCCTGATCAATAAAATTTGCATACCAAGAATCGGCTTCGCGGGCGGATCCGAACCGTTCCTTATCCTGTTTTTGTATCGGAAAACGGGCATCATCAAACCAGATACAATAGGTGCCACCGGCTTCGACCACAGGCTTGATCCATTTCATCAGTTGCCGATGTGCCACCATATCTGACACAGCGAAAGCTGAGGACTGTTTATTGAATCCCACCCCCCATTCCAATCCGAGTTCTGCTAATTCGTGCATATCTCTAATGGTGGCCAGCCATTCCTTAGGCGGATCATGGCTAAAACAGTACTTATTACTGGAAAAGTTATATGGTCTTTTCGCATCTTTTTCCCATAAACTCCAGTGCGATAAAGCATACAGCGCATTCAATTTAAAAGTTACAGCCAGACGTACATCACGCGACCAGTTCGTTGTCCCAAAGGATGCGACCCCGCGATAAAGATGTATCGGCCAATCCTCTCCTTGAAATGCCCTCAACACCAGTTTACCGTTCTGCATATGGGTCATTTGCAACAGAGAAGATACAGCCCACAATAGTCCAAGTTTATCAGATCCGGCTAAAACAACCGTATTATCTATTATTTTAACTGCATAGCCCTGCGGTTTGTCCGGCGGAATTACGCCATCGACCGGGCCGATGCCGAGACAAAGTTGAACGCCGTTTTTTCCCGGCACACCACTGCGTTCCACCAAGCGTTTTTTTAAATAACGCGCATGCGGATTATCCGAAACTATCGTAAAGTCGGAAAAATCAATATTGCGTTTCTCATATGTAATCTTCTGTGGGGTCGGCAGGATGTAGCCCTGATAAATTGGCACCTTACCCACCGCATCGTCAGCCATCACAACGCCTGCTCCAATTAACGTAATTATTGATAAAAGCAATTTTTTAAACATTAAAAGACTCCTTAAATTCTTCTATTTTTCCATCGATTATGGTTTTAATTATTTCACCTTTTTATTTCTATATTCAAACTCAGCATCACGATCGGGCAGCCTTTCACCCTCTTGCGATTTCTTGTTAGATTGCAAAATAAATCCAAGGTGTTTCAAGAATCGACCTACTGTACAATATCCAACGCTGTTCCCTCTTTTCTTCAGTTCTGTCTGAGCTTAGCTTGCGCAAACTTTTGCTCGACTATCTTAACAGAGATTCAGAATCACCATGTTTGTACGATCTTACCAAGCTGGTTAAATTGTTTAAAATAGTCGGATTATTTTCGATGATATTTTCCCGTTCTTTTACAGAAATCCGCTGATGCATGCCAGATGTGTCTGCGACACTTAACACTGTTGCTCAACTCTTTTATAAGAGCATAAATTAAAAAACGAGAAAGCCACAATAGACAAAAGACTTCGCTTATGCCTCCATACTGCTTGCTATGAGCACCGCCGTCAAGCGTGTTCTTCATTCATCAATGATTGCCTGTCCGTTTATTAAAAAATTGTTCCATATTGATATTACTGCCCATATTACCTTAATCTCTATATTTTTATAAGGAAGCGAATCATAGCACAGCATGACTAATTGTAACGTTTATTTTAATACAGCTCCTTAGCAATCCTTCTGTTAAAAGATTTAAGTGGTATTACAACCAAACTTTAGCTATAGCATAAGCAAGTCTTTTTTTTGTTATAGTACTCTTTGGTTTTTTTGTGGTAATCAATTCGGCAAATTGCACCATTTGAATAAGTCGTTTCAAATATTCCTTCCGCGATTTTTTTATGATCTTCCATAAATTCGAGTTGGAGAGCCCACACTTTTTCATATTCTTCGGCAGCTTTTTTTAATGCTTTTACGCTACACTGCAACTCTTCGTCGTTATTACAAATTAAATCCTCTTCCCCCATCCAAGCTCGTCCGGCAGAAAGAAATTTTGCATAAAAATAGGCTTGTGGCCGACCGCCGAATTCTTCATTCTTAAGCGCCAATTCAGGATCGTGTTTAATCATTGCATTGATGCTTTCACCAAAACTGTTATAAAGTACGATTCCATGATAGACCAAATGCCAAAACGGAATAAATTCATCGCAGATTTCCACGTTTTCCGGGGAAATCCGAAAAACAGAGTAAAGGATCTCGTCGATACTGCCGATACAAAAATCCATAGCGCCCTCGGACGCCACCGCCCCCATCGCGCGTCGCGCCAATTCAAGGATATCTCCGCGCCGCGCGCCGGCTTCGGTACGAGTCAAAGGATGTCGGGGATTATAACAAGGCAGGGGGTTCTCCATCGTCAACACATCAAAATAATGAACCCCGTGAAAACCCAAATCCTGTAATGTCCGCATATCTTCATGGGCATATTCTAATGCGGCCTCAGGGCAAAGAAAATAGGACTGCCCGCCGCCCCATTGCCCGCCTTTTACCGGCTCGCCATTGTGATCCAACAACCACTTATTACGATCCAGTCGCTTGGAGATAGTATAAGAGTCTGTAAGATTCGTATGGGCGCCCATCAGATAACCGTAGTGTTTGGCTTTGCGCAACAGCTTTCGCAATCCAGCCTCTCCTCCTAGCATCGGTTCGACCGGCAATAGATCCGGGAAACGCCCGTCATGCCCCGACTTATTCCAGCCAACCAAACAAAAACTGGCGTGCCGCACACCCTGTCGGTAAAGCTCATCGAGAATTTTTTCTGCACGCTCAAAAGTAATGGCGGTAAATACTGGCGGTTCATTCGCTTCCGTTTGTTCAACAACCGGTGGCGGAACCATTTTCCAAGCCAGGCGCATACGCACCCCTATCGAGCGAACGTTTTCCCGTAAGACAGGATTGTGCTTAATGCGTTCTTTCAATGGAATACAAGCACCGCGTTCCAACTGATAGCGCCGATAACGCCTGGCGATAGCAGAATAATCTGCATCCCCACGTCCCAATTCAATAAAAATTACTGAGATATCTTCGGTCGGTCTTGAGCCGTTAAAATGAAAACGGGGAAACAGCCGATAGCGTCCTCTGGCAACCTCCACCACCAATTCATAATCCAGCGGCATACCAGTGACGATGGCAAGTGTCCCCGAATTTCCTCGACTGACGGCGTAGACCGGCATTGTTTGATAAGGCATGGCGGTTGTTAAATCGGAACGTTCCCTGAAGTATATCAGACCACCGTGACCGAGATGATTGCTAACGCAAACCGGCAGAATGAAATACCCCGAATCGCCAACATGCGCTTCAAAACGTTCTGGTTGAAAGTCAAGAGTTATCACGCCATCAGGAATCTCGGATGCCGCAATAGCGTTTCCGCAGACCGTTCTGGTTTCAGTTCGTCCGTCAGCATAAGTTAAAATTATGGTTTTGTTCATTATAGACACATTTTTATCCTGGAAAAAACAAGTTTTAATTATAAATTTATTATATTATCGTTCATAATTAAAACTTTATTTATTGTTATACATGAATAGTTCTCCGTGGCAGCCATTGCTTCACGGCAGTATTCATTCTCTTCATCCAGTTTATCGGGGCTAATTCAATAGCTTATACCAATTTGCCATCAAAAACAAGATAAGCATTACACATTTGCGCCACTGGAGACAGAGGCACAACGATTAACGTCTGAATAAATTTTTTAAGCTATTTTGTAGTTTTAAACGCGAATGGGTATTACATTGCACTATGCGACGGAGACCGCCACATCACTTAAGAAACACTGCATAGTACAATGATTTAACTGCTTTTTCAGGTTTATTATTATTTTATCGAAAAACCATGATCACCAAATTCTTCCCGCATCCAAACAATATTATAAGATGTCAAAGCAGTTTTCTTTACCATCAAAATCAATTGATGTCAAAGCAGTTTTCTTTACCATAAATATTGAATGGATCTACTTTATAACAGTTTGATCCGCTATTCATACCATTATCGTTTACACGATCATAATTTTTATCTCCTCTTTCGGAAGTGACATGACCATCACCCCAAGTAACGTTAGCTTTTCCTGAATGGCAGGAAATAACGACGCCTTCCCCAGAAGTGGCATTGTACGTCGGACGTAATCTAAAATATCCTGCACCAGTTCCTCTATTTACAGCACTATCTGCGAAAATAATAGTACGGGAAGGCTTAACGACACGAGTTATTTTTGTCCCGGACAACTGCCAGTAGTTGTAACCATAGGATATATAATAGTCATCATACTGAAGAAAGCCGCCCTTGCGCAGACGAGCAGAAACTTTATGGGTACTTAGAGGGCAAACATACATCGGCAGACTCTCCACATATTTTCCATACATAAACGTTTTACTCCAAGTACCATAACTGTTGACGGTATTATCCCCCGGACAAATTCCATTATTCCCATCCAAATAAAAGAGAAACCCCAGTCCTATCTCTTTCAGATGAGAGACACAAACAACATTTTTTGCGGTTTTGCGTGCTTGTTGAAGCGCCGGCAGCAACATGCTTGCCAAGATCGCTATGATAGCTATCACAACCAAAAGTTCAATCAACGTAAAAAAATAACCCTTGCGAATATTCAATCTCGTAATTAAATGTGTGCTTTTCATTTTGTGACTCCTTTTTAAAACAACTGATTAAATTATTAAACAAAAACTCGAACAACAAGTAAACTACTTTCTTATTTTTTAAAATTCATATTCAAAATTGATTTACGACTGCCTGTTAGAAAATTTAAGATCATTATTGATATGTTCAGATGCGAGCGTTTTAGAACCACCTCCTCCTCCTTTGCAAATCTCACGCATTGTTTCATAACAATTTTCCGAAGGCTATTTATAATACAACCATACCTTATCTTTTTGTGCCATATTTTTTTTAATCAAATTTTCCATGCTATTTGGCGACTTTCTCCCGAAGCACAACCGAACGTGTAAAATCCGGAAGAATATTACCAGTACCAGTGCCCGTTTTATCTGCCCATGGCAAATAATATTGATAATCCGTCAGCATTAGCGTGCCGGTATTGAAATTACGGCAACAACGGGAAGCAATTTTTTTATCCAACTCATTTTCCCAGGTAAATTGTTTGTCACGGCACCAGTAAAGATTATGTTTTTTCCCCCGCAAAATGTAAATCCGTAATTCCTGAGTTTCATAATATTCGGGATAAAATTCTTCATCCGCCGGATCGATTCCCGCTACGGCCTTGGCGAAACGTGAAAAATGCCAATAAAGATTATGTTTTTCAATATAAATATAATCCCAATGCCAAGGTTGACCACTACCGGCGCTCCCGGCAAAAAATGGCGCAAACAAACTATCGTGCAGAATCACCCCCTCGGTGTCCAGCTCATAATAATGACTGTAACAACGATGACCATATTCCACAGCACCGGTTTCCGCCAGCACCGCCGGCTTGCTAAAATTACGGTACAGAAGTTCCCGAACTGCGTCCGCACAAAGCACGTCCATATCGGCAAGACAAATCGACAATTGATTAACACTGGCGGGATCATAATAACGATGTGCCTGCACAAAATCATTCTTTTCAAGTTGCGAGAGATAGGAATAAAGGATCTTGTGGTTCGACGTCCAAAAACTGCCGAGATTCTGTACCACCATCTGATTCGGAAAGACCAAGTGAAGCTGTTCCAACATATAGTTGCTCCAGTCTGCCCATACATCCATCGGCCCCAGCGCGTTTATTTCATTCCAAAGTTCAATCGCGACCACAGACGGTGAATTACCGACTGCCGCAGCCAAGAAACGCGCCTTTGCTAGGTATATTTCCCGACCTTCAGCAGAATCCAGAAACTCTTGAACGGACGAAAATTTGTCTTTTAAAATTTCTTTTCCAAAAGGAACGATACCCGAAAAACTTTCCGCTTGTTTTTCAGAAAGAATACTCCGAAAATGTTCCAACGTAAACTTGATCTTTACCCCCAGTTCTTCCGCCATAGCGACAAGCGCTTTGACATGTCCTAAATTTTTTTCCGAATAAACACCAATCCGTTCCGGCATCAGATCAAAGAAAGGCACGCCCAGCCAAACACGAATATAATTGACGCTATTCTCTGCCAGCGCCGTCATCCATCTGCGATAAATTTCCAGAACTTCTTTTTCAGTAAATTTTTCACTATTCCGAACAAAACAAAGATTCGTTCCGATCGGCAAAAATGTTTTGCCATCAGAAAATTCAAAATAACGCGGACACTTTTTGGACTGACGGATGAAACTCATAACTTTCCTAACAAGTAACTTATAATTTGATATATCGTGTTATCATAATGATGTAATATATATCCAGATTTAACTTTTGTCAAGAGCTTTACGGCTTTATTCACGATAAAAAATCAAAATTAATTTTCTCTCTCCTCAAATATTTTTATACCTTCATGAAAAATAAACAACAATATTCCATCAGTGTCCGGCGCTTTCTTTATTTTGCGATTGTAACGAGGAAATAGAACGAATCAACATTAAAACAAGCACGAAGAAGAGTTGATTTTTCCTGTATTAGAGTTACATTCCTTGAAACAGATAACTCATGCTAACAAAAAGGACATGGAACAAAACCAATGCGAATAACCATGCAACAGATTGCAGACCGCGCCAATGTTTCCCGCGGAGCTGTTTCCGCAGCGCTAAATAATAATCCGGGCATCAGAGTATCCCCTGCAACCAAATTAAAAATATTGCGTATCGCCAAAGAACTCAATTACCGTCCGGATTTCGCCGCCACAGCACTCAAAACTGGACGCACTGGACTTTTAGGCTTCATCTGCGGCGGGCTTAAGTTGCCTTTCTTTGCTGAACTGACGGATTGCCTGATGGAAGTCGCCAATCGTAATGGCTATCAACTGATGATAATGCCGATAAGCTGGAAACAGCATACCAATATAGAATGTTTTCTAAAAATGTTCGATATGGCAGACGGAATATTCATAGCGTCTGCACTGCTGCCGGAATCCTCTATGTATCAGCAAATAATTATAGAACATCAAAAGCCATTCATTCTTATGAATTACAAATTAGAAGGACTTTCAAGCGTGACTTTTGATTTTCATGACGGCATGGATAAAGCATTTAAAATTCTACTTAAAAATGGGCATAAAACTATTGCTCACTCTCGTGAACACGATGATATTTGGAAGCATGAAGCTTACATGGATTGCTGTCGCAAATATGGTATTGAACCGATAGAATATCTTTACGACCTTAACGTCGGTTTTGATTCAATTATTGAATGTGGTGTCGAAATTGCCAGGAACAAATCCAGACATTCTGCACTCGTTGTCAGTGATTACGGCCTCAGTATTATGATCCATGGTTTCGAGCAGTTAAACTTGAGGATCCCGGAAGACATATCCCTACTAGCTTTTGCCAGCAAAACTACGCCGATTAGGCTATTCCGTCCGGGAATGTCTACAGTGGAACTGGATTGTGAAAGCATGGCGCGCAACGGCATGAAACTAATGAAATCATTTCTTACCGATAGGTCCACCAAGCCGCGGGTGGAAAACATTATTATCCAGCCGGAAGTCATAATACGACAAAGCATCTGTAATTTGCAGACTTAAAATTTTAAAAAGCCACGCAGACAATACTGGCGATAACAAAATGGTATTCCTCACAAAGATTGTAAGTTTTCTGCGAGGGAATTTCACCACCCGCAACCTTACGGAAGAGAAAGTCAAAACGGAACTTTTCAATGTTCGCATAGTTGCTGTTGCCAGCGGTCATGAAGCCAATGGTGCTGCGGACAAATAGTGGATGTCGAATAACAGCGATTGCGTACCGCTTGGCAGTTCAGCATCCCAATCTTTCATGCGGACATTTCCATCGAACAGTTTTTTTATAAAGGAAAAACCGCCATTTGAGTTGATTTCTTCAGAACTTAGCATAAATTTAAACATTGATAACCTCGTTGGCAAGTGTAATTATGACGTTTGTAAGATATTATATAAATACTACAAACCAACAGGTTATCAACTTTTTTTTGTGTAATACTTCACGGACTCATGTCTCATATTAATTATTTTCAAGAAAGGGTTAAAAAATGAAATTTGATGGAAAAACAGCAATCGTAACCGGAGCGGCAAACGGCCTCGGTAAAGCTACCGCAATGAAGCTGGCCGAAGCTGGTGCAAAAGTCGCCATTGTTGATATTAGCAAGGAAAAGCTCGAAGAAGTAAGCAATTCCATTCGTGCCAATGGCGGTGAAGTTCTGGCATTTGCCGTAGATATTACAAAAAAAGATGATGTCAAAAAGGTTGTCGCTGAAATAATTGCAAGCTTTGGACACGTCGATATCCTGATCAATTGTGCCGGTTCGGGCTGGCACAAGAGCTGTCCTTTCAAAGATATACCGGAAGAAAACTGGGAATGGATTTTAGATCTCAATATCAAAGGGACCCTATATTTTACCCATGCCGTACTCGATAATATGACGAAAAGAAAATACGGAAAGATCATCAATGTAGCATCAATCGCCGCTAAGACTGGAATTCCCAATTTTGCAGTTTATTCCGCCAGCAAAGGTGCCATCGTTTCATTTACCAAAGCTTTGGCGATGGAGCTAGGTCCTTATAATATTAATGTAAACTGCATTTCACCGGGTCTTATTAGTGCCGACGGAGTAGCATCGCCAACAAATGGAACTTTTCTGGGACGCAAAGGCACACCCCAAGAAATGGCTGCCCTAATAGCCTTTATGGTTTCAGACGAAGCATCCTTTATTACTGGCGTCGATTATCTAATTGACGGCGGACGCACCCTGGGACCAAAAGGCCTATAACGATAAAACAAGAATGTTTCAAGATAACACCGATCTATTCGGGAGCTAAAATATTATAAACGAGGTTTTTTGGGATTATCAGGAGTTGAAGTTGTTGCACATGTGGGTTCAAATTCCATAAACGTAAAATAAAGAATGGGCTAAGGAACGGAACGCCATCATTTGTCTTATACAGAAATGCTGGATACGGCAAAACCCGATATTGTCGTATTTTGTTCCAAAAATCATCTTGTGCATTTTGAGCAGCTAAAAGAAGCCGCCCAAAGAAGAATACGTGTTTACTGTGAAAAGCCTGTGACTGCTCGTTTTGAGGAAGCGGACCAAATTAAAATTGCATCCATCATCCAGCAACAGTCTGCTTTTATTCTCGGATCCCAATGCAGCACCAATTTAACAGGATTCTATGATAGAAAATAGAATCCTGTTTTTTATTTATTTTGATGTTCTTCATTTCCCGAAAATGGCTGATCCTTTTTAAAATCAGGCACAAAATTTTCATCACCGCAATGCGGCTGAATAAAAACACGAGAAAAGCCCAAGTTTTCTATTTTTTTGCAAACCTGCGCATATTCTTTTTCTGTAACCATTCCAGTCAGAAAGTTTTTCCCCATACATTGCGGCATCGGTCGAAACTGACTCA
>Ga0172377_10002017_pt1 | contig 20741 bp, 18 predicted proteins | sample Pumphouse3metaG_FD_119749 | JGI IMG/M metagenome (GOLD analysis project Ga0172377, IMG submission 119749) | Leachate microbial communities from a municipal landfill in Southern Ontario, Canada - Pumphouse #3 metaG | ecosystem: Engineered > Solid waste > Landfill > Unclassified | place: Canada...
CCCTTTTCTTGATATCGATATAACGTTCTAACAGAACGATCTATTTCATCATTATTTACTTTTATCATATAGAATGAATGTGATTGATCTTTTACTTCTTTTTCAACAATTGAACTCAAAAATATATTTTTTGATGATTAATTTAAAATAAAAAGAGAATCTATTATGATCTCCTTTTCGTTTAAGCATAGCGAACTGCTCAGGTTGCTCCTCCGCCAGAGCCTTATCCTTTTCGCTATGTCTGTTATTTTAAACATAATTTAATTAGAAGTCACATATTTTTAAAATATTTTTTTTGTGTGCAACACTTACTTGACCATATATTTATTTTTGTGAAAGACTTAATTAACCACTATTTATATTAATGGTCAATTTACTTTGGCAATCGAACCCTAATATATTTTACACTATCCCGAAATGGTAAAAATTGACAAAGTACAGTAAAAATGCTAGTATATAGGCATTAAATTTATATTTCATTTTTAAGGGGGATTATTAATGATAGATATTATAACAACTGACATAGATGGCATATTAACTGATCTTTATCGCCATCAAATATGGATGGTAGAGCATTATTATAAGAGTAAAGGAAAAGAAGTTCCTAAAATAAAAAATCCAAAAGCTTATGATATAGCAGAGATTTTTGAAATTTCAAAAAATCGAAGAAATATAATATGGCTAGAAAACTATAAATATTATCGCTTATATTGCGAAGCAAGAAAAGAATCTTTTGAAACATTGAAATATTGGCAAGAACGAGGAAAGAAAATCGGATTTATTTCTGCACCAGCCTTTGCAACAACTCCACTTTTAGGACCAAAGGTAATAAAATGGATTCAAGAGTGGCAAAATTTATATGATTTTGTTCCTGATGAAGTTATATGGTGCCCAGAAAAAGAATCTGGACTTGCCAAAGCAATTGCTTGTAAGGAATTAAAGAGTGAATTAATGATAGAAGATAAAGCAGATAATTTAGATTTTACTTTAGAAGTTTGTGACTCCATTGCACTTTCCACACCATATAATCTAGGTTATCAGCCCGAAAATAAACCATTTGATTTCTATATGAAAGAAAATTGGTCAGAAATTAGATCAACTGTAGATGAGCTTGATAGTAAACCAAGGAGGTTAAAAAATGTATAATTATAAAAGACCAAATATTGAAAGACCGCATTTGCATCATTATGGTAATATTCCTGCTAATTTGGATTACCCATCAAAATCAGTTGCTGAAGTTATGTTTGATAATTGTGAAAAACATAAAAATTATCAAGCAATAAAATACACACAAAATGGAATAACTCATAGTGAAGATTATACTCAGTATGCTGAAAATATTGAATCAACAGCAAAAATGTTAAAATTATTAGATGTAAAAAAAGGCGATAGAATAATGGTTTTATCTCCGTTTTTACCAGAAGAATACCATACAAAATATGCGATTGCTGCTGTAGGAAATATTTTAATTCCTCTGCATCCATATGAATCAAGAAGTCGTGTGAAAATGGCGAAAATTTTAGAGGCATCTAAACCAAAGATAATTATTTGTTTAGATAGCTGTGTTCCTGATATAGATGCCATTTTACATGATTATCCAGAAATAGATGATATGGTTCAAAGAGTTCTATATTTTTCACCGGTTGATTCACTTAAGAAAAAAGGTGTTTTAAGTTTAATAAATCCAATTATTGATTATAAATATCAAAAAAGTGGTGTTGGGCCAAAAACTTTAAATACTATTTCTAATAAGTTTTCTTCATTTGCCGAAGAACGAAATAGAGCTAAAAATTATTGTGGTTCATACATGGCCAATGTAAAAGGTGAAGACGATTATGTAATATACTTTTCTTCTGGAACTTCTGGGAAGACACCTAGTGGATCTATTCACACTCACAACAGCTGCAACAGTTTACTTAAATCTGGGCAATATATTTGTGATTGTATAGAGCCAGGACAAAAACTAATTATTGTTCCTGGACCATTTCATTGTTTTGGTTCAGAAACCGGAAGAAATACCGCAATAAACTCAGGTGTTGCTCAAATTATTATTCCTGATCCTAAAAATTTAAAAGCATTGGCTGAGGCTCAAAAAAAAGAAAAAGCAGAGCTACATATTTATGTACCGGCAATTTTAAGTGCGATGCAAAAATCGGAATTATTTGATGATATATCATATGAAAATAATGAATTATTTATTTGTGGTGGTGGTAGACTTCCTTTAAAGACATATCAATATTGGAATAAAAAATTACCTAAAGGAAGAGGGATAAGAGAAGGTTATGGTTCTACTCCCACTAATGGTGGTATTTGTATAAATTTAAAAAATGAACAAAGACCAGGAACTATAGGAATTCCTCTTTCAGACTTTTATTTTAAATTAAAAGATCCTGAAACCGGTGAAATTATAAATAAGCCAAATGTAGCCGGAGAATTATATGTAGCTGGTCCATCGTTGATGCGAGAAATTTTAAACGAACCAAATCACCTTTCTTTATCAACCGATGAAGAGGGAGTAACTTGGTATAAAACTAATGATTTAGTTTTATACGATGAAACTGGTTGGTATAAATTTTTAGACCGTTGTGATGATATCTTAAACTTAAATAATGCTAACTTAGTTAATCCAAATGAAATAAAAGATGTTCTTGAAAAACACAATATTAATAATTCAATAATATTTAATACTAATGGAGATAAAAGAGCAGAGGGACAAGATAGAATTATTTTATGTATCGAATATGTCGGAGATAAAGAAGATATTACTTTATTAAAATCAGTTTTAGAAAAAGACTTCGCAGAAAATTTAAAAAAATATGAAATCCCATCTGAAATAATTGTTTTTGACAAGTTACCAATGAATTTAAATGGAAAAACATTAAAAAATGAAACAAAAGAAAAATATTATAACAAAGAATATAAATTTAACTTAGAGTTAAAAAGATGATAGCTTTCGAACGCGAAATAAAATCAGCATATAAGCTTGATGAAATGACAGTAGAAGAAAAGCGTGCTTATTACGGAGAATTAAAAGAATATATTTTATCTTTACCATTTGATGAAAATAAGTTAAATATTGCTGAAAAAAAATTTCTTAAAATTGTTGATTTTATATTCCCGAAATTCGGAAAATATTATAAACCAAATCTTTCTAGTAAGCTAGCGGAATTACCAAATCAATTTATTCTTGTTTCTAATCATCTAGATTCATTTGATCAAGTCTTATTAAGTTATGCTTTTCCCGATACTGCTTTTCATTATATGATTGCGGAAAGTTTAATGCAAGCAAAAAATTTATATGTTGGAAAATTATATGTTAATATGGGAGCTTTTGTTGTAGATAGAACAACTCATGAAGGTAGAATTCTTGCAATACCTAATGCTTTACAATATTTATATCGAGAGTCAAATGTTGCGATGTTTCCAGAGGCTTCTAGGCAAATTCGTTATGGAAGTGATGGAACAGTAAAAAGTTTTAAAAATGGTTCAGTTATTTTATCTCAAATGACAGACGTACCAATTGTTCCGGTTGCTATAAATAACAATTATAAAAAAGGAGAACTTTATATTAATGTTGGTGAGAAATTTGAAGTTGGACTTGAAAGCAGTATTATTCAAAAGAATATTGAATTAAGAGAAAAAGTAATTGAATTATGGGAAGAAAACCATGACAAAGGAGCAAAAATATTAACTAAAAAAAGATGAAAGTGTGTTTGGCGAAAATATCAAAAAGCCGAGATTTTGAAAAAACTTTGATTATTCTTTTTTTTTTGCTATAATTATTTTAAAGTAGGCGATTAGTATGATTTGTAGTATCTATTTTCAAATTTTATCTTTAGTATATATGCTTTTATTAATGATAGTTGTATTTAGTAAAAAAAGATTAAAATCTATTGAAAATTCTTTATTTGTTTCGCTAATATTTATCAATTTAACCGGTTTAATTTTAGATATTTCTAGTACTTATTTAGCTTATGTTGATATAAATAACAAATTTTTAAATCCATTATGTAAGGTATATTTAGTATATTTAATCTGTACATGTTTAGTTTTCACAGTGTATGTTATTTTTGTATCAATGATTAACAAGGATGCTTTAATTGAAATAAAAAAAAGAATAGTTAAAAATATGCTAATTGTAATTACTATTATATTTGTGTTATTAACGGTGATTATATTCTTAATTCCTCTTTATAACATAAGTGAAAGCGGAATTATATATACAACTGGACCAGGGGCTAATTTAACTTACGCAATTGTTGGGGTGTGTACTTTAATTTGGATAATAAGTTTATTAATTAATTATAAGAATATCAGAGATAAAAAGTATTTGCCAATATTTGTGTTAATTATTTGTATAATATTTGCAACAATATTGCAAAGGATTAATCCGGAATTATTAATTGTTACTTCAATGTGTTGTTTTATTGTTTATATTATGTATTTTACCATAGAAAATCCTGATGTAAAAATGCTTAATGAACTTAATTTAGCTAAAGACCAAGCAGAAAAAGCTAATAATTCTAAGACAGAATTTTTATCTAGTATGAGTCATGAAATAAGAACACCGCTTAATGCAATAGTCGGACTTTCTCAAGTATTACTGGAAAAAGATTTACCAAGTGATTCTAAAGAAGATATAGAGGATATAGTAATGGCATCTGATACATTACTAGGAATAGTTAATGGTATTTTAGATATTTCTAAGATTGAAGCTAATAAATTAGAAATACTTTATACTGAATATCATCCTAAAAAGATAATTGATGAGCTTATTGTACTAACGAAAGCCAGAATGGGAGAAAAATCTTTAGATTTCAGGACTTATTTTGATTCGGCTATTCCTGATTATTTATATGGTGATTCCTCAAGAGTTAAACAAATAATTTTGAATATATTAACTAACTCTGTTAAATATACAAAAGAAGGTTTTATTGATTTTAGAATATCAGTTATTATAAAAGATAATATTTGTAGACTTATAATATCTGTAGAAGATTCTGGAGTGGGAATCAAAGAAGAAGATATTAATAAGTTATTTAAAAAATTTGAAAGACTTAATGAAGGTGGAACGACATCAATTGAAGGAACTGGTCTAGGCCTTGCTATTACAAAAAAACTAGTTGAAATGATGGGTGGAAAGATATTTGTTCAAAGTATTTTTGGAAAAGGATCAAAATTCACCGTTGTTTTAGATCAAAAAATAGTTAATAAAACCTTTAAAAAAGAAGAAAGTGATTACACGGAAGTGATTCAATCTGTTGATTTTTCTGATAAAAAGGTCTTAGTTGTTGATGATAACACTTTAAATTTAAAAGTAGCTCAGAGGCTACTAACTACTTATGGAATGCAAGTAGATATTATAGAAAGTGGATTTGGCTTAATAGAAAAAATTGAAGCTGGAGAAGTTTACGATTTAATTTTATTGGACGATATGATGCCGAAGCTAAGTGGGACAGAAGCGCTTAAAAAGCTTCGGACTTCACCAAACTTTAAAATACCAACAATAGCGATGACAGCAAACGCTATTGAAGGAATGAGAGAAAAGTATTTATCCGATGGTTTTGATGATTATTTAGCAAAGCCGATTGATAAAAAAGAATTAAATAGAGTAATAATAAAATATTTGTATAGTAAATAAGGAGGATATTATGAGAAACAAAAATATTTTAATTAAAAATGGAGTCGACGTTGACAAAAGCTTAGAGCTATTTGGAACAATGGAAATGTATGATGAATCTTTAGGTGACTTTTTAAAAGAAATAGAAAACAAACTTTATAAAATCAGTCATTTTAAAGAAATGGGTGATATGCCTAATTATGCGATTCTTACCCATTCATTAAAAACTGATGCTAAATACTTTGGTTTTACAAAATTAGCTGAGCTTTCATATGCTCATGAGCTACAAAGCAAAGAAAATAATATTGCTTTTGTTAATAGTGATTATCCTAATCTTATTAATGAAGCAAGAAGAATTGTTGCATTAGTTAAAAATTATTTAACTGGAAACGAGACAACTTCTTCAGAAGTTAAGAATGAATGCTCAGCATTACCAACGATATTAATAGCTGATGATTCAGAAATAATTACTAATTTTGTTAAAAGAGTATTAGATGGTAAATACAATATCCTTGTTGCAAGTGATGGCCAAGTTGCAATGAATTATATTGAAAAAAATAATGCTCATAATATTAAAGCGTTGCTTCTTGATTTAAATATGCCTAATGTTGATGGATTTAAAGTTCTTGAATTTATGAAGCAAAATAATTTGTTTAACACAATACCTGTTTCGATTATAACCGGTAATGATAATCGCGAAATTGATTTAGATGCTTTTCAATATCCAATTGTTGACATTCTTAAAAAACCATTTACTGAAGATGCTGTAAAAAGAATTTTAGATAAAACCTTAATTTAAAAAGTGATTTTATCACTTTTTTTTAATTTTATAAAAAAAGCGACTGACTTCGACAACTATAGACAATATGTAGCGTAAATTGACAATTCATTTTCTAGTATATTGACGCTTTTTATAATATAATGATTTTGACGTGCAGTATAGAGAGGAATAAAATGGAAAAACAAATACGCGTTTTTATGGTTGATGACAACCAAACAGTTGTTAAAGCAGTAGAAGAGTATTTTAGTAGTCACGTTAGTATCAAAGTAGTAGGAAAAGCAAATGATGGAGAGGAAGCTTTAGAAAAACTTATTTCGGAAAAAGATGATTATGACATTATTGTTATGGATCTTATTATTCCTAAAATGGATGGTTTAAGTGTTTTAGAAGAACTGAAGAAAAGAAGAATTGATAAAAAAAGCATCATTATTACAGCAATGAATAATTTAGATGTCATTAGAAAATCAGTTGAAGTAGGAGTAAGTTATTATATGTTAAAGCCATTTAAACAGGAAGCTTTAGAAAGTCATATAACTAATGCAATGAGTAAAAGTAGTGATGATATGATAATAAGTAATAAAGATTTAAAGCAAGCAATTACAACACTTCTTCATTCACTAGGAATACCGTCACATATTAAAGGATATATGTATATTAGAGATGGTGTCGGGCTTATGTATAATGATCCCAGTATGATTGGGGCTATTACTAAAGAGTTATATCCTGAAATAGCTGAAAGATATGATACTACAACAAGCAGAGTTGAAAGAGCAATACGTCATGCTATTGAAGTTAGCTGGTCTAGAGGAGATTATGATTTAATGGAAGAGATTTTTGGTCATTCTGTTGATTATGATCGGGCAAAACCAACTAATTCTGAGTTTATCGCAACTCTTGCAGATAAGTTAAGATTAGAAAGAATCGATGAATAGATTTTAAATATTATCCTCATTATAAACATATAATTTATAAGGAGGATTTTTTGATGGATAAATGCTATAACAAGACAGTAACAAAAATATTAAAGGATGCTGAGTCAGAAATGATTAGTTTAAAACACCCCTATGTCGGTACTGAGCATCTTTTATTATCACTTTTAAAAAAAGAAAAAATTAAAAAGATATGTTATAAATTTAATTTAACTTATACTAATTTTAGAACTTGTTTAATTAAAATTATTGGTGAATCTAGTAAAATAAGTGAAGTTATTTTATACACACCTCTTCTTAAACAAGTCATCGAAACAGCTTATAATAAATCTTATCATAATAATGAAGATATGGATGATTTATATCTTTTTTCAGCACTATTTAATGAAACGGATGGCATTGCCCTGAGAATAGTTGATAACATGGGAGTATCAATTAGAGAAGTAACAAAAGAAATAAATAAGCCGGTTTTTGCAACCGAACTCGGGACTAATTTAAATGAAAAAAATAGTGATGATAAAATTATCTTAAGAGAAAAAGAACTTGATGAAATTATGCAAATACTACTTCGAAGAAATAAAAACAATCCCTTATTAATTGGGAAGGCAGGAGTTGGCAAAACTGCTATAGTTGAAGAACTGGCAAGAATGATAAAAAAAGGGCGTGTACCTAATAAACTAAAAAACAAACAAATAATTTTAATTAATACAGCATCATTAATAGCCGGAACTAAATATCGAGGTGAATTTGAAGAAAGAGTTAATAATTTAATAAAAGAGGTTATTAATCATAAAAATATAATCTTGTTTATTGATGAAATTCATAATATTGTTAAAACAGGAGCAAGTGATGGTTCAATAGATGCAGCCAATCTTTTAAAACCTTATTTAGCAAGAGGAGACGTGTCAATAATTGGTGCTGCTACAACTAGTGAATATAATGAATATATAAAAAAAGATACAGCTTTAACAAGAAGATTTGCGCCAATTATTATAAATGAACCATCACTTGAGGATATGAAGAAAATACTTTCCAAAGTAAAAAATAATTTTGAAGAACATTATAATTTAAAGATACCTATTAAAACAATTAATTCTTTAATAAAAGAATGTGCTACTTATTTACCTAATTTATATAACCCTGATAAATGTATAGATATTCTTGATACAGCATGCTCTAAAAAAATATTAGATAACTATCAAAATACTAGTAAAATTATAACTATTAATGAAGATGATATTCATAATATTATTGCAGTAAGAACTAATCTAGGATGCCTTAATTATGACAAATTAGAAAAAATTAAAGAAGAACTTTACACTAAATATAATGACCAAATAATTAAAAATATAATAAATATTATTAAAGATGATAAACCAAATAAATATATGGTTTTAAATGGAAGTGAAAAAACTAAAAAAGAAGATGTTATCAAATATTTAGCCAGCTCTTTAAATATTCATTTAATAAATATTGACTGTGAAGATTATAATGATGAATACAGTCTAAATAAACTTTTAGGAAGTAATTATTTATATGATGAAATTAGTGAGTATCCTTTTTCAATTATTATGTTTAATAATTATAATTTAGCTGGAAAAATACTTAATAATTTGATAAATACTATGACTCATCGTGGATATATATCTAATAATAAAAATGAAAAAGTGTTGCTTAGTCACGCAATTATATTTTTATTAAATAATGAAAATAATAGTCAAATAGGTTTTAATCATGATAATAAACTTTTATTTACTCCTTAAAAATGATAAAATGTCATTGTGGAGGTAATAAATGAAGATATATAATACATTAACAAGGAAAATTGAAGAATTTATTCCAATTGAAGAGGGTAAAGTTAAGTTTTATACATGTGGTCCAACTGTTTATAGTGCTGCTCATATTGGTAATATGAGAAATTATATTGGCCATGATGTTTTAGATAAAACTTTAAGATATATAGGTTATGATGTAACTAGAATCATGAATATTACTGATGTTGGACATTTAACTAATGATTCTGATTATGGTAATGATAAGATGGTAGAAAGTGCTAAAAAAGAAAATAAAAGTGTTATGGATATTGCTAGATATTATACTGACCGATTTTTTATTGATTTTGATTTAGTTAATAATAAAGTACCAGAAATAGTATCACCTGCAACTAATCATATAGAGGATTATATCCATATTATTAAAACTTTAATAGAAAAAAATTATGCGTATGAATCTAGTGGCAATGTCTATTTTGATACATCTAAATTAACCAATTATTATCAGCTAACTAATCATAAAGAAGATGAAATGATTATTGGGTCTCGTGAAGGAGTGGAAGAAGATTTAAGCAAAAAGAATAAAGCCGACTTTGTTTTATGGTTTACAAAATCAAAATTTGATAATCAAGAATTAAAATGGGAATCACCATGGGGAACTGGTTATCCAGGTTGGCATATTGAATGTAGTGGAATTTGCCTTCATTATGCAGGTAGCGCACTTGATATTCATGGTGGAGGAGTTGACAATATATTTCCTCATCATACAAATGAAATAGCGCAAAGCGAAGCATATCTAGGCCGTAAGTGGTGTAATTACTGGGTTCATAATGAGCATTTGCTTGTTGAAACTGGTAAAATGTGTAAAAGTGATGGAGCATTCTTAACAGTATCTTTGCTTAAAGAAAAAGGTTATGATCCCCTAAGTTATAGATATATGTGCTTAAACAGCCATTATCGAAAGCAACTACTTTTTAGTTATTCATCATTAAATAGTTCTGAGCAAGCATATAAAAAACTTAAAAATAAGATATCTTTGCTTAAAGATGAAGGAAATCTTGATGAGGATGCCTTTGGATTTTATAATCAGAAATTTATTGACCATTTAGAAGATGATATTAATACAGCAAATGCTATAACTTTAGTTTATGATTTATTAAAAAATGAGCTAATAAATGGCCATACTAAGCTAGAACTAATTAGAAACTTTGATAAGGTTTTAAGTTTAGATTTACTTAAAAAAGAAAGCAAAAGAGAAGATCATGATATAATAATGGCTCTGATAAAATCTAGAGACAATGCTAAGAAAAGAAAAGATTATGAATTAGCTGACTCAATTAGGAAAGATTTATTTGATAAAGGAATTGTTTTGGTTGATACTAAAGAAGGTACAACCTATAAGAAAGTAGGAATATAATGGATAATTTAGGTTTATTTTTATTAATTTTAGTTATTCCCTTGATTGCGCAACTTTATGTTACCTCGTCATATAACAAACATAAAAAAGTAAAAAATAGTAGAAAATTAACAGGATATGATATAGCAAGAAAGATTTTAGATGAAAATGGTTTAAAAGAAATGTATGTTGTTGAAACAAAAGGGACGATGAGTGACCACTATGATTCATCTAGAAAAATAATTAGATTATCAAGTGAAGTTTATAAAGGAACAAGCATTGCATCAAGTGCGATTGCCGCTCATGAATGTGGGCATGCTATTCAAGACAAAGAAGGTTATTCTTTTATGAGAATAAGAAGTTTTATTTTTCCTATTGTTAGTTTAGGAACAAAACTAGCCTATATAATTTTATTTATTGGCCTTATTCTATCATCACTAGGATTAATTTATCTAGCAATTGCCTTTGTTTCATTGGGGCTGCTTTTTCAGTTAATTACTTTACCTGTTGAATTTAACGCATCAACTAGAGCTAAAAAAGAATTAACGAAATATAATCTTGTTAACAATGAAGAACATGATATGGCAGAGACAATGTTAAGAGCAGCGGCCCTTACTTATGTAGCTGGAGTTCTGGCTAGTGCTTTAGAAGTTTTGCGTTTGCTTTTGATTTTTGCAAACCGTGATTAAAAAAACCTCGAGTGGAGGTTTTTTTTAATCGTTTTTACTTTTTAGTTCAAATAAGACATCACGAAGTTCCATTGCTCTTTCAAAGTCTAATTCTTTAGCTGCATTTTTCATTTCTCGCTCTAAACTTAAAATAAGATCTTTTTCTTCTTTTTTAGAAAGTTTTTCTGGTTTTTCTTCCATAACTTCATTAGAAATTAATTCTCTTACTTCTTTAATAATAGTTTTTGGAGTAATACCATGTTTTAAATTATAATCTTCTTGAATTTTTCTTCTTCTTTCAGTCTCACTAATAGCGTTTTTCATCGCTGGGCTTATTTTATCTGCGTACATAATCACGTGACCTTTTTTGTTTCGGGCAGCTCTGCCAATTGTTTGAATTAGGCTTCTTTCGCTTCTAAGAAATCCTTGTTTATCGGCGTCCATAATTGCGATTAAACTTACCTCCGGAATATCAAGACCTTCACGGAGTAAATTTATTCCCACAATACAATCATATTTTCCAATTCTTAAATCTCTGATTATTTTTAATCTTTCAAAAGTTTTTACTTCACTATGAAGATAGGCAACTTTCATATTTAAGCTTTTTAAATAATTAGTTAATTCTTCAGCCATTCTAATTGTTAGTGTTGTAATTAATACTCTTTCATTAAGTTTAACTCTTTTATTGATTTCATGAATTAGATCATCAATTTGACCTTCAGTTTTTTTAATTTCAATAGTTGGATCAAGTAATCCGGTTGGTCTAATTATACTTTCAACAACCTGGTTATCAACCAGTTCTAGTTCATAATCACTAGGAGTTGCTGAAACATAGATTGCTTGATTTATTTTATTATTAAATTCATCAAACTTAAGTGGGCGGTTGTCAAGAGCACTTGGTAGTCTAAAACCGTAATCAACTAAAGTTTGTTTGCGAGCTCTGTCGCCATTATACATCGCTCTTACTTGAGGAAGCATAACGTGAGATTCATCTACTACAAGCAGGAAATCATTTGGGAAAAAATCAATTAAAGTACTAGGCGTTTCTCCTTCATCTCGAAGTGCTAAATGTCTAGCATAGTTTTCAACACCATTACAAAAACCTGTTTCTTTAAGCATCTCAATATCATATTTAACTCTTTCACGAAGTCTTTGTTCTTCGATTAATTTACCTTTTTCTTCAAAGTATTTTAAACGGACATCAGTTTCTGCTTCAATTCTTTTGATTGCTTCAAGCATTTTTTTATCGCTTGTAACAAAGTGACTAGCTGGATGAATACTAATATTTTTAATGTTTTGAATTATTGCTCCAGTTAAAATATCAAACTCACTTATTCTATCAATAAGATTCCCAAAAAGTTCAACTCTAATTCCGTTTTTCCTACCGCTTGCTGGCACTATGTCAATTACATCACCATTAGCTCTAAAAGTTCCGCGATGAAAATCTAGTTGATTTCTTTCATATGTCATAGAAACTAATCTATCTATTATCTCATTCCTTCTTATTTTATCGCCAATTGATAAAACAAGCATATTATTTTTATATTCTTCTGGCTCCCCAATTCCATAAATACAAGAAACTGATGCAACGACAATTACATCTTTATTATTTATCAGCGCGCTTGTTGCTCCATGTCTTAACTCATCTATCTCATCATTAATACTAGAATCTTTTTCAATATAAGTATCACTTGAGGGAACATATGCCTCTGGTTGATAATAATCGTAATAAGAAACAAAATATTCAACTTTATTTTCAGGAAACAATTCTTTGAATTCCGAATAGAGTTGCCCTGCAAGGGTTTTATTATGAGCAAGAACTAGTGTAGGTTTCTGAACTTTTTCAATAACATTAGCAATTATAAAGGTTTTACCAGTACCAGTTGCTCCAAGTAAAACTTGGTGTTTTTTATTACTATTTATTCCTGCAACTAATTTTTCGATTGCTTCTGGTTGATCCCCAGAAGGTTTATAATTTGATTTTACTTTAAACATAAACACCTCCTTATACTTATATTATGATAATTATTTGTCAACAAATTAATGTTTATTTTTTATCTACAACTATTAATGGAACTAATATCTCAAAATCAGTTATCCCGGCATGCATTCCTTTAAAAGAAGTAGAACTATAATCATCAACAATCGCCTTATCTGATATTGCAACCGCTAGATAATCACCTAAACATGATTCGAAACTTTTATGGGGATTTCCATCACCAAATAGTTTTTGTTCTATTACTTCTTGTTTTGAAAACAAAATAAAATCATCACTAAATAATTTATTAAATTCTTCCTTAAATTTATCGACCATTTCTTTTTTAACAAAAAAGTTAGTCGCTCTTGGTTCAATTGATGTTTTTCTAAATAACATATTTTTTAAAACAGGATAATCTTCTAAAACAATATAGCCTTTTATTGTTATGTGTCCATGATCGGCTGTAATTATTATTAGAGTATCTTCTAGTTTTTTGCATAATTTTTCGGTTTTATCATCTAAATTTTTTATTAGTTTAATAACTTCATTATCTTTTGGACTTAATTGATGCATTAAATTATCGGGTTCATTACAATAAGCATAAATAAATTTTTTTTCACTTAAGCTACAAAGCTCTATTATTTTTTCATACATTTCATCAATATTATTTTGATTATAGTATATACCATCAAAAGGCGAAATACAGTAAGCTTTTGCTTTTTTAGTATTATTTATTAGTTCTAATATTGTAGTATAAGGAAATTCATTTTTTGAAACATTATAATTAGCAACTTGAATATCAGTATCTTTAATAACATTCCAGTACATCGTAACTATCTCATTAACAGACTTTATATAATTGTTCCATCCCAGCCAGCAGTGTTCCGCAGGTGTTAGCCCTGTAATAATTGATGTTGTAGCAGCAGTGGTTGTTGCCGGAAAGACCGAGGTTATATCAACTATCTTATTTTGATCTAAAAAAGAGCCTTTTTCTATAAGATTATTTCCAAGACCATCATATAAAATAATAATTACGTTTTTATAATTATTTTCTAAATATTTATCAAGTTGGTATAAAGTATTATGATAAGTTTGAATTCCATAATATTTCAAAATTGAATTACTTAAATTAACTAAACAATTATTATAATTTTGGGCTATTTTTTTCATTTTTCTCACCTATATAATAGTATTATACACTATTTATACTATAAAAAAACAAGTTTATTTACACTTGCTTTCTAATTAGTCTTCTTCATCTTCATCATCTACATCATCTACATCATCATCATTTGCCATTTTGTATTCCATAAATTCACTAGCACTTTCTAGTGCTTCATCAAAAATGCTCATTAATAAACCTCCTTTCTTATATATTAGCTATAAAATAGGCATAATATTCATCAAAAGTAATTTCTAAATTTTTGATTTTTTCGGCAACTTCTTTTCCAACGTACCTATAATGCCATGGTTCATAAGAATAGCCAGTTATTTTTTCTTTATCCTCAGGATATCTTAAAATAAAGCCAAAACTATAACAATTTTCTTTCATCCATAAAAAGCTTTCGGTTTCACCAAACTTATCGTTGATATCATAAAAGTCAGCAACATCAATAGCATATCCAGTTTGATGTTCAGAGTAGCCAGCTCTTGCAGCATAAGCATCTGCTTGTCTTGTCCCATATAAAGATTTTCTAGATTCCCATACTTCTTTTTGAGAATTATAATCTCGATATGAGGAATTAATTAAAATGGTATGTCCTGCGATCTTTGCTTCTTCGGCTAAATTTCTAAATGTCACGAGGACTTCTTCATTAATTTTATTTCCTTCATATGCATAAGTAGAAGGAATTGTAGTAATTGCCTTGGGTTCATAATCTTCTTCTAAGTAATTGTATTTATTAACAAGCATTAACTCGTAATCTTCTAAACTTGCTTTTTTAGTATCTTCATAGTACTCGCGATCCCGATTAACATTGACCATTGCGACTATTTTAGTTAAGTTTTTAGAATCATCTTTATTAATAAAGTCAAGATATCTTTCTAAATTACTAAATATAAAATATTTTTCGGTAACTAATTTAGATATATTACTGTTATAAACAAGTCCTAAAATATTATTTAATTCTTTATCATTTAAATTATCAATTAAAATTTTAGATTCATCTATTGAATAATTAATCTCTAATAATTTATATTCATATGTTTGTTTATATAAATATTCGTTATAAAATTTAATTCCTAAAATACTCAGTAATACTAAAATAATTATCAAAATCATTCCTCGTTTTACTGATTTTTTCACCTTTTGTTTTTTTGCCATTTTGAACACATCCTTATAACTTATTATATCATGGATAAAAACGAAAATAAGCTTTTAAATATGAAATTGGTTAGATTTTACAATTTAGAAGTAATTGCTTATAAATGAATCTTTTGTATCTCTAATTTTATGTTTTAAGTTATTCGCTCCACAGATATTTTGGCTTGTTCTTACTTGGAAACACCACCATTTGTTGCATAAAATTTGACTTTTATTCCCATAATATGATAGAATAAAACTCGTTCGTCTGGGGAGGGGAACAAAAATGAAAAGTAAAGTATCTTCACCGAAGATATTAAACATTGTACTCTGTGTTGTAATATTGTTAATATTTGTACTGACAATTGGAACTAGAATTAATGCTGAGGTATTAACTGATAATACCTCTGAGGTGATACCCCTCAGTATTGAGATAGGGTATGCTTATCAAGATTTTGATTATAAACTATTAAATCAGCTAGAACAATCTGAAGACGAAATAGAACCGATAGTTTTAGATTTAAATTATTATTTAAATGAATATGAAATGACAATAAAATTCTTTGCAAAAACCTTTGATTATAATTATGACGACATAATTCAGGACTTAAAAGAAAGAGAATTAGATAATCCTATTTTTGAATATACAAATATTGGTTATTTAAAAGAGAGTGATAATCTAAAAACATTTCCGAACTTTGAATATGGTTTAATAAAATATTTTATGAACTTAAATGAAATAAATACTGTTCAAAGAAATGTAATATATAAGCCATACACAGGCAATGCTGATTATGTTGAAAAGTTAATCGGATATTATAGCACGATATATGAGAATGTTGATAAAACAGTATTATTAAGTATTGGTGCTGCTGAATCTGGTTATTATAAGGTAAAGTTTATGCTTAAATATAATAATGTCTATGGTGGAATGAGTAAAAGAGGCCTTATTAAACATAATAATATTGAGCAAGGCGTTTTAAGTTATGTAAGACTGATGTCAAGTAATTATTATGGTAAAGGTTTAACAACATTAGAATCTATTGGCAGAGTTTACTGTCCAGTATATATAAATGGCGTTAAAGAGGCAAGCGGTCACTGGATTAATCTAGTAAATAGTGCTAAGGAAAAATATACAAATTATACAGATACAATCACAATTAAAAGTTTAATTAACAATATAGAAGAGGTTTAGCCTCTTTTTTTGTCAAAAAAATTGTAATAAGTACGAATATCATTTATAATCAAAATAGGTGGTAAATTATGAGAAAAGACAAAATAAATTATTATTTAGATATAGCAGAGTCAGTGGGAGAAAGATCTACTTGTTTAAGAAGAAAGTTTGGCGCCATAATAATAAAAAATGATGAAATCATTGCAACTGGATATAATGGGGCTCCTAGAGGAAGAAAAAACTGTGATGATTTAGGATACTGCATGCGAGATAAACTAAATATCCCCCGCGGAGAAAGATATGAAATGTGTAGAAGTGTTCATGCTGAGCAAAACGCAATAATAAGTGTGGCCAGAAAAGATATGATTGGTTCTACGTTATATATGACTGGCATGAATGTTAAAACAAATGAAATCGAACCCCATAGTACTTCATGTATGATGTGCAAAAGATTAATCATTAATGCTGGTATTAAAGAAGTAATAGTTAGAGAACCTAATAATAAACATACTATTTATCAAGTAGAAGATTGGATAAATGATGATGACTCATTAAAAGGAGAATTTGGCTATTAATTAAATTATAAAACTTGTCAAGAACTTTACATAATTAATTAAATTGATTTGAATAAAATATTCTTTTTATTTATACTTTATATATAAGGTGAATTGTGAGATAAAAAATGTTTGTTCATATTACAGCTGGATTTGGAGATGTCGGTTTTGATGGTACTTGGACTTTAGAAATTGCCTGCATTGAGCCTTTAAAGATTTATCCTAATACTAAAGTATGTCAAATTAGTTTCCATTCAGTTGATGGAGAAAAAAATTTATATAAAAGTGACAAATATCAAGGACAAAAATCAGTTAGAGAAAGTAAACTATATAAAGAATTTAATTAGTTTTCTTTAAAGAGAGAAGTTGTAATTAATGAAATTATTAAGAGAAATGAATGTTAAAAATAAAACAGTTATTTTAAGATGCGATTTTAATGTGCCAATAAAAGATGGGTATATTTTAAATAATGATAAAATACTTGCTTCTTTAAAAACGATTAATTATTTACTAAGTCAAAATTCTAAAATAATAATTATGAGTCATTTAGGTAAGATTAAAATTAAAGAAGATTTAAAAAAGAATACATTATTTCCAGTATATAATAATTTAAAGAAACTTTATCCTAATATAAAAATATTTTTTTGTGAGCATACTAAAGGAAAACATTTAGAAAACTTAGCTAAAAATTTAAAAGAGAAAGAAATATTACTAATTGAAAATACCCGCTTTGAAGATTTACCTGCTAAAAAAGAAAGTAGTTGTGATTTAGAACTTTCTAAGTACTGGAGTACTCTTGGCGAAGTATTTATAGATGATGCCTTTGGTTTAACTCATCGAAGACATGCCTCAAATTATGGAATAAAGAAATATTTACCATCAGCCATTGGGCTTTTAATTGAAGAAGAGTTAAATAATTTAGAACCTTTGATGAAACCAGCTAAACCATTTATAGTTATAATGGGCGGTGCTAAGGCCTATGATAAAATTCTTCTAATTAGAAACCTTTTAGAAAGGTGCGACTATTTGTTATTAGGAGGAGGGATTGCTAATACATTTTTAAGAGTTAATTATGAAATTGGCAAGTCTTTAAATAGTCCGGAATATATTAATGAAGTCAAAGAATTACTATTAAAATATCCTAATAAAATAATTATGCCTATAGATGTAAAAGTACTTAATAATGAAGAAGTTTTTACTAAAAATATAAATGCCATATATAAGGAAGACATTATTTACGATCTTGGACCTAAGACAATAAGTTTATATGAAAAATATATTAATAAATCAAAAACAATATTTATTAATGGGACAATTGGTTTATACGAAGATAAAAGATTTGCCGAAGGAACTAAATCAATTTTAAAAATATGTTCTCTATCTAACTCTAAATGTATACTAGGTGGTGGCGATGCTGTTGCTAGTAGTTCTTATTTCAATATTAAAAATTTTGATTATCTTTCAACAGGTGGTGGCGCAACTTTAAAATATATTAGTACTGGCCAGCTTAAAAGTATGGAAGATATATGCTAATAGTTATTAATTATATAGCCCCTGGTGGTGTATCAGCTTTAACTTTAACTAATTTAAATATTAAGAATTGTTAAAAACAATATAGAACATACTTTAAAAGATCCTGTAATATTGAAAATTAAAGATAAAAAAAGAACTGAAAAAGAAATTATTGTAAATATTTTTACATTCATGAAAGAAATAGGAAATAATATATTACTTTCTGGCAGGTAATATAAAATTATAAATCATGGTTTAATTTATAGAGTAGACTTAGTGCTATATGATAAAAAAATAGAAATTTTAGTTTAGTTGATTTGAAAATAGATAAATCACTCAAAAGGATATATTACAATTGATTATTTTAATAATGAAGAAAAAGAGGAATTATATAGTAATACAATTGGATTAATTCTTTGCGAAACTAAAGATTTAAGAATTATAAATAATGATGATATTTATCAGATTAGATATCTAAATGAAATACCGAAAGAAAAAGAGTTGTTAAAAATTATTAATGAAAATAAAGTCATTTTATTAAAAACAGAAGTTCTAAAATTAAATAATGATATAGAGAATCAAATACAGTAAATTATAATAATTTATTAAAATAATCATATACTCATAAATAGAGTAAAATAATTGAAACCGAAAGAATAGTTAGTACTTAGTTAATTATTTAAACAATTGCTATTCAATTCCAGTTGCGTTATAATTATGAACAGGAAGAGGTTTTTATGGAAAGGCTAGAAGTTGGTAGCACACTTAAAATACACTGCTACAAACATAATGGTAAAATCCATAGAACTTGGGATGAAGCAATCGTACTGGATATTAAAGAAGATTTACTTATATGTGGGAATAACCGAGTAGTTGTCACTGAAAGTAGTGGAAGAACACATAAGACTAGAGAAGTCGCAATAATATTTTTTTACACTAAAAAATGGTTTAATGTATTTGCCCAGTTTAAAAAACCAGGCTTATTTTACAAATGCAATATAGCAACGCCATTTTTAATTGATGATAATATTATTAAGTTTATTGATTATGATTTAGATTTAAAAGTATTTCCTAATGGAGCATTTAGAGTATTAGATTGTAATGAGTATAAATATCATAAGGTAAAGATGAAATATTCTGAGGATTTGGATCGAATACTTCAATATCAATTAACTGAGCTTATTAATATGAAAAGAGCTGAAGTAGGACCATTTAACAAGAAAGTAATTAGTGAATATTATAAAAAATATATAGAAATCACTGAAAACAAGTAATAAAAACGATAAAATAATGTCAAATTATCGTTTTTTTAAGTTTTAGGATATATTTTACTAGCATTATTTATTATTTTTGCATATAATATGATGTATACCAAACGAAAAATTTCCTTTATTAAAGGGAAAAACTGGAAATTGACACAAAAAATGATTTTTTCAAGAAAAATGTCAAAAAAGTGTTGACTAAAGAAAAAAGGTTTGATATATTACTAATGCGCAACCGAAAGAGGTTGCAATGGTCTTTGAAAACTAAGTAAAATGTCAATTTTGAGTAGTCAGATTAAACTTAAAAATAAAATTAATTTTTTTTTGAGAGTTTGATCCTGGCTCAGGATGAACGCTGGCGGCATGCCTAAGACATGCAAGTCGAACGAGATGACTCATGAAACTGATATGAATATTTGCGAGCTTGCTCAAAAATAGGATTATTAGTGGAGTGATTTTTCATCTAGTGGCAAACGGGTGAGTAACACGTGGGTTACCTACCTTTAAGTTGGGGATAACAGTTGGAAACGATTGCTAATACCGAATGTGCTCTACGGAGTAAAGAAGCTTTAAAGCTTCGCTTAGAGATGGGCCTGCGTCGCATTAGCTAGTTGGTGGGGTAATGGCCTACCAAGGCGACGATGCGTAGGGGGACTGAGAGGTTTACCCCCCACACTGGGACTGAGACACGGCCCAGACTCCTACGGGAGACAGCAGTTAGGAATATTCGTCAATGGGGGAAACCCTGAACGAGCAATGCCGCGTGAGTGATGACGGTCTTATGGATTGTAAA
>Ga0172377_10002018_pt1 | contig 20740 bp, 12 predicted proteins | sample Pumphouse3metaG_FD_119749 | JGI IMG/M metagenome (GOLD analysis project Ga0172377, IMG submission 119749) | Leachate microbial communities from a municipal landfill in Southern Ontario, Canada - Pumphouse #3 metaG | ecosystem: Engineered > Solid waste > Landfill > Unclassified | place: Canada...
ACTTCTGTATATTGTATGCGGAGGAGCTTCCCTTCAGCCTCGTATTGTTAGGGCTTTTGGTATGGCAAGTATAAATGTTGTTGAAGGATACGGATTAACAGAGACTTCTCCTGTGATTGCAGTGGGGAATCCTTTATTAAAGAAATTGAAAGTCGGAACAGTTGGTCCTATTATGGAAGGAGTAACTGTAAAATTAGCCGATGATGGAGAGATATTGTGTAAGGGGCCTTCAGTAATGAAAGGATATTATAAATCACCGGGAAAAACTGCTGAAGTAATAGATAAAGAGGGATGGTTTCATACGGGAGATATAGGTTGTTTTGAAGACGATATATATTTAAAAATCACCGACAGAAAGAAGGAAATGTTCAAAATGTCGGGAGGAAAGTATATTGCTCCGCAGATGATTGAAAATAAGTTAAAAGAATCATTCTTCATAGAACAGGCAATGGTTATAGGCGAAAATGAAAAATTTGCCAGTGCACTGATTTCTCCGAATTTCGAATATTTACATGATTGGTGTTCACAGCAGAAGATTCAGTTCCGTGATAATAGTGAGATGATTTCAAGGAAAGAAGTATTATCTCAGTTTTCCAGGGAGGTAAATTCTATTAACAAATCACTTGGACAGGTTGAGCAGATAAAACGATTTAAAATTGTCGGTACGGAATGGTCTAGTCAGACAGGGGAACTTTCACCTACTCTTAAACTTAGGAGAAAACACCTTAAAAATAAATATAAGTGCCTTATTGAAGAAATTTATTCTGTTCAAAAGCCGCATAATGTTTTTTATAATTTTAAGATGCCCCATGTTAATTTACGATTTGATATGAATGAGATACTTAAAAAAAGTTATTTCTCTCCTAAAAAAATGAAGAAGAGGAAAAGTATAAATTCCAGAAAGACTAAGTAATTTTGGAAGTGTAAAAGGTTAATGAAAAAATATTTAGGTTTGCCTAAATTCCGCAAGGAAGTTTCATAATGAGCATTTAGATAAAAATAAATCAGGAAGTGATTTGATTGAATCATATCATTTGCTATGGTGATTATTGAGGATTTTAGTATATCGACTGTGAAGTTATGTGGATGCGTAGTAGATAGTTCCTTTTGGATTTTAGATTCTATTTAAATCAAAATTGATAATAAATTTCAAGATTTTTATGAAGAATATATACCTTATTTTTTGTTTGATATTTTTTCTTGGTAGTTGTAACTATAAGGGAAAAGTACATGAAATTATAGTAAAAAATCCGTTATCTGACTCGGTTAAAGGAATGACTTTCCCCATTGAAGATGAAGAGGATATGCAATTAATCTCAACAATTTCTGTCAGTCATTTAATTTTTATGGATGGTGATAAGGAAGTGCCTTATCAGCGTATTTATAATAAAGAAAATGGTACTCACTATGTATTACAATCTGATTTTGCCCCTAATGAATCGAAAAAGATTACCTTAAAAGAAGGTACTTCCAAGAAATACAAACCAAAGACTCAGGCAATACTTAATGTAAAGGATGGTGGAAAATGGTTTTGGGAAACCATAGATGATACCGATAAAAAACAATATGTATACAGAGGCGGTAAATGGAAGGATGTAACCTCTCTTTGGGTAGACAGTAAACATGTTGATAATTCTTTTGATATAAGATATGAAGGTCCCACATGGGAGTCGGATAAAATAGCTTATCGTTTTTATCTGGACTGGAGAAATGCAACGGATATTTTTGGTAAAAAAACAAATGCCCTTGTTATGCAAAATGTAGCCAGGGAGTTTGGTACTTATAGTAATATGAGCGATTGGGGAATGGATGTTTTGGCTGTTGGTAATTCACTGGGAATTGGAAGTTTGGGTTATTGGGCAAATTCAAAGGTTATTGGTCTGGCTAAAGTCGCCCGTATAAATTGCAGCATTGATTATAGTGGTTCTTTGGAATCAAAATTAACAACCAGCTATTATTATTGGCAATATAATGGTGGAACAACAGATATAATTACTGATTTATCTATTTGTGCCGGAAGCTATCTTACCAAGGCACATGTGGTCAGTACTGAAGAAATTGATAATCTCTGTACAGGATTTGTTCGTAATGAGAAAGGAAAACTTATTACTTCATCTGATAGTACAGAAGAATGGTCCTATATTGGTGCTTTCGGAAAACAAAGTATAATAAAGGATAATCTGGGACTGGCGATTTTTTATAAGACTAAAGATCTTATAGATCTGAAGGATGATTCACTAAATCATGTGGTAATTCTTAAACCTGAAAACAGAGAGATTACATACTATTTTTGTGGCATATGGGGGCAGGATAGCTCACAAATAAATTCTATGGAACAGTTTAAAGATTTTCTGAATAAGCAGCAATCACTTTTGGATGCTCATTTAGTAGAATAAAAGTTGTTGGGAGGTTAAAATAAAGTATTTAACTTTCGCAAGTTCTGTCTTCTATGCCTGTTTTATGGTTATATAATTTATTAATTTTAATTTTTTTTACGAAAATGAAAACTATAAAAACTATAAATAATACGATCAGAATTTTGTTCGTATATATTTTGGTACTATCATTAATAGCACTTATGCCAGCAATTTGTAAAGGACAATATTATGAAAATAAGATTACTCCTAAGGAAAAAGTTTTTGTTAAAAAAATGCCGTCCAAAAAGAAATTATGGATTTTTGTGATGGCCGGACAGTCGAATATGGAAGGACGTGGAAAGATTGAACCACAAGATACCCTGATAAATAAACGGATAATTTATCTGGATGAAAACCAGAATTGGTGTTATGCAAAAGAACCTTTACATACGTATAGTAAACTTTATGATCTGGATTGCGGTAAAGCATTTGCAGAGACCATTCTTGAAAATGTACCCCGGAATGTTACCATAGGACTAATTCCTTGTGCAGTAGGAGGCACCTCGGTTGAAGAATGGCTTAATGATGATAAAAGGAGAGGTGTTTGTCTCTACTCAAATTTTAAAAATAAGGTAGAAATAGCACAAAAGTCAGGAAAAATAAAAGGAATACTTTGGCATCAGGGTGAATCTGATTCTTCTCATAAAGAAAGGCGTGAATCATATACCAAAAATCTTGAAAAGCTGATTAACTTATTCAGAAAAGATATTGGTAATGATAAATTGCCATTTGTAATGGGAGAAATATGCATTTTTAAAGATTTGGAACCTGAAAAAAAAGAGAACCGTAAATCTATTAATACATCTTTACATGCTGTAAACAGGGACTTTACTGGTACAGGGATTATCTATACCCAGGACTTAAATCACAGGGGAGACATATTACATTTTGAGACTTTGTCTGTTCGTGAGATGGGAATACGTTTCGCAAAAATGATGATTGACCTTTTATAATAAAACGGTCAGATTATAGTGTAATTATTTTCTTTTTTCATTTAGGTCATTTTCAATATCTTATCCACCCGGGAAATTTTAATTTAGAGGTAGTTATTTGCTATAGTATAAAAAATTTTCTCTACTATAATTATTATGATAATTTTGTTAAAATCTTTATTTTAGGGACCTTTTTGACATATAAAACCTAAAAAACACTATTTTTACCTATAAGAAAACTTAAAAAAATAGTAATGAAAAAAAGCAGTCAGGTCAATGAACTTTTTTTGTATGAAGAAATGAAAAAAGGCCGGGAATATGCTTTTGATTATTTTTTTAATTATTACTATGCGGGGCTTTGTGTTTATGCACAAAAAATAATATCCTTTCCTGAACAGGAGGCAAAAGATATTGTTCAGGATGTATTTGTGAAATTCTGGAACGATCGTACAAGACTTAATATCAGTCGTTCTATTCGGTCTTACTTGTTTATGTCGGTGAAAAACAAGTGTCTTGACTGCATTAGGAAAAAAAGTTCTAAACAAAACGTCAGAGGAGTTTTCGATGAATCTGATTTTACAGATGAATCTGTTGAACCTTATATTTTTTCGGAGCTTCAATCCCTTTTCAATAAAAGTTTAAGCAAACTATCACCGCGTTGTCGTGACATTTTTGAAATGAGCCGTATTCGGGGACTCAAAAACCGTGAAATTGCAGCTGAGCTGAATTTGTCGGAAAAGACTGTTGAAAATCAAATAACAAAAGCACTTCGTATTTTAAAAGTAGAGCTGGATGACTATCTTCCGCTTCTGATTATATTTGGTTTTTCAGGTTTTCTTGATTAGAAAAAATTGTTTCACTAATTTTTTCTAATCAAGAATAGGGGGTAATCATATAAAATACGTCTTGTTAATATAACACAATTCATATAGTGGAAAAAAAAGACTACATATATTCTTTAATTTTGGCAGATTATTCAGGAAAACTGAATCAACAGCATAAAGAAGAATTAGAATCTTGGATCGGATTATCTCCTGTAAATAAGGAAGAATGTCGGAAAGTAAAAGAGCTTCTGGCCTACTCTGATAATCTTAAATCAATGAAAAATATAGATACCGGTAAGGATCTGATTGAAGTAAAAAAGAAATTAACTAGAAAAGTAGGTTCCAAAAAAATGTTGGTTATTTTTCAAAAGGTCGCTGCTGTTTTGTTTATTCCCTTTTTTTTGTATTTCCTATGGTCTGTTTCTTTTTTATCGAAAGGTTCAGGAGATAACCTAACCGCTATGAAAAGTACTGAAACCTCCTATGGAGTTCATACAAAATTCGTATTGAATGACGGTACGGAGGTATATCTGAATTCCGGAAGTAAGTTGACTTATCCTGATAAATTTGAGGGCAAAACACGTAATGTCGTGTTAATAGGCGAGGCTTTTTTTAATGTGAAATCAGATAAAAAGCATCCTTTTTTTGTTGATTTAAATGGATATAAAGTAAAGGTGACAGGAACTCGTTTTAATATTTCCAATTATCCAGAGGATAAAAAAATATATACTTATTTAGATCATGGAAAAATTTCTTTTCTAACATATTCCAAAGGGAAAAGGATCAAAGATATTCCATTAAAGGATAATCAAATTATGGTTTTGGATATGCAGGGAAAGAAATATAGTATACAGAATGATGATGGCAACAAAATTATGGCATGGATGAATGGGATGCTAAAATTCCGTAATGACACTCCGGCTGATTTAGCTGCGCGACTCGGACGATGGTATAATGCAGAGATATTATTTGACAAAAGTATAAAGGAAGACGAATATGTATTTACAGCTACTTTTAAGAATGAGTCTCTTGCGGAAGCTATGAAGCTTTTGGCATATAGTACTCCTATAAACTATAGAATTATTCCCGGAGTTCGCAGGAAGGATGCTTCATTTACGAAAACCAAAGTTATAATATTAAAAAAATAGAAAAATGGAAAAAAGTAAAAAAGGAGGGAAGCTACCGACTTCCCTCCTCAGAGGTCTCTTGTAAAAACAAGATTAATTAAGATTAATTTAATTATTACAAATTTATGAAAAAAAATTATTCCCTTAACAGGGATCTGGGTTTTATTATTCAGATTAAAAAAATTATGACAAAGATGAAAATGACATTGTTTGTTATTTTGTTATCAGCCGTACAGCTTTTAGCGAGTGAAGGGTATTCGCAGAATACCAGGTTTAATATTGATGAAAAAAATGTCTCTATAGAACAAGTACTTAATTCTATTGAAAATCAGTCTGACTATTATTTTATATATAATGGTAAGCTGATTAATGTATTACAAAAAATTAATATTAATGTTGAGAACAAGGACCTGGAAAAAACGCTTGATGCTTTGTTAAACGATACAAATATCAGCTATCGTATCGTTAATCGTCAGGTGATATTATTCATGAACAAGTCTGATTCTATTGTTCAACAGCAAAAAACATTAACCGGTAAAGTAACTGACACTTCAGGTTCCCCCATACCTGGGGTAGCTGTAGTTGTAAAAGGAACCGCAAAAGGAGTTATAACTGATATAAATGGAGTTTATTCCCTTGCAAACATTCCGTCAGATGCTCAGCTACAGTTTTCCTTTATGGGTATGAAAACACAGGACGTTGCTGTTGCAAATCAAAGTTTAATTGATATTACTTTAATGCCTGATGCAATTGGAATTGACGAGGTAGTAGCTATTGGTTATGGAACAGCCAGAAAGAAAGATTTGACAGGTGCTATCTCTAGTGTAAATACTAAGAACACGGAATTAATTCCTAATGCCAATGCTGTTCAGAGTTTAAGAGGGACAGTAGCAGGGGTAACCATTACTGATAATGGAAGGCCTGGTTCTGATGCGACTATTCTCATTAGGGGAAGGAACTCGATTTCAGCTAGTAATAATCCACTTATTGTTTTAGATGGGATTATTTATACCGGGGGAAAATTATCGGACATCAGCTCAGATGATATTGAATCGATCAATATTCTTAAGGATGCGAGTTCAACTGCTGTTTATGGGTCTTTGGCAGCTAATGGTGTTATTGAAATAACTACTAAAAAAGGAAAGATTGGAGAGCCTAAAATCTCTCTTAATACTTATTATGGGACTTCTGATTATGCACACATTCCTGATATGCTAAATGCTGAGCAATATTTAGCGGTGCGTAAAGATGCTGAAGCAGCTGATGGGGGTGAAGTTCCTTTTCAGCCACTGGAACTAGAAAACATTGCTGCCGGAAATATTATAAATCCTTTTGATGAAATCAAGCAGGATGCTCCTATGTATAATATAGATATGAGTGTTTCGGGTCGCACAGACAGAGTTAAATATTATATGTCGGGTTCGTATATAGATACTAAATCACCTGTTCTTGGAGATAATTTTAGCCGTATTTCAGGAAGGCTTAACCTGGAAACATCAATAACAGATTGGTTGACCATTGGATTAAACACGGCTTATTCTTCCAGAGATAATTCAGGAGTTAGGGCTAGTTTAGAATATGCAACATTTGTGAGTCCTTATGCAAGTCTCTATTATGACGACGGTGTTGCAAGACAGCTACCTGAAAATATTGGTGCTATTCCCAGCCCTATATTTTGGGCTCTTAAAAACAAAAATCTGACTAAATCAAATACGCTGTTTGTAAATTCTTTTGCCGATATTAAGTTGCCAATAAGTGGATTATCATACAGGCTTAATTTGGGGTTTACTAAAAGGGATGATAAAAATTTTAACTACAGCCCTTCTTTTGATAGAGAAGAATTTTTCAATTTAGGCAGCGGTAACAAAACGCTAGGCCAGTCACAGAATCTGACTGTTGAAAATATAGTTAAATTTTCCAGATATATAGGGACTGATCATCAGGTAACTGCTACTTTATTATATGGTATTTATAAATATCGTGATGAAAGTTCTTTCCTTAGCAGTAACAATATTTTTAATGATGCATTAGGATGGAATTCATTAGAAATAGGCTCTAATTATAATATTAGCACAGGCGCGGATAAAGACCAGCAGGTATCTTCTATGGGAAGGATTGGATATCGTTATTTGGGAAGATATATTATTGACGGGAGTATAAGGCGTGATGGTTATTCTGCTTTTGGAAAAGGTAAAAAATATGGGGTTTTTCCATCGGCAGGTATAAGTTGGATTATGTCGGAAGAAGATTTTTTATCCAGTGCTGATTTTTTGGAAAATTTAAAATTTAGAATTTCCTGGGGTCAAAATGGTAACAGGGGTGTCAGTCCTTATTCGTCACTAAGTAAAGTGAGTAGTACTAATTACGTTTTTGGGGACGGGCAGGGCTCATCAGTCGGTTTATATACCTCTTCAATGGCTAATCCTAATTTAGGATGGGAAACCACACGAAGTACTAATATTGGTATTGATTTTGGACTATTATCTAACAGAATTAGTGGTTCCATTGATTATTACCGTAGTAGGACATCTGATTTGCTTTTAAATCAAAAAATACCAAACACAAACGGTTTTGAGAACTTCCTTCGGAACGTAGGAGAAACAAAGAATAAAGGACTGGAAATAAGCCTAAATACAGTAAATGTCGAGGTTAATGATTTTAACTGGAGCTCAAATATTGTATTTACATTAAATAGAAATAAAATAGTAAAACTTACGGGAAATGATTTAAATGGGGATGGAGTGGAAGATGATGATATTACCAGTGGCTGGTTTATTGGTCATCCATTAGGTTCATACTTTGATTATGTTTTCGATGGCATTTATCAGGAAGGGGACGATTTTTCAGCGCTTGCCGGAGCAAAAGCAGGTGACGTGAAGTTTAAAGATATTGATAATGATGGTAAAATCACTCCTTCGGATAGACGGGTTGTTTATTCCAGTGAGCCGGATTTTACTATTGGTATTACAAATACATTTTCTTATAAAGGATTTAGTTTAATGGCGATATTAAACATACGTCAGGGAGGTTATAGTCCTAATTCATTATTAAATCCAGGGACTAATTTTTATGATTATATGAACCTTCTTGATTTGCCCTACTGGACGCCTGAAAACCCGATAAATAATTATGCTGCAATTAATTATAAGAATCCGTTATCATATCGTTTTTATCAAAGTAGAAGTTATGTGCGTCTGCAAGATGTGTCTATTGGATATACAGTACCAAAGGCTATAGTCCAAAGGGCCCGATTACAGAGTATGCAATTGTATGTAAGTGGGAAAAACCTCGCTACCTGGACTGATTGGGTTGGCTGGGATCCTGAATATGGTGGAGGAAGTAGAAATCCGGGAAACAACGGTCCTTTGATGAAAACATTTACAGTTGGCGTGAAAGTACAATTCTAAAATAAGAAATCATGAAAAAATTTATAAAACTCATTTTAGCACTTATTTTTATAGGTGGAATTATGGACTCATGCAGTGATTCTTTTCTGGATGAGGTTCCATTGGATCGTTTTAGTCCGGAAAATTTTCTGGAAAATGAAGCAGGGTATGATGCTGCAATTGTGGCCTTATATGAGGGTTCAAGAGAAGAGTATATGATTGCTAATGTCAATTTCGAATATATGTCTGTTGGAACTGATTTCGCCCAGTGGGGAAGAAATGACAGCCGAGGGCTAAAAGATTACAGTTTGTTAAATTCAAATTTAAGTGCTGCAATTGTATATTGGGACTGGGCATACAAGCAAATGATAGGAAGGGCAAACTTGGTGTTAGAGAATATTGATGATCCTTCTTTGGAAATATCGGATGAGGCCAGAAATAATATTAAGGGACAAGCCTTATTTTTCAGAGGTTATACTTACAATTTTTTAGCGAACCTTTATGGTGGTGTTCCAATTGTTGATGCCCGGTTAACAGAACCTAAGTTTGATTTTGTTCGTGCAAGCAGAGAGGAAGTACTTCGCTTTGCCGCTAAGGATCTGGAAGATGCTTCAATATTATTGCCAAAAGATGTAGAAGACGGAAGAGTACCAAAAGCGGCTGCATTTCATTTGCTTAGTGAAATATATATATCTATTGGAATGGTATCAGACGATAATACGTTTTATGATAAATCTATAGCTGCTGCTTCATCTGTAATCTCAAAGGAAGTAGGAGATTATGAATTGATGACGAGTAGGTTTGGTCCGGCAAGCACTAATTCAGGTGATGTCTTTTCCGATATTTTTGCCCAGGGGCAGATTAATCATTCTTCCGGTAATAAAGAAGTCATTTGGTCATGGCAGTTTGAGTCTTTCACTGTTGGCGGTTCTACAGCTAAGAATTTAGGTAACAATGGACCCAGATACTGGGCTCCTGAATATGATCGTATAAGTTCACCAAATGGTTTTTCAAATTCTGCTTCAGATTCTATGAATAGAGGTATCGGTGTTAATTCACCAACTAATTACCTTAAATATAAAATATGGGAAAATGATCCCAATGATATGAGAAATTCTAAATATAATATCCGTAGGGTTTATTACTATAATAATGTAAATGACCCTGAATATTATGGAAAAGAGATAAAAACGGCTCATGGGGCAGACGGGAAATTATATTTAACAAAGAATGATGGAACTATAACCGATATGGTTTTGGATACATTATGGCTATACTACCCATGGTTTAGGAAAACTGATGGAGCACCTTTTAATGATAATGTTTTAGCGGGACAAACCTCAAAAGACTGGCCTCGTATGCGAGTCGGGGAAACATATCTGTTAAGGGCTGAAGCTTATTTCAGAAAAGGTAATATGGAGAAAGCTGCAGATGATATAAATGTTGTAAGGGCAAGGGTAAATGCAACACCTATTTCAAGTAATGATGTAACAGAAGATTTTATTCTTGATGAGCGTGCCAGGGAGTTAATGGTTGAAGAACCAAGGTTGCGTACTTTGATTAGGATGGGGCGACTGGTTGACCGTGTTCGTACCTATAATTCGGCTCCTTCAGTACCTGGTGGGGTATCATCTGGTACTACTATACAGGATTTTAATAAATTTTGGCCTATTCCTCAAAAAGTGATTGATGCTAATACGGGTTCAAAACTTGAACAAAACCCGGGCTATCCTGGCGAGTAACATATTATTGGTATAGGCGTTTAGACTCTCCTCAAAACTGTAATTGTAGACAAACTCTTATATTATTAAAATTGGGCGGTTTAAGCGTCTATGCCAAAAATATTAATTATTTTTATTACAAATACAAAAAGGGAGTATTTATGATGATGAACAGAAAAGACTTTATACAAAAAATAGGTATTGGATCGGTGGGCGTTTTTTTATTTGATATAATGGAGGCTTGCAATATATTCGATGGCTCATCAACTTTAGGTGAAGGGAAAACCATTTTGGTGGTTTCAGGTTGGCAGGATGTCAATATTGGTGACATTGCCCATACTCCCGGGCTTTTGCATATTTTTGAAACCTTTTTGCCTAAAGCTGAAATTATTCTTTGGAAAAAAAGTAGTTCCACTGAAATGGTTAAGCAATTATTAAAAAACAATTTTCCAAAAGTCAAAGTGATTTATGGGAATGTTGATTCAGAAAAGAATGTTAGTAGTCATGACGTGTTGGAGGCATTCGATCATGCTGATGTAATGGTTCATGGATCAGGACCATCAGTGGTTGGGAAATCCAACCTTGAAGCCTGGGTGAAAGCTACAGGAAAACCTTTTGGCATATTTGGAGTGACTATCCAGTCAGTTAGTAGTAGCTTAAAAGAAATACTTTCCAAAGCTTCGTTTATTTATACCCGGGAAACAAAATCCATAGAGGTTTTAAAAAAAGCAGGTATTACAGGGAAAAATATTTGTTTTGCTCCTGACGCTACTTTTTTTATGAACATTCGGGATGATCAAAAAGCGGAGGCGTTTTTATTGAAAAATGGATTGGGGAAAAAGAAGTTCATTTGTGTCATCCCACGGTTGCGTTACACTCCCTATTATAAGTTTAAAAATGTAAACTGGTCTGAAGAAAAAATTAAACAGGTTGATGAAACCAATCTGAAATATAAAGAAATGGATCATGCAAAAATGAGAGAGGCAATGATTCGTTGGGTGCGGGAAACAGGCAATAAAGTATTGGTTTGCCCTGAAATGACTTACGAGGTAAATATTATGGATGAGTTGTTGATTGATCCATTACCTGAAGATGTGAAACCATTCGTTATAAAACGTAGTTATTGGGGACCAGATGAAGCAGCTTCTGTGTATGCTAGTGCCCATACAGTTCTTAGTTTTGAATGTCATTCGCCTATTATTGCCTTGCGAAATGGGACGCCTGCGCTTTATCTTCGTCAACCAGAGGATACAATTAAAGGACAAATGTATTATGATCTGGGATTTGATAATTGGGTTTTTGAAATTATGGAAACAAAAGGAGAACAGATAGCTAACCGTTTAATGGAAGTTTATTCTGATTATGATAAAGCTTGTTCTGAAATAAATATTGCTTACAAAAACATAAACAAAATATATAAGGGTTTAACTGAAAATATATTAATTAAAGGATAAAAAGTATTAATAACACTATCATTCTAAATATCAAAATTAGTCAGAATGAAAAGAATTATATTCACTGCGGGGTTACTTTTTGTAACCATAATTATGTTTGCCCAAAAGTTTGAAAATCTTGTTTTGACACCTCCTATGGGGTGGAACAGTTGGAATAAATACGGGTGTGAAATAGATGAACAAATTATTAAAGATATGTGCCATGGTATGGTAATAAGTGGACTGAGGGATGTTGGCTACGAATATATTATTATTGACGATTGCTGGGCCGTTGATCGTGATAAAAACGGAAATATTATTGTTGATCCTAAAAAATTTCCATCCGGGATTAAATCTTTGGCTGAATATGTTCATTCACAAGGCCTTAAGCTTGGTATCTATTCCTGCGCAGGAGATAAAACATGTAATAAAAGGCCGGGAAGCCGGGGACATGAGTATCAGGATGCTCGTACCTATGCCGCCTGGGGAATTGACTATCTTAAATATGACTGGTGTTATCATGGCAAGTTAAATGCTGAAGCTTCATTTTTAACCATGAGAGATGCCTTGTATGCTGCCGGTCGTCCTATAGTTTTTAGTATATGTGAATGGGGCGATAATAAACCATGGAAATGGGGAAATAAGATCGGGAACTTATGGCGCACGACATGGGATATAAGACCCTGTTCTAATTGTGTTACAAAAACCGGACAGGGGCTTGGTTGGATCAATATTTTGGAAAAACAAGTCCCAATTACCAGTTATTCAGGACCGGGCGGATGGAATGATCCTGATATGTTAGAGGTTGGTAATGGAAACATGACCTATAATGAAGAAAAAGCTCATTTTACAATGTGGTGCATGTTGTCTGCTCCATTGATACTTGGTAACGACCTTTTGGATATGTCAGACGAGACATTAAATATTTTGTCAGATGAGGATTTGATTAATATCGACCAGGATCCTCTTGGAAAATCGGCTTTCAGATATGTAACTATAGATGGTATTGATGTGTGGGTGAAAGAACTTAAGGGAGATAGGTATGCGATTGCATTTCTTAATAAAAAGGATGATCCAAATGAATTGTTCTTTGATTGGAAATGGAGGCGAAAGTGTTTTTTCTCTCCTCATGGAGATTATGAAGAATACAGTATTTATAATGTATGGGAGAAAAGAAATATGGGAACAACCGAAACTCCTTTGAAATATAAGTTTAAAGAAAGAGATATTCTGCTCATGATTTTAGAGAAGAAGTAATTATTTTCATGATTACTAATGCATTAAAAATTATTTAATTTAGCCTGTTACAAGTTGATTTTGAAAAGGGGCGTGAAGTTGTAGATGCCACTGGCAGGAGAGTGAAATCATATCGATGTCTCTTTTTAACAAATAACAGGCAGAAATTGAGACTGCAGTCACAAAATCAAAAAAATAAATATGAAGAAATTGATTTTAGGTCTTATAATGTTTTTTTGTCTGAATATTTCGGCGCAAGAAGTTGGTCAATTGGCAAAAACGCCTCCAATGGGATGGAATAGTTGGGACTGTTTCGGAATGGATGTAACAGAAAGCCAAATAAGAACTACTGCCGATTATATGGCTGAAAATCTGAAAGAGTATGGATGGGATTACATCGTTCTTGATATGGGATGGAATTATGGGAAAGGTTTGAATACTTCAAATTTTAGAATGAAAAAACCGCCTTTATGTATTGATTCTTATGGAAGACTCATTCCGAATTCTGAAAAATTTCCTTCATCAGCAAATGGAGCTGGTCTGAAAACATTGGCTGATTATGTACACAGTAAAGGCTTAAAATTCGGAATCCATATCATGCGAGGAATTCCATGGGAGGCTGTAGAAAAAAATACGGTAATTAAGGGTACAAAGTATAGGGCAAAAGATATTGCAATTGGGAAAGATACCTGCAGTTGGTTTCATGGTTTAGTTACAGTTGACATGTCGAAACCAGGTGCTCAGGAATACTATGATTCTTTAATTGAAATGTATGCTGAATGGGGAGTTGATTATATAAAAGCTGATGATATATTAAAAAATCCATATCACAAAAAAGAAATTGAGGCTGTTAGTAATGCTATAAAAAAAGTTGGGCGTCCTATTGTATTAAGTCTCTCTGCAGGACCTTTGGACGTTGATAAGATTAATCACCTTAGGCAGAATGCAAATCTTTGGCGAATTTCAGGGGATATGTGGGATTGTTGGGAGTATATTGTGGAATCTTTTAAATTATGCAGGCAGTGGCAGAACTATGTGATTCCCGGTCATTGGCCTGACTGTGATATATTACCTTTGGGTAAATTGCGTATTAATGGTACGGATGGGTTGCTGGCGCATAAAATTGGATTGCCAAAAGAAAAGACTATTAACGAATATTCTCGATTTACAGATGATGAAAAATATACCCTTCTTACGCTTTGGTCTATTTTTCGTTCACCATTGATGATGGGTGGGGATCTTTCGCAGCTTAAAAATTCGACTTTAAGTTTATTGACAAATAAAGAGGTGCTGGCAGTAAATCAAAATAGTATTAACAATCATGAAATTCGGTCAATAGGTAATGAAATAGTATGGGTGGCTGATGAACCTGGAACAGGAGCAAAATATGTTGCATTGTTTAATATTAATGATAATAACCATGAGAAAATTAAAGTAACATGGAATGATCTTGGAATTATAGGGAAATACGAAGTTTGTGATTTATGGAAAAATAAGAAAATTGGCAAATATGAAAATGAATTTGAATCATTGATTAATCCTCATGGGTGCGGTTTCTTTAAGATAACGGAAAATGAGTAAGCTGTTTTTTATTTTGCAATACTATTTTTTAGGAATCTTAATGATTATATAAAAATCTTCTTTTAAGAATAGGACTCAAAATTTATAATTATATAGATTATGAAAAATAAAGTAAAAAAAATATGTTTACGACAAAAAAGTTGCATTGTATTACTATTTTATATGAAGTTTACATTAATATTTGTAATGTTCATGCTCCAAATACCGGTATTATACTCACAAAACATTCCTGCTCCAATAAAACCGATTGATGAACAGAGAGTATCTCAAATAGAATTGCTGCTTAAGGATAAACCTGCCGGATATGGTGATCCGTGTAGCAATCGCCATATTTGGGATCAATTACTGAAGTCAGGTAAGTATGATAAATTTTTAAAGGGAATGAAAAGCTTTACATTTCCCCCATTTAGCAAGGAAGATTATTTTTCTCTTTCAGATGGAACAGCTCCTAGCTCCAGACGTGGACTACAAATGATGCGGAACCGCGCATCTGGTTTGTCTCAGGCTACCTGGGCCGAATGCCTTGAAAATAAAGGCAGGTATACAAAAACAGTAGAAAATGGATTAAGGGATATAATAAATCAGAAATCATGGGTTTCGCCCCGTTGTGACAATGGCTTTAAGAATTATAACGGTATCGAATATTCTGTGGAATTAACATCCTCTCTTTATGCCCAAACCATTGCTCAAACTCTTTACATGATGGGAGACAAGCTAAGCTCCAAATTAAGGAAAGGAGTTATTGATGCTTTGTATAAAAGAGTTTTTAATCCTGTACTTAATAAAATTCAAATACAAAATAAAGAATCAGAGAATGGTTTTTTGATAAGCACCAACAACTGGAATCATGTTTGCCTCGCTGGTTTAGTTGGAGCAGCACTTACTATAATTGAAGACAAGCATGAACGCGCTATTTTTGCATACATTGGAGAATATTATTCAAAAAATGGAATTGAGGGTTTTAGAGATGATGGATATTGTACAGAAGGTGTCGGATATTATAACTACGGGTTTGGTCATTTCATCATGTTAAGGGAAAGTCTCTGGCAGTCTACAGACGGGAAGCTGGATATTTTTATTAATCCCAAGGTAAAAAAGATAGCGGAATATGTACCTAATCTGGAGATAATAAATGACGTGTGGCCTTCCATTTCCGATAGCCATTCGGGTGTAAAACCATCCGACTACATCATGTATTATGTAAATCGCAATTTTGGTATGGGACTGAAAGAATATGATACGCTTACTTTTGAAGGAAAAATAAAAAACAATTTAGAAAATGTGATGATGGTTTTTCCTAATTCGGCATCCATGTCAGAACCTTTAAAGGTTTTTAAAAACGAGGAACAGGTTCTCCGATCATTTTTTGATCAAACAGGAGTGTTGATTACTCGTCCGGTTCCCGGTTCCTGCTGTAACATGGGTGTTGCTTTTAAAGGTGGGAATAATGCAGAATCTCATAATCACAACGATGTTGGTTCATTTACTATTGTCCTTGGAAAGGAAATAATGATTGGTGATCCTGGAGCAGCTCCTTATACTTCTAATATTTTCAATCCTAAATATCGCTATACATACAAAACCGTTGGTTCATTTGGACATCCGGTACCATTGATCGCGGGAAAAGAGCAACAATCAGGCATTCAGGCCAATGCAAAAACTATTAGCACTGATTTTAAATATAAGAGAGATAAAATAACACTTGATATTACTTCAGCATACAATATACCGGAATTGAAAAAACTGGAACGTTCTATGAACTATGACAGAACAGGAAAAGGGAGTGTAACTATCACTGATGATTTTGCTTTTTATCAGGCAGAATCCTTTGAAACAGCCATTTCAACCCGTGCAAAATGGGAAAAAACTTCCGGTAATACATTATTGCTTAAAAGAGGAAAAGAAAAACTTTTAGTTACATTTTCTTCTCCAGAAAATAATTTATCTTTAAGAACAGAAGAAATTAAAGAAGGAGATAACTCTTATTCACGCATTGGCATTTATATCGATAAACCTGTTATTTCCGGACAAATAATTATAGTTTATAATTCTTTAAATTAAAACTCAGGGGAATCCTTAAATTTAATTGTATCATGAAAAAGTTTATTACCATTGTTTTTTTTTCATTATTTTTTGTTTTTTTTCTAAATGCTCAGGATTTATTAATAGAAACTGAAGGCTTTCAAAATAAGGGGGGCTGGGTTGTTGATCCTCTGTTTATGGATATTATGGGTTCTCCATATTTGCTTGCTCACGGAAAAGGAATTCCGGTTGCTGATGCAAGTACTAAAATAACTGTTTCTGAAAAAGGTGTTTATCATGTCTGGATCCGTACTTTCAACTGGAATTCTCCTTGGGACAGCAACCAGGCACCAGGAATTTTTCAATTGCTTGTTGACGGAAAAACATTAGGTGATACCTTAGGTAAATCTCCTAAACATTGGGGCTGGGTAAAAGTTGGCAGTACATTGCTTCATAAAGCAGATCATGAAATTATTCTTCATGATTTAAGCGGTTTTGAGGGACGTTGTGATGCATTGTTTTTTACAAAAGATGGAACCATTGTTCCTCCTGATTCAGGATACGAACTTAAAAAGTTTCGGGGACAATACCTTAACCTTTCAATGTCATTAAAAAGTAAAAAGTTTGATTTGGTTGTTGTTGGAGGTGGGGTCGCTGGCCTTTGTGCAGCAATATCCGCTTCCCGGCTGGGATTGAAGACGGCATTAGTGCATGACCGTCCTGTAGTTGGAGGAAATAATAGTCCTGAAATCAAGGTGGGCATTTCAGGTGGTTTTAATATGGAACCCTATCCCAATATCGGGAATGTTATATCTGAACTTGGGAATGCATATACCAATCAGAAACGAATTATGTCTATCCTAAAACATGAGAAAAATTTATCTCTTTTTATAAATACGCATGCTTATGATGTTGAAATGAAAAATGGAAAAATTATTGCAGTACTTGTAAAAAACATTGAAACCAATACTATAAATTATCTAAAAACAAGTTATGTTGCTGATTGTACAGGTGATGGTAATATAGGTTACATGGCTGGTGCAGATTATAAAATGGGTCGTGAAACCCGATTGGAATATGGTGAAAGCCTTGCTCCCGAAGTTGCTGATAATTCCGGTTATGGGTCAACGTTAAAATGGGACAGTAAGAAAACCTCCAAAGACGTTGGTTTTCCGGTGTTGCCATGGGCAGTTCAATTTTCAGAGGCAACAGTACAATACACTAATAGTAGTAACTGGACCTGGGAAACAGGATTCCATTACGATCAAATCAAAGATTTCGAGTACATTCGTGATTATGCCTTGAGGGTCATATACGGAAACTGGTCGTATCTCAAAAATTTTAGTGGAAGAAAGGAAGAATATAAAAATCGTGAATTAAACTATGTAGCTTATGTGCCTGGAAAAAGGGAATCCCGCCGTTTGCTTGGAGATGTTGTATTTACTCAGCAGGATGCCGAAGGTGAATGGATCAAATATGATGACGCCTGTGTTAAAGGAACATATTCCCTCGATCAGCATTTTCCCGACCCGGAGAACACAGCATTTTTCCCGGGAGAAGAATTCCGGTCAACACAAAAACACAATTTAAACCCATTGGGAATATCAAGAAAAGATATTCCTGATAATAAAGTAAATCCACCATATATGCTTCCATTTCGGTGTTTATATTCAAGGAATATTGATAACCTGTTCATGGCAGGCAGGGATGTGAGTACAACCCGAATAGCTATGACTTCAAGCCGTGTACAAGCGACAACGGGAATGATGGGAGAGGTTGTAGGAATAGCAGCCTCATTTTGTGTTGATAATAATTGTAATCCCGGAGATATTTACGAAAAGCATTTGGGGGATCTTAAAAAAAGGCTTAAAGAAGGAGTTCCAAGAATGAATATTCTTATTTTTAAACCCAGGGAACATTAATGATTTGCATATTCTGTCTGGAATTTATACTATGATAAGTTTATGTGCTATTTGTGTAAGTTGAAAGCAGAAATTACCAAACAAAAAAAAGAGGATGTAAAATAAGATCCTTTTGATTTTTGTTTGGTGCCTGATATATATTATTTATTATTCCCTCATTCGCAATTTTATGGCAGTGAGAACCTTTTTTGTATAAAGGGGAAATTCACTTTTCATGATCCATCCATAATAGCCGGGTTGTTCTTTTAAAACTTTTTCAACAGGAACCCCTTTGTTTTTTCCGAAGTTGAATACTTCCACTCCTTCCTCGTTATATACAATACGATTGGCAAAGTCTACTCCTTCGTTAAAAGAGGAGAATTCACTTAAAGCTGCCATATCGTTTTTTATGGGTTTTGTTAGCTTTCCGTCCTGATCTTCGTATTCAGCATCTTTATATAAGTCAAGCTGAGCTTTTAATACATCATATGTGGCACGTGTGTCGGCTAATGCTCCGTGTGCTCCTTCAAGCTCTTTATGACAGTAAAATTTAACAGCTGCAATAAGTGTTCTTTTTTCCATTTTGTGAAAAACAGACTGGACATCAATAAATTTATGTTTTTTCATGTCAATGTCAACACCTGCGCGAAGAAATTCTTCAGCTAATAAAGGGACATCAAAATGGTTTGAATTGAACCCGGCAATATCACATCCTTCCATAAATTTAGCAATGGATTTAGCAACTTGTTTAAATGTTGGCTCATCTTTTACATCCTTGTCGTATATTCCGTGAATTTTACTGGATTCTTCGGGTATGTGTATTTCAGGATTAATCCGTTTTTCTTTAGTTTCTTCGGTATTGTCAGGTTTGATTTTTATCATGCCTATTTCTATGATCCTGTCTGTAACAATATTGAGACCTGTTGTTTCCAGATCGAAAAAAATAATTGGATTTTTTAAATTTAGTTGCATTTTTAGAAAAATTTCAGTCATTAAAAAAAATAGGATGCATAAAATATTGCATTCCCGTTGTATAATTAGTAAGGAAATAAAAAAACACTCCCGGATTTTATATATATAAGGAGTGTTTTTTTATTAATTTTTTGTCTTAAGCATTTATCATCATTGGCATCAGAAGCATAAGAATGTCTTCATCGTCATTTTCTTTTTCAAGTGGTTCAAAAAGTCCTGCACGTGTTGAGTCTGCGAGCATCACTTTTACATCTGCAGAGTTTAGACTACCCAATATTTCCATAAGGAAAACAGATTTAAATCCGATTTCAATTTTTTCATTCTCATATTGACATTTAATTCTTTCTACGGCAGAAATAGAAAAATCTACATCCTGTGCCGAAATAACGAGCTGATTATTTTCAATTCCGAGTTTTATAAGATTACTTGCCTGATTGGCAAAAACTGAAACACGCTTTATTGAATTAAATAATTCAAGCCGATCAACTACCATTTCGTTGGTGTTGTTTGCAGGGATAACGGAGTTATATTTTGGGTAAGTCCCTTCTACCAGACGGCAAATTAATGTATAATTCGTAAGTATAAAAATAGCACTTTTTTCATCAAAATGTATTTCAATATTTCCATCTTCTTTTGGCAATAATCCTTTTAATAATGATGATGGTTTTTTTGGCAAAATAAAAGAAGATTCAACTTCCGTTTTAACTGTATCATTTTTGTAGCGTACCAGTTTATGAGCATCAGAAGCTACAAAAGTGAGATTTTCCAGTCCGAATTCGAGAAGAATTCCGTTCATAACGGGACGTAATTCATCATCAGCAGTGGCGAACAACGTTTTTGAAATACCATTTAAAAGAACGTCATTGCTGATAGTGATAGAGGAAGATGTTTCTTCATTAAGCTGACGGTTTTCCGGGTATTCTTCTCCTGTTTGTCCCATGATACTGTACTTACCGTTTTCAGAATAAAGATCGATGTTGAAAGTCTCATCGTTTATTTTGAAAGTAAGGGGTTGTTCAGGAAATTCTTTTAATGTGTTGTTAAGAATCCTTGCAGGAATTGCAATACTTCCTTCTCCTTCTGTGTTTTCAAGAGTCAAAGTGGTGATCATCGTTGATTCCAGATCTGAGGCAGTAATTTTTAATTGATTTTCTGTTAGCTGGAATAAATAGTTGTCTAAGGCAGCTA
>Ga0172377_10002019_pt1 | contig 20735 bp, 34 predicted proteins | sample Pumphouse3metaG_FD_119749 | JGI IMG/M metagenome (GOLD analysis project Ga0172377, IMG submission 119749) | Leachate microbial communities from a municipal landfill in Southern Ontario, Canada - Pumphouse #3 metaG | ecosystem: Engineered > Solid waste > Landfill > Unclassified | place: Canada...
ATGTTCGACAAATCTCGAGCATACATGTATGTCTGGAAACGCTTCCTCAGACTTGAAACCAAACGTGACCCCCAGACCGAAATTACATATCTTGTCGGAACCATGAGATGGGGTGCCTTCAGAATCGACCCGAACGCGACCGTCCTTATGGTCAGCGGGTCTGTGATTGCCTGATTTTTCAGGCTCACACCCTTTATTTTTAGTATAGGAAATGACTGAAGATTAGGGCGGTGAAATTCTGGAGCAAAAAAACACAGGAAGTTGTTAGACAAATACATCTTCTTTCAGAGAACATACTACCGCAATAGCAAAGAATACGGCACAAATAGAAGCAATCGACAAACAAATAAAGTATAGTGAACATAACGCTACAATCTTCAGAGGTGAAGTTAATACTACGTTACGTAATATTAGCGAAACTTTACAAGATATCCGAGTGAACGATGCTCGTGAATCAGAACGTATGCGTGAATCCATTGAACTGAATAATGAAAAAATTCTTACGGAAGTAAAACGTGAACTTGAACCTGTTGTCAAAGAGATTGCTGATATGAAACTTGAAATATCATCCATCAATACGGAAGTCATACAACTTAAAAAAGACCGTGAAGAAGAACGTAATGTTCGAAAAGGTCAAAGTAGGTTAGTATCTGTAGCTTGGAGTATTGTTACAGCTATCATTACATGTGTATAGACAGTTATTGCTACATTCACAGCGTTAGGATTACTCTAAACTTATTTACAACGTGAGAGGTTTTCCTCCACCCTCTCACTTTTAATTTTTTGTGAGGTATTACTTAATACATTTAAAGATTCTTTTTGAATCTGAATACGTAATTTTACGAGGTATAATTATGAGAATCGCTATATTAACCCACAATCCTTTTATTCAAAAACTCTTTTCTGAATATGCTTACATGAATAAAGGAAAACGCGTCATTTCACAATATTCTGACGCTAATGAATATATTACAAAGATTGATACAGACACATTACATGACTATGTCATAGTGACTGATTATAAAGACATTCAAAAACTGCATAATGCGTTCACATACGAACAATACAATTCCAAAATCATCTATTATGGAGCAGAACCCGCAAAGGAAGACCAGGACTATTTTAAGACTGTCCGCGGACAACTTGACGTGATTGTTCCTACTTCTAAATTGGCTTCTTTATTGATGAATGTATTATTGCGCGAATACGTCATGTCCGGAATTTTAACATCGGTCTACGAAAACAAACCTAAGAAAGAAATTAAAGAGATTGATACAAACAAATATATTCTTGTCTTGGATGATTTATACGGGAATATTTATGACGATAAAGGATATGACGAATCAGCATACTATGTGATTGATACACTTATCCGTAAAAATAAAGAAACACAAATTATTATCGTAGGCGATCTAGTTGCACATGAAGGACTTGCTAAACTTTTATATCTTCAAGGATATCAAGGTGAAAATGTAAGATTTGCAGGACCTGAATTGTATGAAGATATTGATGTTATGATGTCTTGGATTGACAATAATTCTGATTGTATTGTATTAGCAGTCAACCCGTATATTAACGAACTTTTATACAGATTTATGGAAAATGGTTCATATATATTTGCACCTGACATTCCCGACTTTTCATATCTTGGAAGAGAAACCCTCGTTCCGGTTCAGTATTACGATGACCAGACTAAGAAATATGAATGGAATATTGAAGAATTAAATAAGGTGTTGACGGGTGATGTGTATGATACAAGAATACATCAAATCCAAGTAGAGTCTATCTCAAAACATTTCATATCCAAGAACAAGTTTGCAGATTTATGGGATAAAGTGTTTGACGGATTCGATGAACTTGTGTTGACCGTCGCGCTCAGTAAAGAGTTAGTTGCTGTTGAATCCCGAGAGGTGTTGTTCGATGACTAAACTCGACAAAAAGGAAATTATTATTAATAACTTAGAATCCCTTAAAATTGTAATTGATTCTGAGTCTGATATGTACCATGTTCTGTTCAATACAGTGATTGACGGTAAAGAACGCGGTATTTTTGCTCGTGAGTTGTTCCCCCGACTCCGAGACATCTCTAATAAAGAAACATTCAGATTGAATGGTGGGATTGATAAGATTGTATATGAGACAAATAACGCTGTCTTGTATGGTCTTGAGAACGATGCCTTCTTTGAATCTTCTAAGAAAGATATTGAAACAAGGCGTAATCTCATATTCACTAACACGGAATTTGCTGGTGAGTGTCCTATCATCAATACTGAAAAAGAAAACATGGATTTGTTTGCATTCACTAAACTCTCTAGAATCGCTGAACATAAACAAGTTCCGTTTGTATACACATACAATACGGTATTCGAATGCGGGTTCGTTGAGAATGACCCCGAATTCCCTTTAATACATTACTACAAACCCGCAGTCAATGTCGACCTCGTACCTGATACATTCACTAAGATTTCTGAAAGTGTTGACGTATCATACCTTTTGAATGCTTATGAGAATGAAGATTATCTGTTGACAGTCAGAGCATATTACGATGAATTTATTTCAGGAGATAACAGTAATAAGACCGTCTTGTATGTTATGACAGATGCCGATGAAGGAAGTGTATTAGAGTCTGAAATCTACAGAAAGATTTCTGATTTAAATCAAGAATATATGGACAATATGAACGCATATATGGGAAGTATAGGACAAGGAGCAGTTCCCAGATTACCTAAAGTGATTGTTCTTCCGAGAATCAGTCCGCTCGATAAAGAAACATTGTTTAACTCTGTATCCGTCATCCTAGATACACGTTCTTGGTATGATTTATATCACGATGCACTTCTTGCTCTTAAATACAACAAACTTTTAGTAACTCTTGCTTCTGATCTTGTGAATGATATGGGGTTAGAAAATCCTGAAAAGTATGGTGTGTATGTTGTTGATTATGACCTTGCGTATGATTACAACAAACAAGATTACATTAACAGATACAGAATTCCGAGATATAAAGAGTTGAGGACAGTATTACGAGAAACATATCAGAAAGCGTATGATTTCGTGACGTGTGAAAACACAAACGTGTTCGTCAATGAAAAATATAATCTCGATACAAGGATTGATGAACTTATTCAAGTTATCGTTACACGTCGTGATAACAAGATTACGACTGAATTAAAATATAACGAGAATATAGATAATTTGATTAATATTCTTAAAACATCTACACCACAAGAATTAGGGTTGTATATGAGAGAACCTGATAAATATGATCCATCGGGTCTCTTACAATCCATCCTGCTCGCACTACAAGAAACAAAATAATAAATAAGAAGATAGGTTGATAACATGCTATTCAAAACACCGGAAGACTCACGCGGGTCATAGATTATGAAATTATATGTGTTTGATGAAGAATCCGATATATGGATTGAGGTGAGTAACGGAATAACAGATTATGTCGGTGAATTAGAGTATGCATGTGGTGACATAGACGATAAGTTCAAACTTAAATACATGAGTAACGTCACCGAGACGGAAATGAGTAAAAATATAGTTCCAGTAGAACGTGAACTTATCAACTATATCAGAACTATGGCAGAATTTTAGGTAGGTAACAAAAATAAACAAATAGTTACTGATTCTGAAATTTTGTCTCATATAGAACTTAGTAAAATTCAACTTTTATCAGACGTTGCATTGTACGCAGAAGGAGAAGGATTTACACTCACGAGATCTGAAGGAGATGTTTTTACAATACCCGTCTCATATCTTCTTGATTCTAATTTCGGAGGCGTTGTAAGTAACGCAGACATTTATATTTATTCGTATGATGAAGAAACAAGACGAAGAACTGTCTATACATTCACGGAGTATGATGCACAACGGAATGAACTTGTAATCCCTGACGTGCCTGACGATGCTACTTTATATTTTAACGCTTGGTATAGTGATAGACGTCCTGAAATTCTGTTATACAGACTTGGTTTAGTGTATTTGATTGCTACTAACGCACTCGTATCAAGAATGGGAGCAGATACTCAAACATTCACTACGAGTGATGGACGAGAAATGAGTCTTCCGTTAGGTGCGAATATGAAGGTTGGACCTATATCCATCTCAGGCGGAAATCCGTTCCAGGTATCTTCAGCAATGAACACAACACTCGGACGACTTGAGAATTTATATAATAAAAACGTAAAATATAAACTGTTTAATGACAGGCTTGAAATCGTGAAAGACCCGTCAATCTACAGAACGAATGTATTTGGAACAAGAGACTTCGCTTAAGGAGAATGAAACATGTCATTATTTGATGCCGGTATCCCTTTATCATTCTTCTGGGAATTTATGCAACAAGAATACACCATACTCGAAGACCGAGGACGGAAAATTAACGGGGTATGGCATTCGCATATAGTTGAAACTGATAAAACATTCAGAGGTATCCGCGTTCCGTATGCTACACAAGACGACAAAGATTATTTTGTAAACAAATAGAATGCTTGGTTTGCTGAAGGAAGTCACGAATTATTATACACGACGGAACGTGTTGATGACCCCAAAATCACTACTATTTTTAAAGATAAAGACGACGTCATGTATGAGATAGTACAGTATAGTGATTGGATGAATTCCGGTAACTATTATAGTTATGTAATCAGAAATAAAGTGACCGAATTAGACACGTGATACAATGTTCGATATTAGCATGCGTATAGAAGATATTACAAAAACACTCATAAATATGGTTTCTAATATATTTAATAGGACCGTCAATGAGAATATAATGTATGCTGAATTGTATTTGGGTGTAATGTAGCAAGATTTTATTGCTAAATTTGCACATACGTTGTTTAATGAAATGGATAATGCGTTACCTCTTTAGGATTCTACCATAAAAAGAAAAAAAGGTCTTGGGGTTAACCAACCTAACCTTCCGTATTACGAATCAGGTGAATTCAAACGTAATCTTAGATTTAAATATTATAAACCTAAAGGGACCAACAAGGGCGAATTTGAAATATACTTTGATGATGAAGACCAAAAATCCGAAAGAGGGCTTACACACAGACAAATATTTGAAGTTATGGAATTCGGAACCGTGATATCCAGTACGCAAGTTAAAATCCCCGAACGTCCCGTAATTGCTTAGACTTTAAGAAGTATGAGAATGTATGAAGGTGGACTTGCTACGAAACACGAAGCTGATAAAAGAATGTATGTGTATCGTAAAAGGAGCGGACAATACTTTTCAAAAATGAGTTCAGGAATCCAAGAGATTGTAAGAACGCCCAGAGCCATATCAGTAGCTAAGAATAAAGAAATATATCTCATAGGAAGAATGGTTGAATCCAGTATAGGTAATAATGAGTGGATATGTTATATAAGCAATGAAGGCGACGACGTATCCGACTTGTATGATGAAATTAAAAGAACGGAAGATGAAGTATGAAGATGTATTATGAAGATTTCACAGAGGTTCAATCATGAAGATTTCACTAAGTTTCAAACATGAAGATTTCACGGATGTGAAATTATGAATGAAGATGTCACAATTTAGTTATTTCAATTTCTTCCGAAAAGTTTTGCAATAGAGCGTTATCACGTGACAATTCCTATTCTTAAATCACGAGATGTGGACTTGAGCAACGATTACATTTTAGATGTTCCTAAAGGTTCATGCTCACTCAACATACAAAGTCTCGGGTCTGCGGAATGGTTCAAGCATATGAACGATTCAGGCGAGACGATCGGAAAAGATAGACATTACTATAAAATGAAAGAAACACAATATAGATTCCGTCTATATTCAGACCAAATCACACTTAAAGGAATACAAACTCCAATAGAAGTTATAGGAGATACTGTTCAACTGCCTGGGAATGGATGTTTTATAACATCGGTCAAATACGTTCCTACTTCCCAAGGATTACCCACAATCCATTTCGAAGAGGGGAAGGATTGGGATTGGACAGATCGTCAATACTATGACGAAATCACACTTTTGAATGCCGAAAATAAATACGACGGCAAATCACTACTCATCGAATATAATCTTACTCTTACGGGAGAAGAGGTTATTAAACGTGCAAGCCAGGTTCTTCAACATCATATTATGAATTATTTAGAAGAAACCGTTACTCGTAGGAAATTTCCTGATTTAAAGAAATACCATGTTGGTTATAGGAAAATCACGGACACTAAACTTACACCTGAATCACTCGGAACAGAAACATTACGTGGACTAGAATTTGATGTTTTTATATCATGGATTGATAAAAGAGTTGCTGAGAATGTAGTGGATGATGAAAATACTTCAACCATACGTAAAGTAATTACAACCTTTAAATCACGTTAGGATGAATAAATTAAATATATAAAACAAAATTTAGGAAAGATAAAATGTCATGGAATCCAGTAACAGTTAATACGGAAGCCAGGGCTTTAACGACAAAAGGAAGCGTTTCATATGCTATGCCTTTAGTTGTGGGAATCGGTGATCCTACTGGAACGGAACTTAATCCAATCCGTGTGGGAAATGCCGACGAAGCATCTAAGTTGTTTGGGTCTGACTCTGTATTGACGCGATATTTGACCATCATGTTTGCTAACGGTATGTCTAGCTGTTATGCACTTGATATCCATACAATGGATAAATTAAAAGAGGGTTTAGACAGAACTGTCGATCTTCCTGTCCGTATTCTCGTTCCTGTCGGTATGACCGAAACAGAAAGTGTTACTGCATTATCAGTCACTGTTTTCGCACATATTAAAGAACTTGAAAATTATAACCGAAGAGTTTGCTTCTTCAGTTACGGATATGGTGAAATCGTAGGTTCTGGAGTGAATCCTCCGCCCAGCACAATCACTGAGATTATAGCATCGCCAGGAGGACAATACATGTACGGTTTCGTCTCTAAGATTCCAGGTGAGGAAGTAGCTCCCGGAATTGCAGCAATCGTCTCAAGGAAATCTCCGGGAGAAGGACCTGTCGGACAAAGTTTGACGGGATATAGTAAACCTGATGCACCTTTCACATTGACAGAAATGGCACTTGCTGCTGCTAACAACGTGAACGTAGTCACAACAGACTCTGCTAAACTTAACAGAGTTAGTACATGTAGATTCAACACTCTCGGTGACCCTGAGACAGGAAGACATCTTGGTTCTTTAGAATTTGTATTCATGGAACTGATGTATCGTGCAAAACGAGTGTTTGGTGATGATTCGGTTCTTGATACTATCCCTGTAACGACCACTGGTATGTTCAGAGCTAATGAATTAGCTACAAAGATTTTAATGGACGCCAGCACAGCAGGTATCATAGGTACCGTGCAGAAAGGTGACGTTAATATCCCGTGTCAAGACGCATTAGCAATCCCGAAGGAAGAACGGACAGATACCCAACAAGAAATTGTTGATAAAGCAAGCATCTCCAACGAACTCGACATTAATATGCGGTTCACGTATAAGAGTAACATTTACTACTTCACTGTTAACATCAGTGCAGGACTTCCCTGAGGTGAAAAGATGGATATTATGAATGGCGGTAACTTTAGTGGAAGACTTGTTGTAGAGATGGACAATGAAATCATCTCTCCAATCCATGATCTCACGGTTACGATTGATTGTGGTTTAACACCCATTGCTTCTTTAGAAATGGAACCTTTCACCAGAGCTTACCATAACAGGCTTTATACGTTTTCATTCTCTATCACGTTTGCAGACGTTGCTAACGGAATTCCGTTAGAATTGTTCAGACGAGCACTTGCGCGTGAAGAGTTTGCATTGACATTCCGACCCGCTGATAGCGCATTAGATAATTCAGGTTATGCTACGAAATATAACATTCTTCGTAGATGTGCCATATCACGTGTAACTATGGGTAATATGACGGATAATAACGACGTTATGACTCTCAGTTTCGAAGGAGACTCACTTGAGTTTGGTTTTGATAATTTCAAGACTGACGGACGAGGCGGACTTATCGAAAATTGATGTATTTAGAATACATATCAGAGATTTAATCTCTACTTTTTTATTTTTTATTATTTATCTAAATTTTGTTTTATATTTTAATATGTGGGATACGTCCTACATAAATACTATTTTAGGAGATATAATATGGCAAGAGCAGCGACAATTAAAAAACAGGAAGTTAAACCTGAACCCAGTCTTATGAATGCAAAAGACGACACAGACGCAAAAGGAAATATGGGAATTAAAACACAAGAAGATTTATTCAGAGAAGTGATGGAAGGTTCTGACAGAGTTACTAAGATTACATTAAGTAATGGATTCGTAGTCAGTATGAGAACACCGTCGGCGTTCGAGGTATCTATCTTCCAAACAGCGGGCACGGACGCATTATATCATAATGCACCTGAGGTATATGCACAACTCGTTAAATATCAGACGGACCTTAGAGATGCGAACGGTGACGTTACAAAAGTTACACCTTTTTCACATCCGCAAATCAATTTCGCAGTAAATTACGGTATTCTTCAAGGGGTTTGTGGAACTATTACACCTACATTTGAGAATATGGATACAGTCGTTAACGAAGACGATATATGGAAATTCGTGAATGCATTACCTGAAACAGATATTAATCTTCTTATGGAAACATATATGCGAGTTGCCGGTATGGGCGGAGATGTCCAAGTGTCTGATGTAATGGATTCTTTTCGTGAAGACCAGTAAAGGACAAGAATTAATGTAGTTAGTCATGCGTGAGCGAGGTCCGTATCATCTGACTGACAAACTAAAAGAAATAACAATCATTCAACAAGCGTTCATATACGCATGCGACCGATACATGAGCGATGAAATGGATAAAATGATGCAAGAGTCTGACCCTAAATCATATAAAAACAAAGACTCCAATACATTTTCAAGACAAGGTGTCCAATACACAAAGTCGCAAATAGATAGAAATTCGACGAATATGTCAAGTTCCGCAACCCTTTCAGGAACCCCTACCCTCGAAGAGGTAGCTCTGTTTACGAGTGTATTAGGACTTCCGTTAGAACGTGTGTCAGCTGAAATAGACCCGAAAGATAAAGTGGAATATGAACTTATAAAACCTAAGCGAAGTCTTGGGGAATTAATCAATAACCAAAACATCATCTATGAGTGAGGATACAGTATGGCAATGTTATTAGGCGATAATGTCAATTAGACCGTCACATTACAAGTAGATGGTAGTAAAGGTATTCAAGAAATTCAGAGATTTACCAATCAAGCACAACTTGCTATGAGTACATTCTCTAAAAACATGAAGACGGAACTTGTTAAGAATGCTAACGCGCTTCTTAAAGAAAGTGGGTATAGTCATAGCAGATATAGTACAGTCCAAGCACGACACCCGTTGACCGGTGCATTTCTTCCTGGTGTTAACCCGTCAAAGGCAGACGCGTATCTTAATAAAGTTTATTCTAAACACCCTTGGATTGCCAGATAGAATGCGGAATTAATTAAAAGTTCGAAATCTCCTATTTCCGGATTGCGTCCGGAAGAAGCATATTATGCAGGAAATCTTGTTACGAGGATGGCTGGAGTTACAGCGTCTAAGAACGTAGGATATTTAGATGAAAAATCCGCACGTTCACAACTTAACAGACTTCTTACATATGAAGGAGTCGGGTTCGCTCAATCTTACGCAGGTATGGGTAATAAACAAATAGGATTGAATTCGATTCTTGCTGAAACTATGCAATACAACAAAGAACAAAGTGTAGGACTTGGAAAAGAATATCTTAATACCGGCAGATCTGCAAACGTCCTTAACAAAAGCACTAATGCACTTACTAAGAGTACGAGTGCTCATAATAAAGTATAGAAAGAACAGATGGTTACGTTAAGTAACTCGGCGGATAAAGCTTTCTCACTTCATATTGCATTGATGTATTTACAGCCCGCTGTAGACCGTCTTACGAACGCTTTCAACAGCAACATACAATCCTTTGCTGAATTTGAAAAGATGTATGTTAATTACGAATTCAAATCATTGGACAGTGTCCTTGGTGCCATGTCTCCTTATGACACCATGCGTATGGCAAGCGGAGAAGTATTTACTCATGTTGATGCAGCCCAGGTGGCTGAGCGCGTTGCAGCTTCGGGTGAAGAAACCATAGGTAACGAAGAAAGTATGATTTCCATCTTGAAACTTGCAACTACGGCACAGATGGATTACAACGATGCTACTAATCTTGCCGTTAAAAGTACGGCAGCCATGAGTCTTGGGTTTGAATCTACCACACGTATTATTGACGCACAAGCGTTAGCTGCTGACAGAAGCACTGCTGAAGTTCAAGATTTAGCAAAATGGTTCAGATATGCTGCAGGTTTTGCGAGTCAGGCAGGTGTCGAAGTAGAACAACTTGCAGGCCATCTCGCGGTCTTAGACCAGATGGGTACTCCCGATGCCGGTGTGTATTACAGACAGATGCAAATTCAATTCAAGAAAGACGATGTCCGTACTAAATTCATGTCACAATACGGATTTACTGAAGACGCATTTATGGATACTGATGTATTATTAGAACAATTACGAGAGATTTATCAATCTTCCAGTAATCAAGACCAAACATTACATGAGATGCAAAGAGCACTGGGTGGACGAGTTACTGCACAACAAGCACTTTCAAACTTAGTTCGTGCTGAACAAAGAATATGGGATAATCTTGTTCACTTCTCACAAGAAGATGCTGCAGGATATTCAGCTAAGACGTATGAAGCGTTAACGAATAATTACATAGACCAAACACAGAAACTTAATACAACAATACAAATATTTAAAGCAAGTTTGGGAGAAGGAATCACACCCGTCCTCACAACTTTCTTAAAGGTGTTGGTACCTGTTGTTGAGTGGTTTACAGAACTACCAAAACCTTTAAGGACAGGTATAGCAATCACCATAGGATTTGCGGCTGCTGTTGGTACATTAACAGTGTCCGTCGTTAAGTTCGGAGCTGCAATGTTTGCTATTAATACTGTATTTGAGACGTTTGGTAACGTACAAAGACGAAGAATCGCATAGAATGCTATAGAACAAATACAAACCATCAACATGACTAAACTGACGAGAATGTTAAGTCTGGAAACCGCAAAGAACACTGCAGTTAACCTTAAAAATGCGGCATCGAAGTTATTGTCATCAAGGACGTCAAACATCGGTGTTGCTCGATGGTTTTCACCAAATATAGGATTCCTCTCCAAAAACACGAAAGGAGCCGTAGGTTGGAGCAATAAAGGAGTATCAAGTCTTGGTGTCGGAGGAGTTTTAGGAACCCAGGCTGCAGGAATAGCATAGGCTGCAGGTTCTATGTTAAGTTTGGCAGGTGCTGCTGCGTCATATTCTAAAATGCAGAATAAGATTGAACAAGGCAATTTCCAATCCGCGAGGTCATATCGGACTCTTACGACTGTCATGTTAGGTGCTGCAACAGCAATGTTTGCACTTCAAGCACTCATGTATATGGGACCTGCGGGGTTGCTTGTGGCTGCAGGAATACTTGGAATAGGTGCACTTGCTACATTAGGCGTACATAAATATATGGGATATCAAATATCTGATGCTGAAACAAAACATGAAAGAAGTGTATTTAGTGAACGTGGTGAAAGAATACGAAGTAAATACCAGGCACAAAACATACAGACTGTAAATATCGCGAACCTTACGTTATCCGATTCTAAAGCAGCAAAAGAACACATTAATGATTTAAAGGGATGGTAATATGGTAGATAGCAGAGTTAATTCAGATCTTATAAATAGGTCTACCAATTACAGAATCCCTGAACTTGTATATACTATAGGAGAAGGTGATGAGGCAGTAACTTACTCACTTCCTATCCCTACAATACAATCCTATTCAGATTCTCACCCAAAAGGAGTCAATGAACATCCTACGACCGTGAAAGATTTCAGTACGCAGTTCACTAAAACGAGTGCTCCTTCTTTCACCATAGAATTTTTAGTTATGGATTATATAAGAATTAATCAAGTAACAACATCAGGAACTATTCAACTGTCCTGGAGTATAGATAGAGTTATAGATTCGTTAAGACAACTTTATAATAACGGAACAGAATTCAGTATCATCGGTGACAGTAAACTGTATTGGGATTTATATGACCTTGTCTTAGAAGATTGGCCCGTCTCGTAGGACGCTGATACAAAAGATATGTTTACAATAACATTAGCGTGTAAGAAAAATAGACATGCGAAAGTTGAAACGTAGTTCATAGAAGAATATGTCATAGACGGACTTGGTAATAATGTATCGTCCGGTGGTAAAGGTTCTGCTACATGGGTATGGGTAGACGGACAAGCAGCGTCGGATTGGTTAGTAAATAACATTCCTATGAAATATAGGTTAGAGTTAGAGAAACGATACGCATTGTCTGAACCTAAAAAGACGGGTTTCTTTAGATTAAACATTAATAACGGAACCGTAGGTAAAATTCCTATCCGTGACGGGTTATTGTCAGGTACGTTCTGGACAGACATCAAATAGAATTTAAGATGTATGATATGTCCACCCGCCATCCCATATAACGAGGACAATTTTACGGAATTTGATATACCGTTCAATTTCTCCTTTAATATTAAACCTAACGACACACCCGTCTATGTTAATTACGGACAAATATATAAACGCAATACTGAAGGTTTGTATGACGGAAAAACAATAATACCTGATAATAAATTTTTCATGTTTTCACCGAATTCAGGATATAAATCCGATAGTAAGATAATTTATCAACTTGCAACACTATATCCTAAAATTATGTCGGATATCGGAATGTCTATCGGACTGGATTAGCCGTTTGGGAATTTAGGCGAGACTTACGGAAACTTGGGCAGTGTCGTCGATTCATATTATTACACATATCCCACATCTCCGATATCTCTTGCTGACGTATATAACCTCAGAGAAGCAGGGTTTATAGAACGATGGACAGGTGTGAATGATGGTAATTACGGATTCTTTGCATTGACTCCTATATGGAAACACATGAATGAACTTGCTATGTCAAGCCAAGGTGCATATTCATATATTGATATGGGTATTATACGTAATTCTGCAATCACACCACTCTCTCTCATACTCGAAGAAGTAGGAGTCAATAAAGACAATATTCCCAATCACATGATATCACATCCTGAGTTTTATATGAGTCAAGTATTTCATGAAACTATGCCATCAGACACTCCGAAATCATCGTATACATCTGATATGGTTATCAGAGGACTCGGTAAAGGAGGATGGAAATTATATAACATTAAACTTATAGATTAGGATAAAAGTGTAAATTTTAACATGAACTATACAGTCGCGGATGATTCCGGAGGTAAAACAATTCCGTTGGGTAACAGTAACAGTCTGCGCTCTTCGTCATTCCCAATCACGTCTAAACTTATACATCTCACGGACGGAAACGTCAAACTTAACGGAACACCATATCCGAGCACGGTACCTGTTTCGTTTGAATGTTATAAGGTTGGAAATTATCTTGTTCCGTTACTTATACCTACAGGATTTGACATAAACAGACTTGCATAAAGGGTTCATAATCCTTTATTTTTATTTTTGGGATACTCTGTGAGTATCCGTGTAGGACAGAAAATCTGTCCTTTTTATTTTTGTTATATTATTAAGAAAACTAAGGGTGAGACCGATACCGTTCTACATGAGATCGTCGAACCTTGCCCCGTTCTTACCCCGATTTGAGCATTTTACATGTTTTTTGCGTCTACCATACCTTAGGTCGATCTGCGAAAGATCGTTCAACCATGGGCGTAGAATCAACGATTAGGGGTATCGTAGATACCTGTGTAGAATAGATTCTCTGTTCCTTTAGGATACTCACAGAGTATCCTGCGAGAACTATAAGTTCTCCTTTAGGACTATCTCTGATAGTCCCGAACTGTAGATTTACTTCGTAAATCTGATTTATATAATAAATCTTTAAAGTTCTTAGGGCTATCACAGAGGTTAAATTAGTGGTATGAATTAGTTATATTATTTTTATTATTTATTTTATAAACTATAAATATGGGAGGTGTATTATGGCAGAAATTAAGTTAGATTATTAGATTTAGAATATTGAGTTATATAACAACAAAGGACAACAACTCACATTCAACACGGAAGATATTAATGCACTCCATATAGAATTCTCTGTCTCTGAAAGTACGGAAGAAGATGGATGTATTATGAGTTTATTAATGTATAATAATTTTGAGATGTATGAGTTTTATACGGAAGGTATGAAATAGACAATCAATCTATATTATGCAGATAACCCGTCATACGTAACTCTTTATCAATGTGACGTAGAAAATAGAGTCATATCAGACGATGAACACACTTAGGATATAGCATTTTCATACGAAGGTAAATTATCAGTCAACAACTCTCTTTCAAAAGTCATACCTGAAAAATATGTCAACAACAACAGTATAACCAGTCTTCAAGAACTTATAACATTAGTTAAAAGCAGGTTGATGGTTGAGATAATCACAACAATAAAAGATTTTGAGACGGTCATCTACACTAAAAATAAAACATATTGGGACGTTATCCAAGAAATGTTTTCGGGGTTCCGTATCGTATTATATGGTAATCAACTCTACATATTTGATAAAATGTCTGACGTTATACCTATGGTAGAAGTATTAGAAATTCCTTATGAGGTTTTCAAGAAGGTTGAAATTAAAACATAGGATTTGAGTGAGGACGCAGACGACGAATATGACGATTCGTATATTGAAGTAGATTTCGACGACATAGATATGGATGAGATTGATCTGGCAACATCAGAAGAATAGGATGAAAACTCATACATCTATGTATGGGACGAAGGTGGAAATCTGAGTACTGTATACGGTCGAATATATACTGAAGGTCCTATGTTTCCGGGAGTTAAAATGGGATCTGTTGTCAGGATTGTATTTGATATAGAAACACAAGACAAATATAACCATGCGAGGATTGCTGACCTTAATACATTATTCATAGTCACAAGTCAGACGACGAACTTCACATGGCGAGAAGGTGCACATCAAACTCTCTATTTAATGCATCTGGATACATACAAAGGAAGACAAGGCGGAACACTCACATGAGCACAGAAATGAAGATGTTTTATAATAAATATGATAAAACAATCACTAATAAAATCATAGCAAGAATTAAGAATGATTTATTTGGCGTTTATGAAGGGATTGTTACGGATGTATCTGATTATCCGAACACTATTAAAGTATGGAATCCTGTCAGGGAAATAGAAGAAACATGTAGATTCAGTTCTTGGATGATGCAAGATGACGAATATGTATTGATTCCTTTAAAGACAGGAACTCATGTTATAGTAGACCATTTCCGTTTTAATGTTTCAGGTCCCGTCATCGTCTCTCAAATATAGGGAAAGAATACGAAGTTTGTAGAACGGAAGAATGACGAGTTATTAATTAAGAACGGAAACAGCACGGTATCTATAACTCCGCAAGGTGTTTACATAAACGCGCCCAACATAATTTTTAAAGGAAATGTAATCACATAGAACGGCGAAGATTTGACACACGACGACATAGGGGCGATGTAATGACAAACAAAATAAGAACTGCTGACTTGTTAATAGATTATGAACTTGGCGATTTTGTGTTTGATGAGAATAGTTTCTCCACACCTTTCACAAGCACGGAACGAGGATTACAACAATCGCTCTACAATACACTTCTTATAGACAAAGGAGAAAGAATATATCATTCTGAACTCGGTATGGACAGGGAATTGTTATAGAATGTAGTTAATTCAGACAAATACGTATAGTTGTAGGCCAGACAAGCTCTTGATAATAACGAATTCGTGAGTAATGTATTGTCTGTATAGACAGAAGTAATAAATTCTGAAACAATGAATATTAAATTTTCATGTGTCCTTGTGAATGGGTCTGTCATAGATTCTGAAATAGGTTATATATAGAACGATCAAATCGATCTCTTAGAAGATTCGTGATGAAGTGGACATGAACAGACTTAAAAGGTGAATAAGAATGTAGAATAATAATTATGGAGTTACATAGACAGGTTTTATTAAACCTACATATTTACAACTTCGGAACGACTATGATGAAATGATTCGTCGTATGTTTGGAGAGAATGCGGCACTTCACAATACATCATATCTCGGTCTTATCAGAGACATGGACGTAAAGCGAGTTTCAGGAGTATGGGAAGTCTTACACGATATTATTACACAGATGGATATCGATAAAGCCACTGGTTATTTTCTGGACGATATCGGAAGAAGATTCGGACTCGAAAGAAAATTAGGAACTTATGCGACAGGATACGTTACATTTTATAGGAACAAACCTGTCCCCGTCGGACAAAGCATGATGATTACAACAGAACAATATGTAAGTACAAGTACCGCTAACCCTGTTCTTTTTTATACGACGGGTGTAGGAAATTTAGTTCCGGAAGTATCGGAAGTTATTGAGTTGACTGAATAGAGTGATACAGTCACAGTTAAAAACATTATTAATAATATTATAGCAGTGAATGTTGTCCCTGGCTCAGCCACTGTTTCAAGTTTTATAGACAGAACTATAACATTCTCACAGGTGTTACAACCGCAAAGTTTGATTATTACATATGCTCCATTATCCGTCACGTTGCCCGTACAAGCAGCACGAATAGGAAGTATCGGAAATGTTAACAGGGATACAATCAATACACTTGTATCTTCTTTAAATTTCGTTGATAAAGTTAGTAACGAAGAATTAATCATAACGGGTTCTGATTATGAATCAGACGAAGAATTCAGATACAGGATTAAGAATGCTGCGGCACGGACAGGCAACGCCACGAGCGACGCTATCAAATTCAAATTGTTAGATTTGCCTGGTGTGTTGAATGTTAAGATTGATGACCCGTTCTATTCTGAACTTGAATATGTATATGACCTCACTAACTCTAATACAATCAGATAGTATGACCAAGTAATAGATATTGTAAGTATTGAAGGAGAAGTTACAGGCATAATTACAGATTATGAATTTGACAGGTATACCGGACGTATAACGTTCCCTAATAATCTTTCAGACAGAATAACTTTGAAATATAATGCATTGATGCGCGGATAGTTTAAAGTATATGTTGCAGGCGGTATTATGGGTGACCCCGAAGAAGCAGACACTATCTTGAACATTATTCACACTACGAGACCAGCCGGTGTTCAAAGTGTAGGATATGGAGATGAAAATGCACATGGAAATCCCGACTTCCCGTTCTCTTACGCGTATCGTCCTATGGAATCACTTGTAGAGTTGTCTATCTTGACATATCTCGATAAGTCCGTCTCATATACAGAAGATGAACTCACATTAATTCGTGAATCCGTCAAAGAAAAAGTATTTTCATACATCAAATCAGTAAATATGGGACAATCTATCTTTAGAGGAAAAATCATTGAAAAGACCATAGAAGCTAAACAGGAAGAAATATTGTCTGCTTCTGTCACGTCGTGGAAGGTTGACGGTGTAGAACAACCTGCAGGGAATGAAGCGTTACTCATAGATGATGAACATATGATTGGTGAAACGTTGATTACTGTCGCGTTCACATATGTATGAGGTGATAACATGAAAGCTTATTTGTATGATTTTGAGGTGAGTGACGAATCAGTCCTTAATTCAAACTATACTAACATGAGGAATAATACAGATGAAAACATATCTGTTTCTATTCGAAGTTATCCCAGAATAGATTTCTTTATATGGAGAACTGTGTATTTTGATACAGGGAATACGACACCGGACATCAAACTACGGACAAGTTATAACGGTACATATTTGACACAACCTAAGAACTTGACAAAAAAGAGGTTTCGAGAAGTGACGGTTTCACCGTTCTCTGAATATGTATTGACAGAATATAATATAGGACAAATACATTCACTCATGTTTGAAGAAGATTATATTAATCAAGACACGACAAAAGAGATTCCATGGTATAAAATAAAAGATAACCAAATTTATTTTGAGAATGTAATGGATACAAATAAACGAACTAATTATGTGATTGATTACACAACACGAGACTAGGTGTTACACGAACCTTCCAATTATCTCATATTCGAGATTGAGTTGAAACCGGGAGATTATATAAATGATTTCATGGTAACTTGGGATTCTATGTATTATGTGAACGATAATCAACGAATGTATTCATTTCTCCGTGGTGTTTAATATGGCATATCTTGATGACCTTGAAACAGAAGATATGCGAACTACTACGTTGTATAATGACAGAGCATTAATACATCAAAAATACACATTCCTGTATAGTTATGGACTTGCAGACATCATAGGAAGTGCATACTACACTAAATATTTCCTTACTTTAGGTTTTGCTAAAGGTGAATGGTTAGATAAGATTGCTTAGTATTACAACATATACAGACGAGTAGGCGAGACGGACGAAACATTGCGAGGCAGAGTTGAATTATACATACAACTTATTAATGAATCAGGAACTCTTGACATTGTTAAAATTGTTATTGCAGGATTGTTAGGAGTAGATACGGAAAACATTACAATATAGGAACGTCCGGGACAGGCAGGTATGCTTCATCTATATGTTCCGAGTTCTGAACGTGTTAGTATGTCTACATTCAACGAAACTATCAAACCATTCCTTCCTGTCGGTATTATTACTATCGTCTATGTCAGACTCGGATGGGATTTTGCCATGTGGGACATTGATCGATGGGACGGTGTAGAATTAATCAGTTCTGAAATACCCATACTTTGGTGGGATTACAAAGGAACATGGGATAATGCAATATGGGGAGCCGTCGGGATGATAGACCCGGAAGAACAGGAAGAAGAACCTTAAATAATACATAAAACATATTTTATCATATACGGAGAATAAAACATGTAGATTAATAATATAGTTATATCGTTCAACGGATAGAACGACGGGAAAGGACATAATCCTCATACTATGGCAGAAGGTGATGCTGTCACTTCTGATTTTACTAAAATTATGAACGATTTAAATAATATCAGAACAGAATTTAATAAAGTCGCAACCATGTTAAATACCACGAACATAGCGACGACAGCCAGTGATGTAGCCACCATAAAAGGTCAAATTACAACCATTAACAATACACTTACTACAATTAATACAAACATCACAAACCTTCAGAACTCTATCACTACGTTGAACACATGGCGTACGAATACAATAGACCCTGAAATGACAAGGATTAAATGGGAGCTTGACTCTGATACTACCATTGTAAGTTCGGGTAGAGATGCTATGGGTATCTATACCGTTACCACGGAATACATCAACCAGACGTCTGACATAAAATTAAGACAAAGCACGCTAACAAATAAAGACCCAACTACACAGAAATATAAGAATAGGACTGTTAAAAAGTTTAAAAATGTTGGGTCAGGTTCAGGTCAGAGTGTCGTATACAACATAAGCAAACCTATCGAATATGATTCGGACGGAAACATCATTAAATTCTAAAAGCCAGGTGTAATATTATGAAATCAATCCTACCTCCTATACAACGTATGCACAGGACGACAGGTCATCACATGTATCCTGACCTCATAGATTTACACATGATAGACGAAGAAGGGGTAGAGGTTTCAGGTTCTATTAAGGTCGTTTAGAATTTCACTACACACCCATATCAAAGAAAGACGTCCGTCTTTACACCTGGTAAAACATTATCTTGTGAAATTTTAACAAGTACATCTAGTATATCAGCAAGTAATGTATATGCAACAAGTACAAGTTCAGGATTTTCACTATACGTGAATGGCGTATAGAATGTACGAAATTCAGTAACTGTCATGCTGTATGATACAGATACAGGTGCATGGATATCTTATGAACTTGAAATATATCCACTCTCAACATACTTCCCTACAACCACATATGAAGGTAAACAATACCATGTCGTGAATAATGAAGACGATATTAATTCAGTAGAAGCTTTAGTAGTTCTACCGTCGCCTACACCCACTACACTTAACGTCATGTTCGGAAAAGATGTATATGTTGACAGCTATACCAACATGAAAACGATTGATATAGGAAACCGTTTGATGGATATTGACATTCAAGGAAACGGAAAGAGTGTGTATGGTTACAATACGGCAACCCCACACTTCTCCATAGAGAATGAATTGTCTACATTTCTTTTACAGGACTTACGTTTCTCTGACAGTACCACATTATCCAGTATCGATGATTATTCTGCTGTCTTTTTTGGAACTTGTAAATGTAAAGCTGTCTTTGATACAGTAACTCTCGAGAATTGTAGTGTTATTAACACTAAATCGTGGACAACAGACAACTACGGACTTGCAGGATTCGTCAATACACAAAATAGATCTGTATAGGATATACCTGACCAATACCTGTTAGAAAATGTAGGTTCTACAGTAAACTTTACTACAAATTCCGAGATACCGTTTCCCGTTCAAGATATATCCAGAATCCGTATGAACGGAATTAAGATGAGTGATTTATATAATGACGCAGGATATCTAAAAATCAAATTTGATGTAAATTCATATTTAATGATACGTGCAGGCACTACATGGTTGAGTGTTGATTATTATGAAAACAATATTTATAAGTCAACACTTTCAACAACAAACACATTCAATACATCAGATACGTTCGATGTATG
>Ga0172377_10002020_pt1 | contig 20732 bp, 19 predicted proteins | sample Pumphouse3metaG_FD_119749 | JGI IMG/M metagenome (GOLD analysis project Ga0172377, IMG submission 119749) | Leachate microbial communities from a municipal landfill in Southern Ontario, Canada - Pumphouse #3 metaG | ecosystem: Engineered > Solid waste > Landfill > Unclassified | place: Canada...
GTAAAGGCGGTCGACGGACTCGGCTTTTCGGTGAAACAGGGGGATCTATTTGCTTTTCTAGGACCGAACGGTGCCGGCAAATCGACGACCATCGACATACTTTGCACGTTTCTGAAACCTGACGAGGGCACTGTCATAATCAACGGATATAAACTGGGAATCGATGATGACAGGATACGGGATTCCATAGGGGTTGTATTCCAACAGGGTCTGCTGGATGATCTGCTCACCGTCAGAGAGAATCTGGAGACTCGCGGAAGCCTGTATGGGATCGGAAAGAACGAACTGAAATCGATGATAGATCAGGCAGCGGCAAACGTCGGCATAACTGACCTGCTCGACAGACGATACGGGAGACTGTCGGGCGGACAGAAAAGACGAGCAGATATAGCCAGAGGCCTGATACATACTCCACGGATACTGTTCCTTGACGAACCCACAACAGGTCTGGACCCACAGACGAGGAAGAGTGTCTGGAATACGATAAGGTCCCTGCAGAAAGATACGGGCCTCACCGTGTTCATGACCACACACTATATGGAAGAGGCTGCGGAAGCGGACTACGTGATGGTCATCGATAACGGCTCGATGTCCGCCTCCGGTACACCTACCGAGATCAAGGAGAAATACTCCCGCGACATGGTCAGGATGTCCGCCAAGGACTGCCGTGCCCTGTCCGCGATACTTGACGGGATGGATTTGGAATATCGGAGGACGGGCGATGTGTTCCTTGTCCCGCTTCAGGGAACGATGGATTCACTCCCTATACTGGATAGATGCAGGGAAACCATCTACGGATTCGAAGTTATGAACGGAACCATGGACGATGCGTTCCTGAAAATCACGGGCGGAGGGATCAGGGAATGATCCGATTCGCGAAGAGGAACATACTGATCTTCTTCAGGGATCGGAGTGCCGTGTTCTTCTCTTTCTTCGGAGTATTGGTCGTGCTTGCACTCTATATCCTCTTCCTCGGCGATATATGGGAGAACGACCTTTCCCAACAGGGGATCATCGATTCGAAACTGCTTATCGGAACATGGATGATGGCAGGAGTCGTAGCCGTAGCCTCTGTCACGGTATCCATGGGTGCATTCGGAACGATGGTGGTGGATCGCGACAAGAACATCGTTAAGGATTTCAGTACATCACCCGCACGTAGGAGCGACCTTATCGCAGGATACATGCTAAGCGTATTGACGATCGGCATATTGATGACGGTAGTTACATTCTTTGCGGCACTGGCATACCTCTCTTGCATAGGTTATACACTTCCACCGGTATCTACGATATTGGAGATATTCGGGATCATAGCACTGTCCGTGCTTGCCAATTCCGCGATGATACTGTTCATAGTGTCCATGATAAGAACCACTAGCGCATTCTCCACCGCAAGCGCCATCATAGGCACGCTTATAGGCTTTCTTGCAGGCGTCTATATCCCTGTGGGCGCTCTTCCGTCCGGTGTAGCCACTGTCGTTAATGTGTTCCCTACATCGCACGCGGCATCACTGCTCAGGACCGTAATGATGAGCGATGTCACAACCGTATCCTTCTCCGGTCTCCCTCCGGAGGCCATTACAGAATTCAACAGTTCGATGGGTGTCACGCTCAGCATTGGGGGTACGGTCATCTCTCCGCTCGGAAGTGTGATGATACTCCTTGGATATACGGCCGCCTTCTTTGCACTGTCGGTGATGATACTATCCAGGAAAAAATGAAACGAAGACCGTGACGCTACGGTCGTTAGGATCGCACGTCATCTATTGGTCGTCCGTCGTGAAGGCTTTGATCCTGACGTTCGTGTTCATGTCCGCACCGACATCGACCCAGACGTCGCCGTCCGAGCTGACGAAACTCTGCCCCCCCTTCGAGGCTACATCGAACCGGTAAGTGTCTGTTATTATCTCATCGGTATCGACCGGTATGTAGATATCCTCCCCGTTGCCGCTCTCCAAACGTATGACCACGGAGAACTTTTCGTCCTCTGCGAGGGCCACCGTTTCCGACAGATCGACCGTATAGTATCCAGCATATGTCGTCGTACCGGTTTCGGTCGAAACGAGATAGGGGATCCCGCTGTCTGGATCGGATACATCTGCTATCCCCCTGTAGATCTGGATCGAATAATCCACCTCTGCATTGTACGTCAGATAGAACGACACGGCACTGAGCGTTTCATTCGAAACAGCAGTGAACACATTGCTCATATACGCGACCGGACCACATCGCATATCCTGCCTGATTGATCCTCCGCCGTCGTACTGATAATTGTTGTCGTACTCGTCTGCAGGCGAGACCTCGAGGAAGACGACCCCCGTATCGTTCGATCCGTTGTAATAGGAGATCCAGAAATAACCGTCGTTACCTCCCCATTCGGTACCCCAGCTGTTCTTCACAAGCCACGCACCGTCCCCGGGAGGCGTCTGAACGAAATTCTCTGCAGGATACTCGTCATCCCATCCGACGATCACCACGGCGTGATTCGGTACGTCATCCGTATCCGGATCGTAGAATGTCGTATTAGTCCCCACGTCCATATCGTCTATGAACCTGAACTGGTCCATACTGGGGATACTGAACCCCATCATTGGTGAAGACCCCTGCATGATATTGTATTTTATCGAATCGAAATCGTTGTAATTCACCAGATACGAACCCGTGACGTACACGGCGGCGGACCCGTACATCAGACCGTCATCGAGAACTGTGTCCTCCGAAAAATCATCGTATGGGATGCCGGTAGCATCCTCGTACACCGGACCGCTCCATGTCGACAACTCCATCACGGTGAGATATGTTCCCGATCCGTGATCCAGATCGTTAACGCCACTTTCGTTCAGTATAAGGTCCCCCTCGGTACCTCCCAACGGGTCCGCCGTCCTATTGTAGTTGAAATAGACCAGCTGTACCTCGGATATATCGACCGATGCATCGGCCAGCCCTTCCTTTATCATGGCCGTTTCTATGGCCGAAGCCGCAGCGAAGGCCCAGCACGTCCCGTGATTTCCCTGATCTTTGACGGAGGTCACAAGACCGTGTTCCCTGAGGTCGTAATCGGACGGCGGATCGTTACCGACAACATCTACGAACGGAGGATACAGGGATTCGTCCTCAAACGTCCGATTGTCCTGTGAACCGTCCGGTTCCCCGCCATACACGACGGACGATGCTATTATCACTGCCGCAATGCACAGAACCCCGATGACCAAATGACCGTTCTTCCTGCGACCCATGATCACATACCTTCTCGTGTGTTATTATCCTTTTCGAGAACAGACTGCAAATACAGAAAAAACGATAAGTCCTTCACGATGACTGCCACCGAAGATAATCTGCGAGAGATGCCGGGAATGAACAACGATGCCCATAGGGACGATCAAGAAAAGAACACCTCTAAAGTCAGGATCGAGATCGCCGATCACGGACCCTATCTCGTGTACGGAGATGTCCCGCTTCTCGAGGGGATCATCACACCCAAAGGACACGGATACGTATGGAGAGAGGGACGAAGATTACCACAGGGCGAGCATTATGCGTTATGCCGATGCGGAAGATCCAAAAATGCACCTTTCTGCGACGGCACGCATTCGAAGATCGGATTTACTGGTATGGAGACGGCCAGTACCGAAACATACTCAGAACGTGCTGGAATCCTCAAAGGCCCGAAGATGGATCTGCTCGACGACAACAGATGCGCCCTCGCACGTTTCTGTCACAAGGAACACGGGGACGTATGGACCCTTACAAGAAATTCTGATGACCCTAAACTCATGGAGGAGGCCATCGAAGGAGCGATGGACTGCCCGGCGGGGAGACTGGTCGCCGAACATAAGACGGGCGAGACCCTCGAATACGAATATGAACCGTCCATAATAGTGATACAGGACCCCCAGAAACACGTTAGCGGCGGCATATTCGTCAGAGGCGGGATACCTTTGATATCGTCGAGGGGTCAAGCCTACGAGACCAGGAACAGGATGACACTGTGCAGATGCGGGCACTCCCGCAATATGCCGTTCTGCGATTCGACACATGTATCCGACGGATATTCAGATGGTCGGGAATGACGGCTCACAACCTTCGTGAACCTGTCGGGACGAACTTACGTCGTAACGTATCGACCGGCATGGTTTAAATCCGACCGATCTGTACGGCCTCTAGGATCTGACCGATATGCCCGAGGATCGTATTTCTTTCCGTCCAGTATCCGAGGGAGACGTCCTTTTCATCAAAGAGATGATGAACAGAACATGGGAATTCGATGCCTATACGCAGAATACGTTCACGGTGGACCTCATCCTCAGCAATTATCTGAAATCCCTGTTGGACAGATCGAACTACGGCGAAATGGCGATTTGCAACAACGGTCCGGTCGGATTCCTCTTCGGAAGATGTGATACGGTCCCCGGACGGAACTTCGAACATCTCTCCTGCTCCGGGGACGTACCTGACAGAACGGTCAATGACATCGGATGGGATGTATACCGACAGGACCTGATGAGGATAAGAGACGCAGACGACCTTTTGATCAAGGATAAAGAAGACTCGTTCGAAGGCGAACTTACATTGTTGATGATTGACGACTCGTATCGAAAAAACGGAATCGGAAGAGTACTTTTGAATAGATTTATGAGGTACCTGGCAAAAAACAATGCGAAGAAAGCCTACCTGTTCACAGACGACTACTGCAACTTTGCATTTTACAGCAAGATCGGATTCCGACAAGAGGATACGACCTCCATCGACCTTTCGGACGGCAACGATCGCAAATTCTTCCTGTACTCCTTTCACAGCGATGTGTTTCTCCAACCGGCGAAACGCCAAAGCACCGAGCTCCGTGATTGACTTTGCTACGACCGTGTATCCGACCCGCCACACCTTCGGACCGTCCCCATCTGCCTCAGCAACGTGAATCGAAAGACGCCCTCAGCTGCTCTGATATATTGTGCCGTGATCACATTGTGCGAACACGATCCTCCCGATCTCAATTCAATACATACACGCTGTAACTGAGATAACCCGCAACGATCAGCCATAGGAGGTAGGGTATCTGCATATACCCCGCCCTTGCGTCTATCCTTCTGAAGAGAAGGATCATCGCAAATACGAGTATCCACAACAGAACTATCCAAACGAACGCCAGCAGATATTGTCCGTATGTGAAGAATATCGGCGACCAACAGAAATTCATCAACAGCTGAACGGCGAATACCATGACCGGTACCTTTATGTCAGCATCCTTTCTGGAAACTATCAGATACAGCGAGACCCCCATCAGTATGTACAACAGGGTCCACACAATCGGAAACGCTATAGCCGGAGGTGTGAAATCGGGAAGATTGAGACTTTCGTATGTGCCCACACTGTTACCGGTTATTATACCGGACACGGCACCTGTCACCAGACATATCAGCAGGCACACCAGGAGCAATTTCCAATCCACTGTTTTGGACTCGATCATGATAACATCTCCGCATATCAATCCATATGTCGAAGATATATACTTTGTTAATACGATTTAAAGTATTATTTATACGATTATCCGATTATTAATGGCTATTTTTTCCGTATTACATATTTTATGTTCTTTTTTTCGTACAAAAACAACGATATTCTTTATAAAGGATGAATTGATACGATTTCTATGGCCGACAATAACAGCTCGCCGACCGTAATGATTGCCAATCCTGCTCCGCTTGGACTTTTGGCATTCGGAATGACCACGGTACTGCTATCTATGCATAACCTAGGACTGTTCGGATTGGACTCCACCATCATTGCCATGGGAATATTTTACGGAGGTCTCGCTCAGATCTTTGCCGGATTGTTCGAATTCAGAAATGGAAACACGTTCGGCGCCACAGCGTTCACATCGTATGGACTGTTCTGGCTGACGTTCGTCTTCATCAATACCGATATCATTTCAGGACTGCAGCCCGCAGACAATGTATCGCTTGGCGCGTACTTCGCGATATGGGGGATCCTTACCCTGTTCCTGTACATCGGAACATTGAGAGGCCACCGTTCCCTGCAGATTGTGTTTCTGACCCTGGCTATACTCTTCTTCGTGGTGGCTGCCAAGGATGCCTCTGGAATTGCCGAACTCGCATATCTGGCAGGGGCCGTAGGTATATTGTGCGGCGGATCTGCAATGTATACGGCGTTCGGCGAGGTACTGAACGAAACATATGACAGACCTCTGCTCCCTCTCGGATGAGGACGTCCTGATGCTTACAAACCTCTTTCCCCTTCATGGGTACTGTCCGTTCTTTGATCGATCCAACGAATGACGACGCTCGCTCCAAAACCGAAATTGCGGCGTCCGACAGGTCTTCTTCACATGTGCGAATGCCGAAGGACGTTCGGTCCTTCCGCAATATTTCGCGACTGCAGCGATAGACGTCGACCCTGTCGGACGTGCAATAGAACCGTCACCCATCGTAATTTTTGCAGATTTTGTTCAAGGACGCCGTATGATTTCGAATTGCTCCCTTTTCCATAATCAGCGCCTATAAGGATGTTCGCAGAGACAGAATTTTGCGTAACATGAATAGCTTATAAGATATCATTGCTAATTAGTGTGGTCATCCAATCCAAAGAGGTGAGAAGATATGTCCAACAAGAACAAGAAAACAGCAGCACCCTCGAATGACAAGACTGTTGCGCCAAAGGCAGACAACGCCTCTAAATCACCCAAAGACAAGAAGAATTAATCTTTTTGTCCGACGGATCCGGTCGACCGACTTCGGATCGAAGTACGCCGATCACCCTTACTCTTTTCCTTACTTCATCCGGACGGGGAACGCGGTTGCACCCGACGGCGGATCAACCTGTAGCACATGACGATTTTGTTCGTTTGAGACTGTCTGGGCGTTGATTGAATAGATCCGTATGAAAAACTTTTAAAAAGACATCACAACTTGGATATTCATGGATTTAAACGACAATGTGATCGCAGTTTTGTACATGCTGGTAATGATGGCCATCGTCTTACTTTTTGCATTTGCCCTCTCAAGAACAAAATTCTTTGGTGTCATAGAGAACGGGAAGATGAATTATGTCAATTGTGGCGTTATTCTCGTATCCTTCGGTGTCCTATCTATAATCGCCACAAGACTCTCCGCCTCATACGACGGCGCATTCATCAACATCAGAGACCTTCCTGTGATGATCGCGGGACTGATCGGCGGACCCGTGGCAGGACTGGGTGCAGGATTGATCGGCGGAGTGGAGAGATATCTGGAGGGCGGAACCGTAGCCATCCCCTGCATGATCGGGACCGTCCTCTCAGGAATCGTAGGCGGAATGGTTTGGATGCTTGCAGGAAGAAGATTCCCCAAGATCTGGATCGCAGCAATTGCAATGCTCTCGGTGGAATGTGTGCATATGCTTCTCGTCGCATATGTATCCGCTTCGATTGCAGAGAATATCGCGGCGCCCATGATAATATTCAATGTCCTTGGAATAGTGCTCTTCGGTTATCTGTACCGCAACTATCTGATATCCGAAAATGACACGAAACCATAAGGATAGATTCATATAGTGTGCCGTGCTAACACATAGCACGGACAAGTGAAAACATGTTTGGAAAGAACATCAGAATGGAGAGGATCATCGACAGGGACAGCGGGAATGCCGTCATTGTACCGATGGACCATGGGATAAGTGTGGGTCCCATCGATGGATTGATCGATATGAAGAGGACGGTCAGCGATGTCACCACAGGCGGAGCTACCGCTGTCCTGATGCAAAAGGGTCTCATCCCTCAGGGCCATAGGACCGCAGGACACGATGTAGGTCTGATTCTGCATCTTTCCGCATCCACGGACATAGGTTCCACATCGAACAGCAAGGTTCTCGTTGCTACAGTGGAAGAGGCCATCAAACTTGGTGCGGACGCCGTATCAATGCATATCAACCTGGGTGCGGACAGCGAACCCGAGATGCTTTCTGATCTCGGCAGAGTCTCCAGAGAATGCACCGAATGGGGCATGCCTCTCCTCGTTATGGCATACCCGCGCGGCCCCGGGATCAAAAATCCATACGATCCCAAACTTGTAGCGCACTGTGCCAGAGTTGCGATGGAGCTTGGTGCGGACATGGTAAAGGTAAGTTACACCGGTGATATCGACTCTTTCAGGAAGGTCGTGAAGGGCACATTGGTCCCGGTACTTATAGCCGGCGGACCGAAGATGGATTCCGACATGGACATCCTTAATATGGTGCATGACTCTTTAGAGGCGGGCGGAAAAGGTGTATCTATCGGAAGGAATGTATTCCAACACAGAGACGTCCGCGGAATGACGGCTGCCATATCGGATATGGTCCTCAAGGGTGTCTCCGTGGAGGAAGCCGTGAAACATTTGGAGAAATAGAGATGGAAAAGGAACTATGGATAAGGGCTGATATTCCAGACAGTAAGGATTCGCGGAAGAAGATCGTGATCTCTGCACTCGAACACGGAATCTCCAATGCCATCGTCAGGAAAGGTGATGATGATTTCTCATCTTTCGGAAAGGTGAACCTCCTCTTCAATGACGACAACGCCCTGTCGGGGAATGGAAACGGATGCATTGTGAACCTCAAGACGCCCGACGATCAGAAAAAGGTCCTGGATCTGGCCGGTAAGATCGATATGATCGTTCTTTCCACCTCCGATTGGACGATCATCCCATTGGAGAACATGATCGCCAAATTCAAGGACACAGGCACAAAGGTCTTCGCCTGCGCTTCGGATACCGATCGGGCGAGGTTGTACTTCACGACACTCGAGAAGGGTGTTGACGGCATAGTCATCGAAGATGCGTCGAACATCGACGCGATCAGGGATGCGATCAAGGATATCGCCGGAATAGAACTCGACACCGTCACGGTCACGGACATCAAAGATGTCGGGATAGGCGACAGGGTCTGTGTCGATACATGCTCCATGATGCTCCCCGGGGAGGGGATGTTGATAGGTTCCCAGTCGGCGTGCCTGTTCCTGATCCAGTCAGAGAGCGAGGAGAGCGGATACGTCGCAGCGAGGCCGTTCAGGGTAAATGCGGGAGCGGTACATGCCTACGCCATGACACCCGACGGGGGAACGAGGTATCTATCAGAATTGAAGAGCGGCGATCCCGTGATGATCGTGGACCACGACGGAAAGACCTCTTCGGCGTCGATAGGAAGATGCAAGATCGAAAGAAGACCGATGATGATGATAGAGGCAGAGGTTGACGGAAGGAGATTCACCACGATACTCCAGAATGCCGAAACTGTTAAGATGATCGGCCCTGGAGGTGCAGTGTCCGTTTCCAAACTGAAAAAGGGCGACAGGCTCTTTGCCAAACTCGAATTGGGTGGAAGACATTTCGGAATGAAGGTGGATGAGACCATAAGGGAGATATAATGAGGATCTGCGCGGCCATCGGTTCGACCGAAGAGATGAGAAAGCATACCTCCGCTGATATGGCCGAGATAAGACTGGACGTTTTCAGGGAAATTCCGGACGGTCTAGACGTTCCGAGGCTGATCACGTTCAAAGGTGTGCCCGACTATTCCTTACTGCCAGAAGGATTCGATGAGATGATGGATGTCGGCGAATCGGCGGTTCCCATTACCGACGCCACGGTGGTCTCGTCATACCATGACATGGAACATACGCCGAGCGCTGACAGAATCGTCGAGATAATGAACGGCATGAGGGGGGACGTATCCAAAGGTGCCTTTGCCGTAAACGGATTCGCGGACCTTGCCAGTATATACAGTGCGTCGAAGATGCTCGACAAGAGACACGTGCTGATAGGGATGAATGAATTGGGAAAGATAACCCGCATAAGATCGGATCTCCTCGGTAATGAGTTCACATTCGCACACACCGGGACACCTACCGCTGCGGGACAGCTCAGCATCGAAGAGATGAGAAGACTCGGCGATGGATGCATTATCACCGGCATAGTGGGACATCCTCTGACGCACTCCCTGTCACAGAGGATCCATGGACTTGCGTTTGAGAAAACCGGTGTTAACGGAATATATCTGAAATTCGATGTCCCGTCACTCGACGGGATAGAGGATACTGTCAGGGATTTCAACATCAGGGGCCTGAACGTCACAATCCCGTACAAAACGGATATCATTCGGCATATGGATGAGATTGACGAAACGGCAAGGACCATAGGTGCCGTAAATACCGTCACCAATACGGACGGATATCTTACCGGGACAAATACCGATATAACCGGCATAGAGTCAGCATTCAAACGGGCTGGTGTGAGGATAGATGCTTCGAAGAGGATACTCGTTATGGGATCTGGCGGTTCCGCCAAGACCTGCACGTACTACTTCAGAAGGAATGATGCTGACGTCTATGTAACGGGACGCAACGTAAAAACGGTCACGGAACTGTGCAGCAGATTCGACTGCCATATCGCGAAAGATGCGGACCCGAGAGAATACGACGTGATCGTCAACTGCACACCCGTAGGGATGTACTCAGATTCACCATATCCTTCCGATATTGAAAAAATCACCTCGAATCAGACTGTGTTCGACCTTGTCTACGATCCGAATACCCCGCTGAATAGACTCGCTGAGGAGCACGGCTGCAAGATCGTCAAGGGAATGGACATGCTTGTGGGACAAGGCCTGAGATCGTTCTACGCTTGGACCGGAAAGACCCCTGATTTCAATGCGATCGAAGAGGCGATAGGATGATCGGCAATGGAAGGTCCTTCGGTGCCATAACGGTGGTGAACGCCATGGCCTGCGGCATAGGCTGCACCATAGGTATTGACTTGCATACGAAGGCGATGTTCGATCCTCGGGGCGATCTCAGAAAGGTATCGATAGCGATCGATCCTACAGAGGACGACCTCATGGCCAAACTGTGCGTGAAACGTACGTACGAACATCTGGACCTCGAGGAACCGGAAGGCTGGTCGCTGACCGTTGATTCGAATATTCCCATATCCCGCGGCCTGAAAAGTTCGAGTTCGGCATGCAATGCGATCATCGAAGCAGTGATGAACAGCACTGGGAAGGAGATCGACCAAATAACCTTGATAAAACTCGGTGTCGGATGTGCGAAGGAAGCGGGAGTTACAGTCACGGGCTCTTTCGATGATGCATGCGGATGTCATTTCGGCGGCATAGTCATGACTGACAACCGCAACAACACCCTTCTGTTCAACGATGACATCAATGACATGGATGTCATCGTTTACGTACCGGGGGTCAAGATAAGGAAGAAGGGACTGCAACTCGACATGATCAGAAACACCGCTCGAGAGGTCGAGGGGATCGTGGAACTTGCCAAAACGGATCCTCTGAGGGCACTCACCCTCAACGGAAGGGTCTTCTCGGCTGCCACCGGTACCGATAATTCAATTGCGGAAAGAGCTATCGAAAATGGCGCATTGGCCGCAGGATTGACCGGAAGCGGACCCGCGGTCGCGATCCTCGTGGAAAAAGGAAAAGGACGGGATTTCGCAACATCTATGGAACTCGGAGACGCAATAATGGCGCATACCAGGAGGAGGATCGAATGAGACTCACGTTCAGCGGTTCAGCGGTAAGGGGTAGGGTCTCGCCACCGGCATCCAAAAGCCATACCCACCGCGCATTCTTCCTGAGCTCTCTCGCCAACGGAAAAAGTCTCATCACCAATCCGCTACTGTCTGCAGACACGCTTTCGACCCTGAACTCGATCAGATCGATCGGTGCATCCGTATGGAAGGGATGCAGCGGCATACAGATCACCGGCGGGAATCTGCATCCTCCGACCGTGGAGGTCGACACCGAGAATTCGGGGACCACGATGAGATTGTTCGCCGGGATCTCCTCCATGTTCAGTGACAGGGTTACGATAACCGGCGATGATTCCCTCAAGAAAAGGCCTATGTCCGAACTACTGAACGCCTTAGGACAAATGGGTGTCGAATGTTCATCCGACGAAGGTTATCCACCTGTGACCGTGAAGGGTCCGAACCATGGCGGAGACGTAAGTATCGACGGTAACATCAGTTCGCAGTACATATCCTCCCTTATGATCGTGGCACCCATGCTGGACCGGGATACCAAAATAACGATCAGGGGGGGTCTAGTATCGAGGCCTTATCTGGACATCACGTCCCATATGATGTCGCTCTTCGGGGCGGATGTCAATATTGAGGATCATGAGATCGTCATCAGGAATGGCGGTTACTCGCCTTGCAACTACTCCGTGCCTGCAGATTTCTCATCGGCTGCGTTCCCTCTTGTCGCCGGAGCGTTAGCAGGGACCGTATCCGTCACAGGGATGGACCTTGACGATCCCCAGGGCGACAAGGAGATAGTCAACATACTCAGAGGGGCGGGTGCATCGATATCCGTCGACAAAGATACCGTGACCTCGGAACGCGGAGAATTGAGGGGCATGGACCTCGACATCGGTGACAATCCGGACCTGTTCCCGATACTAGCCGTACTGTTCAGTACTGCCGACGGTACCACCAGACTCTATGGTGCACCGCAGCTCAGATTCAAGGAGAGTGACAGGATCGATACCACAGTGAGAATGCTGAGAACCATAGGCGCCGACATAGAGGGCACCGACGACGGATGCATAATCCATGGTGTGAGAAAACTGAAGGGAGGGGAGATCGATAACGCCAACGATCATAGGATAATGATGGCCGCCGCTGTCGCCTCTTTGGTGTCTGAATCGCCGATAACCATGAATAACGCGGAATGCTGTTCGGTATCGTATCCCATGTTCCCCGACCACATGAGGAGATTGGGAATGAGCGTGATTTGATGTACTGTCTAGGAAAGAAAGTGGTCATGCACCTGTTCGGAAAAAGTCACGGCACTTTCGTCGGTTGCATCCTTGAGGGGATCCCCGCAGGTATCGCGGTCTCCGAAGAAATCGTCCAAAGGGACATGGACCTCCGGAAACCAAAGGATCGGATCGGAACCCCCAGGAAGGAATCCGATCACGTGAATATCGCGAGCGGCGTGATCAACGGTGTCACCGATGGTTCTCCGATCACGATAATGATCAGGAACAACAACACCGATGGTTCGAAATACCTGGAATTCGAAAAAAGACCGAGACCGGGCCATGCGGACTTCCCGGCGTTGAATAAGTTCAAGACGTTCGATATTCGCGGCGGGGGTCAATTCTCAGGTCGTATGACCGCCCCGATAGTCGCGGCAGGCAGCATCGCGAAACAGTATCTGGATACCAGAAACATACGGATCGCCGGATTCACACGCTCCATAGGATCGATTTGCGATACGGACGACAGGAACATCGACGATGCCTTCGGATCCAGGAGATACGATACAAGAGCCTGTACCGACGAGATCGACAGGAAAATGAAACAGACCATACTGGATGTCTCCGCAGAGGGAGACAGTATAGGCGGTGTGGTCGAATGCATCTCGCTGGGCATGTCCCCGGGTTTCGGAGGCATATGGTTCGAAGCCCTGGACTCTGAGATCGCAAGGGCCGTATTCAGCATTCCGGGAGTGAAAGGCGTTGAGTTCGGAAAAGGTTTTGACATCACCGGGATGAAGGGCTCGCAGAGCAATGACGCCTACATCATGGATGACGGTGTGAAAACAAGGACCAACAATATGGGCGGTATACTGGGAGGAATGAGCGACGGGATGCCAATGGTCTTTCGTACAGCATTCAAGCCGACACCATCCATTGCAAAGACCCAGGACACTGTCAATCTGGAGACCGGAAAAAACGACACGATATCCATCAGAGGCAGACATGATCCGTGCATAGTGCCGCGTGCGGTCTCTGTGGTAGAGGCGATGACCGCTTTGGTGATCGCAGACCAGATGAGAAGATGATACCATGGATTTGAGAGAACTCAGAACAGAGATAGAAGATACAGATACAAGGATCCTCGAACTCATAAGGAGAAGAACGGAGATTGCCGAGGATATCGGCAGATACAAAATGACGAATGACATACCGGTCAGGAATGTACCTGTAGAGGAGGACATAGTGAGAAGATACAGGGAATTCGCAGAAAGCTGCGACATGGACCCGAACATCATGGAGACCGTATGCAGAGCCCTCATACAGGAATCCGTTGAGAGACAGACCTCCCTCCCCCGCTCTGAACTACGACCAAAGAATGTGTTCGTGATCGGAGGCGCCGGAAAGATGGGCAGGTGGATTTCCGATCTTCTGACAAAAATCGGCCACCGGGTCACTATCATAGATCCGTCCCTGGATGATGGATTTTCCATGGAGGATGTAAGGTCCGCAGATGTTGCGATCGTTTCCGTTCCCATCTCGGTCGTTGACGGAATATTGAACAGATTGGACGAGATATGCGGAAACGACACTTTGATCTTCGATATAGCTTCTCTCAAATCACCCTTCGTCAGAACACTGAGAAGGATGGCAGAGAGCAAGAAGGTCTGTTCTGTACATCCGATGTTCGGACCATCCGCCAAATCCATGTATAACCGGAATCTGATTATATGCGACTGCGGAAATCAAGAGGCAGTGACAGAAGCTGAAATCCTTTTCAGTGACAAAGGCGCAAACATACGTCTTATGGACCTCGATTCCCACGATGACTACATGTCCTATGTCCTCGGATTGAGCCATGCCGTCAATATCGCATTCTTCACCGTATTGGAGAGGAGCGGATATTCCTTCGATGACATGTGTTCTGTCGCATCCACGACATTCATAAAGAACATGGAGACCAACAGGTCGGTCGCATCAGAGGATCCGAAACTGTACTACGACATCCAGCATCTGAACATAAACAGAGATAAACTCTGGAGCCTCTTTTCCGATGCGATAAAGGATCTCAAGAAGGCTTCTCTGGACGGGAATCCGGCGAAGTTCATCGAACTGATGGATCTTGGAAGGATATATTTCAATGATTGAGTAGATAACAGATACTCATTCGCATGATAATGATTATATACCAACCCTCTTTCTTCTTCTGACTGATTCACGGTCAATGAGAATATCGTGTCGATTTGGAATCTGAATCCAGAAGTGACGACAGAGGATTTTCCAGATGTGCCAGTCCATATAGTTATGGAGGATGATCCTTCTTCGGATAATCTTCCTAGCTGTATCTGGAAGAACCGTATTTCAGGATGAGGATAGGACGATGAATTGTTCCCTGAGGAGACCTGAGCCGTTGACTTTGCCGAGGACATCTTCCCTGTGCTCACTCACATCCCTTGGATGTTTTGAACTTGAATCTCCAGGATCCCGATGTATGGAGACCTGTCATCGAACATCAAAAGCATGCATGCAAACCTAAAAGAAGATTACCATGAAAGAGAACACCGCTACAGATTATTTCAATATCGACAAGAAAGTAAGGACCTCCATAATGATAGGTCTCGGGTTGGGGATGTTACTGGCTTGTCTCGACCAGACCATAGTATCAACCAGCCTGCCTACGATCATCGCAGACCTCGGAGGCATGGAACACTACACCTGGGTATTTACCGGATACATGCTTGCGGAGACCATAATGATCCCCATTGCGGGAAAGCTGTCCGACCTCTATGGGAGGAAGAGGATCTTCCTCGCGGGTATGCTGATATTTCTCACGGGCTCCATCCTGTCGGGACTGTCGGAGACTATGAATTCTCTGATCGCGTTCCGCGCAATGCAGGGTCTCGGCGGTGGTATACTGATACCTGTGGCCACAGCCACTGTGGCAGACCTGTACGTCCCGTCCGAGAGAGGTAAGATACAGGGCCTTCTGGGATCTCTGTTCGCGGTCGCAAGCTGTATAGGTCCATGGCTCGGCGGCATAATCGTTGACAACGTCAGTTGGCATTGGGTGTTCTTCGTGAACGTGCCCATAGGGATACTCGCATTGGCATTTACCGCTCTTAAATTCCCGAGAGTCCAATGCGACGAACGCCACAGCATCGACTACTATGGAATGGCCGTGTTGTCCGTGTTCATCCTGATCCTGCTGCTCATGTTCACATGGGCAGGCGACAGATATGAATGGATGAGCATGGAAATAATAGGCATGGCCCTCCTGTCGGCCGTTCTTCTCTCGTTGTTCATATGGGTGGAGACCAAGGTCAGGGACCCTGTGCTTCCGTTGCATATGTTCAGGAACAACATCATAGTATGCAGTTGCGTGGGCATGTTCATCGTTGCACTCGGTATGTTCGGTGTGATGGCGTACCTCCCCACATTCATGCAGACCGTGATAGGCATGTCGGCGACAAACAGCGGAGAGACCATGGTCCCTCTGACAATCGGAATAATGATCACGGCGATCGGAAGCGGTTTTCTCTCCAAACGCACAGGATACAAACCATGGTTGCTGATCGGCCCCCCGATCACGGTGGCCGGTATGCTCCTGCTGTCCACACTGGGTGTCGGAGACTCGCAGTATATCGCCTCCATGTATCTGGTCGTATTGGGTACCGGTCTTGGATGTATGATGTCAATGTACATGGTTGCGGTTCAGAATATAGCGACCAAAAAAGAAATGGGCATCACCACCTCTGCCGTCAACCTGTTTCGAAGTATCGGCGGTACCATCGGTGTGGCGATATTCGGAACCATCGTGAACAGCCGTATGAACACGGAATTGTTCAATTCGCTTCCCCGCGAGATATATGAATACTCCGGAATACCGCACAACATCGGTGCCATTGAATGGATCAGGGTCCTGCCGAACTACGCAAGTCAGATCATATCGTCCTTCGGCAACAGTATCAGTTATGCATTCGTACTTGGTGCGATGATCACCGCGATAGTGCTGGTCCCGAGCATTGCCATAAAGAGGGTGCCTCTGAAAGATAAGTTCGAAGACACTGAGATGTGTGATACGCCAGGTATCGAAACGCAATGAATACTTTTCTTACAACACACGGGGCATATGCCCCGGGCCTTTCCTCTTACAAATATTCAATACCTCCTATGTACTTCCCTCTTTCATGAGCGGCAGAGATATCTTTCAACGCATCGATGCAGGAGAATGGATAGACAGACACGATCCCGATCTCAAGACCTTCACCGACCTCATGAACAGGACCAAGGATCTTATCATGAGATTCAACACAACAGATCTGCCTCAAAATGAAAAAAATGAGCTTCTTGAGAGAATTTTAGGACGTTCCCTTCCTGCCGGTCTGCGTATCTTTCCACCGTTTTACTGCGATGTAGGAAGAAACATCATTCTCGGCAATGACGTGCTTATCAATTACGGTTGTACCTTCCTAGATGATACCAAAATTTTAATCGGCGATCACGTCATGATCGCACCCGGAGTGCAGATCATCACTGTGACACATTCAAAAGACCACCTGAAACGAAGGGATCTTGCGAGCATCCACCTTCCAGTTAAGATCGGGAACGATGTTTGGATCGGCGCGGGTTCCATAATCCTTCCCGGGATCACGATCGGTGACAGATCCGTGATCGGCGCGGGTTCGGTCGTTACCAGGAATGTACCGTCGGATGCTGTTTTCGCCGGAAATCCCGCTAGATCGATAAAAAGGACATGAACGATTTTATATTCCGACAGTCGGATTATAATCTGTGTTTGACTTTGATATCTTCGTTTCCGATTTCGTATGGGTAATCATATTCATCAATGCCATACTCGTGATTCTGATGGTTTTTTGGGAAAAAACCGATCCGAAGAGCATATTGGTATGGACATTGGTGTTCTGGTTCTTACCCCTGATCGGTTTCGTCCTCTATCTGTTCATCGGACAGACCTTCTACTCCCGTCACGTTTTCAGGCCAAAAGGTGTGGACGATGAACTGCTTGCGAGCATATACTCCAAGGAAGAGGAGGCGATGGAAAAGAATATCGCCGCCGATCCTGATAACAAGGAGGACATAGAACTGGCTCGTTCCGTGAAAAGGGCGGGCGGATGGATCTACTCCGATAACAACGATATAAAACTGTACACACTGGGACAGGATAAATTCGATGATCTTTACAGAGACCTCAGAAATGCGAGAAAATTCATCCATATCGAATACTACATCATAAGGAATGACGAACTCGGCAACGAATTGCTGCATATACTGACCGATAAGGTGAAAGAGGGTCTCGAGGTCAAGCTTCTCACAGACGCCTTCGGCAATGGAAAGGGACCGAAGAGAGCCATTAACGATTTCAGGAGGGAGGGCGGAGAATTCGCTTTGTTCCACAGTGTGGTCACATTGCTTTTCAGTCCGAAGAAAAACAATCGTAACCATAGAAAAATCGCAGTCATAGACGGGGAGATCGCATACTGCGGCGGATTCAACGTTGGAGATGAATATCTCGGAAAAGGACCCCTGGGATTCTGGAGAGACAGTGCTGTCCGCATATGCGGGGCGGGCATAATACCAATGGAGGTCAGATTCACTGCGGATTGGAGATACGCAGCAGACAAGGAGTTCGGAGTTACCGACGACCATTTCCCCGATTCTCTGCTGGAACACCACGGGAACGATAGAATGCAGTTGGTCTCCGGAGGACCGGATGTGAAGGAGAATCCCGTCAGGATGCAATATCTGCTTCTCATGCGTACCGCTAAAAAGACGCTTTACATCCATACGCCTTATCTCGTGCCGAATGATTCCCTGTCGGATGCTCTGAAAATGGCCGCTATGTCAGACGTTGACGTGAGGATAATAATGCCCGACAAACCAGACCATATGTTCGTATTCTGGAATAACATATCTGCGGCCAATGACCTTATGAAGAGCGGTGTGAAGGTCTATATGTACAATCGCGGTTTCGTCCATTCTAAGACCATTGTTGCAGACGGGAGATACTGTTCTGTGGGATCTGCGAACCTGGACGACCGTTCGATGGTACTGAACTTCGAAACCAACGCCATGATCTATTCCGAAAGAATAGGAATGGAAATGATCGATGCATTCATGCAGGATCTCGAATATTGCACGGAATATTCCCGTGAAGAATACGGGAGAAGGACTCTCAGGATGAAATTCAAAATAGGGATATCGAAGCTCTTCAGAGGACTGGCCTGATCATTTCCTTCTGTACGCACTGTCTCTGCCTATGTTCTGTCTGTAATGGACCTTCATAGATGATGGTACGTGCGGAAGATATCTGGAAAAAGTGGCAGTGCCCATTGCCAACTTCGCAAGAGAGGTTTTTTCCATTCCTATCACGGTATTTCTCCTTCTCTTTATATCATCGAGGAATCCATCCATATCTCCGGCATCCGACACGGATACGACATTGCCAACTTCTCTCATCATGTGCCCATCTGTACCGCCTGTATATCCCAACCCAAATTTCGATGCGGATGCCAAAGCGGCAAGATTGCTTGCTCTGGTCATCCCGCTGCATATCACCTCGTATGCGTCGATACGTTCCGTGACCGACGGAGCCAAATATCCTTTGTTTATACATTTCTGAACACCTTTGTTGAATAGGAGATAACCCATCGGATGTGCCGCTGATATCAGACAGTTCTCACCTTCCAACGAGTCCAGTATCCACTCCGTGTCTTTCTGTATGGCAAGCCACGGACTCTTTGAAAGATTTGGTTTTATGTTTTTCGTCCAGTATTCCCTGAGAGTCCCGAGATCGTAGAAATATACCAGGATGTGCGGACCGTCCCATGAACTGATCTCGATCCCTGGTATTATCATAATGCCAGGATCCGTCATATACGCCTCTTCGACACCCGCGATCAGATTGTGATCTGTGATCGCAAAACACACTTTCCTTTTTTTGGCCAGATCTATCGTCCTGCTCACACTGGTGTACGAATCCGAGTAATGTGTGTGAAAATGCATATCCGCACAAAGCAGCCCTTCTTCCGCCATTGCGTTCCAATCGGGCTTGCCAAACTGGACCCTTTGACATTTACCATGCTGATCTGACATATTACCTCATGCAGAGGGATCTCCAGATATCTTCCGAGACATCCATCACCTTGTTGCAATCCAGTGTCAGTATCCTGCCGTCACGGACAACGACGTCCCCCTGACAGATGACGGTCTTCACGTTCAGACTGGATGCCGAATACACGATATTCGAGATTATGTTCTCTGACAGCAAAGGCCTCATATTCGGTGCCTTCCCATCCAATATTATCATGTCTGCCATTTTACCGGGTTCGATCGAACCCAGGGAATCCTCCATACCGATGGCTCTGGCACCGTTGATAGTGGCATAATCCAACAATTGTTGTGCAGGTGTGACGGTAGCATCCCATCTGCTTGATTTCTGTAACAGACCCAATATCTTCATTTCCGAGAACATGTCCAGTGAATTGTTGGTATTGTTGCTGTCCGTTCCTATGGATACATTGACCCCGTAATTCATGAATTCGGGTATCGGTGCTATACCTCCTGTGGCAAGTTTCATATTCGACACCGGGCATGTGGAAACCGACAGTTTCGAGGCCGCCATCAATCTTATCTCATTCATGGTGAGCCACGCTGAGTGCGCAGCTATCCCGTTAGAGGTCAACGCACCGATGCTGTCCAACCACTCTACCGGTCTCATACCGGTCTTCTTCTTATGGTCATTGACCTCGCCGCGGGTCTCGGAAAGATGGAAATTCAACGGTATGTGCTTTTCTTCAGCGAATTCCTTCGCCCTGAGACAGGTCTCCTCGCCACATACGTATACGCCCTGCAATCCAACACCCGGAACTATCTTCCTGATCGCTTTGTGCTTCTCATAGAAGTTCTTGCAGTTATCCACTGGATCCCCCTTTTGGGTGGTGAACTGCTCATCGAGACAGCACCAGCA
>Ga0172377_10002022_pt1 | contig 20717 bp, 19 predicted proteins | sample Pumphouse3metaG_FD_119749 | JGI IMG/M metagenome (GOLD analysis project Ga0172377, IMG submission 119749) | Leachate microbial communities from a municipal landfill in Southern Ontario, Canada - Pumphouse #3 metaG | ecosystem: Engineered > Solid waste > Landfill > Unclassified | place: Canada...
GAGCTCATCGCACGTGTCATCGTCAAGAAGGAGGACCCCAAGAAGGTCGCTGAAGACGTCAAGGCATTCAAGAAGAACTTTGCCACCATCCAATACTGCTTCAACGCAGGAGAACCTGCGTATGAGTACCACAAACTTGTGGAGTGATAGATCTGGCATCATTCACAGACAAACTTAAGACTGGATTGAAGAACACGGACAGCCTCACCGGACAGAAGATCGACGAGGCAAAATACGATAACAAGATCTCCGAGCAGAAAAGCCAGAAGAGAAAAGCTATCGAAGAGGCAGGAGAGAAGATGTTCGATGCATATGCAGAGGGCAAGACCGAACTCACTGCCGAGGTAAAGGAACTCTACGAGAAGGCCAAGGCCTGCGACGAAGAGATCAAGAAGCTTGAGGCCGAGAAAGAAGAGCTCAAGCAGAAGGCCCACGAAGAGCGTGAGGCCCGCAGGAACGAGAACCAGTGAAACCATTGCCGGCCGGATTTCTTCCGGCCGGCCCAAACCCGTTCGCAGTACCCAGAACCTCAGAGTTCAGGGTTTTTTTAACAGTTGTATATGATCCTTGCTCATCGAGATTTAGTATTCTTTAAATATCATTAGGTAATCCTAAAAGTAATGAGTTCACAGAGCCGCGAAGATTATCTTATCAGCATTTTGAGACTTACCGAAGGCGAGAGGGCGGCGAAGACCACCGAGCTCGCATCGTTCATGGGAGTGTCACCTGCAAGTGTCACTGAGATGCTCAAGATACTGTCAAGCGAAGGATATGTCGAGTACGAGAAGTACAAAGGGGTATCGCTCACGGAATCGGGACTCAATCTTGCGAGACAGATAAGGAAGAAACATCACGTTGTGGAGAGGTTCCTCACAGATGTCCTCGATGTGGATCACCAGACCGCTCACGAAGAGGCACATAAAATGGAACACGTCATTTCTGATGATTCCATGCTCAGGATCTGTCAGATGGTCGGCACACCTGTCGACAGCGACTGCAAATCCTGTAACAATCCCTGTAAGGCCGCTATGGCGGGCAAACAGTCCACCGAATCCCTAAGCAATATGGACGGCGGAGAGCATGGCAAGATCGCGTTCTTGAAGAGCGACGATTCCGAGACTGTCAAGAAGCTTATCGCCATGGGATTCGTCCCCGGAAGGGAGGTATCTGTCGAAGGCAGGGTCTCCAATAAGGGTCCGAGAGTTATCGGAATAGGCGGATCCACTGTGGCATTGGATGTGGGAATGGCTGCTGCGGTCTTTGTCGACGTTGGTAGTTGATCTTGGAAAACGAACAGGTCCAGGTCGCTCTGATAGGACAGCCCAACGTGGGAAAGTCCGCACTTTTCACCAGAATGACCGGTGTCGGCGTCATATCATCGAATTATGCGGGCACTACCGTTGAATTTGAAGAGGCCGTCATCAGCAGGAACGGACACACAGTCAACGTCCACGACCTTCCCGGAATCTACAGTCTTTCTAAGAATCAGCCCGATGAGGATGCCGCCATCAGTATGCTGGGCGAATCCAAGAACGATGCGGTCATCGTCGTGGCGGATGCGACCAATCTCGAGAGCAGTCTTGTTCTCTGTTTCGAGGTCCTCGAACTCGGTCTTCCCACCATATTGGCACTGAATAAGATCGATGCCGCCAGGAAGAAGTTCGAGATCGATGTGGACGCCATTTCCAAAAGCATAGGCATACCCGTCATGCCCGTTTCGGCAAAAACGTCCGAAGGCGTGGACGCACTGGTAGATGCCGTCTGCGAAGGAAAGGCCGCCGCACCTGATTTCAAGGTCAATTACAGCAGGAACATCAACATCGCCGCCAATGCGATAGCCGATGCACTTCCCGAAAGCAGGTTCAGAAAATACGGCGTGGCCATCAAGGTCCTGGAAGGGACCGATGATTTCGTCAAGATGGTCCCCCGCGATGTAATGGGTGCCGTAGACGATATGAAGAAGATGCTCAAAGAGCTCAACAACGAGACTCCGGACATCACCATAGGACGTGAGAGGTACGCTCTCTCGGACATCATCGTGAGAGGTTCCGTCAAAAGAACTCAGAGGGCCCAGACAAAGAAGGAGAAGTTCTCGGATCTGACGATCTCCCCTTCCACAGGAATTCCGATAATGCTCGGAGTATTCGCGTTGATCTTCCTGATCATCGTCTACGTAGGTTCATTCCTGGACGAGCTGGTAGCCGGAGCGTACGATTACTGTCTCGGTGATTGGCTTACCGAGGTGGCAGGATCATTGGATCCGCTGTGGGCATCGATCCTTAACGGTATCAACGGAAGCATCGGTGCGATCCTATCTCTGGTAATACCGTACATCATGGTATTCTACATAATATTGGGAATACTGGAGGATTCGGGATATCTCACCCGTGTCGTTGTCCTTTTGGATACGGTCATGCACAGATTCGGACTTCACGGAGGAGCGGCAATACCCATACTCGTAGGTATCGGATGCAACGTTCCCGCCGTCCTTGCGACACGTTCCATCCAATCCAGAAGGGAAAGGCTGATCATCACCGCGATAATCATAATGGCCGTGCCCTGTTCTGCCCAGATGGCCATCATCATGGGCATCACCGGAAAGTACGCGGGAATACCATATGCTCTGGCCATCCTCGTAATGTTGGTAGCCCTCGGATGCGTTATCGGTTATCTGATGAACAAGCTGCTGAAGAAAGAGCCCAGCAACCTTGCCATGGAACTTCCCGACCTTGTCATGCCCCAGGCGAAGAACGTCCTGTTCAAGACATGGGAGAGGATCAAGGACTTCTTCTACATCGCATTCCCGCTGCTGGTCATCGGAAGCATCATTGTCGAGTTACTGCTTACATACAATCTGCTAGATATCATCGTTGAGCCTATATCGTTCATCACCGTCGGCATGCTCGGACTGCCGGCCGTCTGCGTGGTCGCGTTCATAGTCGGTATCCTGAGGAAGGAGATGGCCGTCGGAATGCTTGCGATCCTCGGTCTGCTTACGACCATGACTCCCGAACAGTTCGTCGTGTTCGGGGTTGTGATGGCAACTTACATCCCGTGTATCGCCACACTCACGGTCATGTGGAAGGAGAACGGCTGGAAGGATACGCTGATCACCACTGCGATATCGATAGGTGTCGCAATATTGCTGGGAAGCATCACGAACCTGTTGTTCATAGTGTTCTGATAATTTGAGAAATAAAGAAAAGGTCCTTTCGGACCGGTTTTCGATCAGCGGTGGGTGAACACCGTCTCGATCATATCGGGATTTTTATTCTCGATCTTCACGAAGCCGATCCTTTCGAACTGGACGGAATCGCATTTCTCATCGAGGAGCGCCTTCTCCGCAAGTCCTTCCCTAACCGTTCCGTCGGGCATGAGGATGCTTGCCTTGACGCTGTCCCTGCTGACCCACTGGACCGCCTTTGCGCCGTGTTTCAGGATGGATACGTCGTTGCCGATGTATTTCGCAGGCATTCCGTACTCGATGTTGCAGAGGTCCTTCAGCCTGATCTTTCCCGCATCGGAGAACTGTTTGGAATCCTCCTCGGAGATAAAGATCGTCTTGCTTCCGTCTATCTTGTAGATCCTGTCGCCTCTCTCGGGATGATCGGGGTGCAGAGGAGCCTTCCCGTCGATGACATCGATGCCTTCGATATCGTATCTGACCGGGCTGTCGACGAAGAAGTATCTGTTGGAGATGCCGTCGATGATGTCCCTGTTCATGCTGTACAGGCCGTCCCACGAGAACTGGATGTCCACGGATTTCATTCCGCTCTCGATCCAATATCTTCTGATGGCCTCGGGTCTGATGCCTCTTCTCTTGAGTGCCCTGACGGTACCTGTCCTCACATCGTCCCATCCGCTGTACTCTCCGGCCTCGATGCTCTTCTTGATGAGCGAGGTCTTCAGGACGGTATCGGGGATGTTGACCAGTCCGTAGTGATAGTACACGGGCTTCTTCCATCCGAAGTAGTCGAAGATGTACTGCTGCCTGACGGTGTTGTTCAGGTGGTCCTTTCCTCTCACGACATGGGTCATTCCCATGAGGTGGTCGTCGATGGCCACGGAGAGGTTCATCATCGGATATGCGCGGTATTTGTCGCCTGTGAGCGGGTGGGGGTGTTCGACCACACGGAGTGCTACGAAATCCCTCACTGCGGGGTTGGGGTGGCAAAGGTCTGTTTTGACAACTGCCACGGCCTCTCCCTCTTTGTATTCCCCGTTGAGGAGTTTCTCGAATCTCTCCATCTGGACTTCGACGGGGAGGTCGTGACAGGGACAGGCCATCTTCTTTTCCTTAAGCTCTCTCCAGTGGTCTCCGTTGCAGGTGCAGACGTAGGCCTTTCCCATTTCGATGAGCTTTCTGGTGTAATCGTAATAGATCTCGAATCTCGAGGATTGGATGTATGATTCGTCGACCTTGACGCCGAGCCATTCCAGGTCCTCGGGGATCATGTCGTATGCTTCGGGGTCGATCTTCTCCGGGTTGGTGTCCTCGTATCTTGCGATCAGCTTTCCGCCGTATCTCTTGACATACTCGTCGTTGAGGATAGATACCCTCGTGTGTCCGATATGAAGGGGTCCGGACGGTCCGGGCGCGATACGCATGACAACTTTGCCCTCTTCGGCGCTTTCCAGATCGGGAAGGTGGTAGACACGTTCCTTCTTCTCTTTCACGAGAAGCGAGGAATCCATCTCCTGAAGCGCCTTTGTCTGGGCATCCAGGCCCATGGCGTTGACCTCTTCGACGATGCCGTTGATTGTCTCTGTGATCTCTGCGACCTTGGACCTGTACTCGGGAAATCCTCCGAGTATCTTGCCCACGACGGCCTTGGGGTTTGCTTTCCCCTTGAAGAATATGGCGTTCTGAAGTGCGAATTTCCTTATCGTATCCTCGATAGGTTCCCCGGACATGTGACGGACATTCTGATTCGCGTATTTATTGTTCGCCTATCTTATTAACAGGGAGCGGGAATCGGATATTGACTGATACTAATATTCTTAAGAGTTATATGATGCATGAAATTCAGGCAGACCCTGAATGCCCTCAAGAGGAAGGACAGGTCGCTTCTGATCAGTACACACATTCTGAAAGAGGTCTCCGAGATGTGCGGAACGGTCACCATGATCAATCACGGAAAGGCCGTAACATCCGGAGATGTTGCATTTTTGATCCATAATGCGACCATGGAAGACGCCGGCAAGGTGGAGATCACCATGCGTACGCTGAAGGACATGACCCCCACGTTCATTTCCGATATAGCTGCATGCGGCGGCGTCGCAGGCACCGAGAAGATGGGTGACAGAGAGGTGAAGGTCACGTTCTCCGGAACAAGCGAAGACCAGGCCCATCTCGTCGATATCGTCTACGAGCATCAGCTCAGACTTCTCGGAATGACCGAGAAGGGTGCGGATATCGAGAACCTGTACATGGAACTCACGAAGAACGAGGAGGCGAGTGTGAAAAGAGCGCCAAAGCAGTTGCCGGAGGATCGTTCAACGATTACTCCGATTCGGATTACCATGCTACAGACGAAGAGGCACACAGGGACGTCCAATACGTATTGCCCTCGGCCTTCAGTCAGATGCTCACCGTGACACGTGCCACTCTGAAACTCGCATCCAAGAGCTATGCGATCCTTTTCATGATCGTGCTTGTGTTAATGATCCCCGCAGCGGTATACGGCGGATTGCTGGATTCCCTTTTGGGGGAATCCGCCAAGGTGTTCGGTCCCGGAGATTATGCGGCCACGCTTCTCGCTGCCCTGCCGATCATGATCGCATTCATACCGGCCATCGTTATGACAAAGATGATCCCCTCGGAATTCAGGGAGAGAACGGCCTATCTCAGTCTGGCCCTTCCTCAGTCCAGGCCCTCATTCTACTTCGGAAAGTTCCTCGGCGGAATGATCGTTCAGATCTACGTGTTCGCACTTGCATACGCGATCGTGTCTTTGGTGACAGTATCGCAGAAAGGTTCCATGGATGGCGGTATCGTATTGTCAGTTTCGCCATTACCCTGGTCGGCGGATTCGCCATCAGTGCGACGGCATTTGCATTGAGTACCTTCATGAAGAAGGGATCGGCGATCTCGATCTTCATGCTGTTCTTCCTTTTATTTCCTGCGATCATGATACTCATAGACTCCAATGTGGATGGTTTGGATGATTTCTTCCACTTCGCTCAGTACATCCCGTCGCTGGCAGGAGATTCTGCGGCCAATGCAATGGGATCCCCGTTCATGATCGCCTCCCCTTCGAGTGTCTATTCAACACTTATGATAGCCCTCGGCGGTGAGGTCATGACATACAATTATGTTCTGAACATAGCCGCATATGCGGTCTGGGGAGTAATATTCCTGCTGCTAGGTCTGTTCAGATTCATCAGAGGGAGATGTGATGGATACGAAGAAGATAATGACAATAACAGCGGTCGCGGCCGTCGTTCTGATGATGTCCACTATGCTGATCCCTTCATGCGATGCCAAGGTCGTAGAGGAAGATGACGTTGAGGTCAGGGCATGCTATGTGACGGTCAACGATTATGTTGCATTGGGTACGATATGGGCTCTTAGCTACAATACCTGCGTTTTCTTAGACGGTTCCGATAACGAGAAACAATTCCTTGAATACATCGCAGATGGTTCCGTGGAAATGCCTGAGACAGACAGAGAAGAAGTCGCTAAGGGAGACAATCTGAATATTTATCATTTCGGTAATAGTTGTTACGACGGAAATTCTGTGTATATATGTTTCGAGTACAATGATCAGCAGATCGAAAGATACGTTGATATGGGTACGGAGCAGAAGATCCTCGATCCCCTCGTGCATTCGTTCTTTGTCAAGGCGGGTACTGTTATTACAGCATATGTGACGGGAGCGGACAACATATCCCACGTCTATTTGGGTAATAATTATGTTGAACTCGGTAAGGAGACCAAGATCTCCATAACTTCGACAGAGATCATCGATATGAGAATCTATCTCAATACCGAAAGCCTGTGGACCACCGTTTCTTACAAAGTGGACGGAGTCGCAGAACCCAGCGGAGTCGGATCCGGTGCGGATATCGTAGCTGTCGTATTGTTGGTCATTGCCGCGCTCATTGCTGTTGCAGTGATAATGTTACGCATGACCCCCAAGTGGGCAAAGTGATCAAACCGGGCGGGAAACCCCCGTCCTTCTTCTCTTTAATTTCTTCTGTTCTCGGCGTTATTATTGAATGATACATTGACTGAGTGAAAGTCAAAGTATAAGTCAAAGTGTTATCTGCACATACATTTTCGATTTCATTTAGTTTATATGCGTGCTAGTTATACAGTATCTCATGTCGATTATGAGGTCCCTGAAAGGGGATGTGAGCAGGATCGAGAAAAATGTCGATCCCGATTCCGGAGAGGTCACCAGGACCCTCTTCGAAGACCAGGAGAAAACGGTCGTCTTCGAATCACTGAACGGAGGAAAGGCCGCAGGAAACGTCTTCTCCACCAGAAAGAAGATCGCAGACAATATGAACATCGAACCCGGAGAGATAGTATCCGCCCTGATGGCGGCCATCGATTCCCCCATCGATACTCAGATCGTCGCGGATCCCGAATTCAGGTCGAAGACCGCAGAGAAGGACCTCATGAAACTGCCGATCCCGAAATACTATCCCGAGGACGGCGGACGTTACATAACAGCCGGAATAATCGTCGCCGAGTTCGAAGGAAAGAGGAACGTCTCCTTCCACAGGATGATGATAATGGATTCCGGGCGCATCGCAGTGCGTTTGGTCCCGAGACATCTTTTCACGATGTACACCGAGTCCAAGAAACTCGGAAAGGAGCTCAATATCTCGATATGCGTAGGAGCCCCCATCGAAGTTCTGCTTTCCGCGGCTGTTGCCATGGATTACGGCGCAGATGAGCTCAGAGTTGCATCCGCTTTGAATAAGAGGGCACACGGAGAGCCCCTTAAGGTCGGTAAGTGCGACAATGGACTTATTGTACCTTCGGAGTGCGATTATGTCATAGAGGGCCGTTTGACGCTTAATACCACCGCAGAGGGACCATTCGTCGACATAACGGGAACCTACGATATCGTCAGGGACCAGCCCATAATCGAAGTGGACAAGATATGGACCAACAAGGATCCGTACTTCCACCTTCTGCTTCCCGGAGGATACGATCACTTCCTTCTCATGGGGCTTCCCAGGGAACCCATGATATTCAAGACCGTAAGGCAGGCGGTGCCCCGTGTGAGGAACGTACGTCTCACGGAGGGAGGATGCTGCTGGCTGAACGGCGTTGTTTCAATCACGAAGAACAAGGAGGGCGACGGAGTGAATGCGATCCTGGCTGCATTCACCGGACACCCTTCGATGAAGAACGTCATAGTCGTTGACGATGATATCGACATATTCAACGACCGCGAGGTCGAGTGGGCCGTAGCTACGAGGATGCAGGGCGACAGGATAATCAAGATCCCGGGAGCCGCAGGATCGTCTCTAGACCCGAGTACCGATTTGACCACCTACAAGGTGGGCTTTGATGCGACGATCCCCCTCGGAGCGGACCTGTCGATGTACAAGAAGGCGAAAATGCAATGAGCAAGGATATGGAAGCGCTCCGCGAAGTGACAAAGAAATTCTATGCCGGCGAGTCCAGTGTCAAAGAGTACAAAGGATTATCCGGAGGATACGGAACATATGCGCAGAAAGGTGCGCAGGCAAGTATGGTACGTCTGCGTTTCGCAGGGGGAAGGATCTCCAAAGAAGACCTTCTCTTCATCGCGGATATGATCGACAAATACAAGGTCAGCATGGTCCATTTCACAACGTGCCAGGCAGTACAACTGCATAACGTGGCCGGAAACAGGGTATGCGACCTTGTACAGGACGCTCTCGACCACGGCATCATCACCCTCGGAGGCGGAGGGGACTATCCCAGAAATGTGACCGCATCTCCTTTGAGCGGTGTCGAGAAGGGAGAATGTTTCGACGTCCTTCCCTACGCCAAAGCTGCAGAGGCATACCTTCTGCCTTTGGTAGATACCCTGAAGATGCCCAGGAAACTGAAGGTCGGTTTCTCGAACTCTCCGGAGAACGAGACGCACGCCACGTTCAGGGACCTCGGATTCATGGCCAAGGAGAACGGTAAGTTCGATGTCTACAGCGCCGGAGGATTGGGAAACAACCCCCGCATGGGATTGTGCGTCGCCAAAGATGCCGAACCCAAGGATATCCTGTATTACATCAGAGCCATGATCAGGACATTCTGCAAGAACGGAAACTACGAGAACCGTGCCAAGGCAAGGACCCGTTACATGCAGGAGACCCTCGGAGAGGAAGGATATCTCAGCGCATTCGCCGCAGAGCTCAAAGGTTCGTTCGACGAGGGCGGACTGGACATCAAAGCGGATATCAGATCTGTCGCCAAGGAAGGAAAGGGGAACATCGCCGGTCCCTGCATATACGAACAGAAACAGAAGGGACTGTACTATGTTTCGTATCATGCGGTGGGAGGAGATCCCTTCCCGGCCAAGATCCGTCAGATCTACGATGCGATCAAGGACATGAACGATGTCGAGGTACGCATCTCTCCCGATGAGACGATGTATATCATCAACTGCAATTCCGAGGAGGCCGCGAAGGTCGCCGAGGTCACCGATGACGGTGCAAGGACGTTGTTCGAGTCTTCCATTTCCTGTGTCGGTGCTACTATCTGTCAGCAGGGTCTGAGGGATTCCCACGGACTTCTGGTACAGTTGGTGGAGATGTCTAGAAAGGCGGAGCTTCCCGACGGTTCGCTCCCCCGTGTTCACATCTCGGGATGCACTTCCTCATGCGGTTCCCATCAGATCGGAGTGATAGGATTCCAGGGCTCTTCCGCAAGGAATGCCGACGGTCCCGTTACTGCGTTCACGGTGTTCATCAACGGTTCCCATATCGCCGGCAAGGAGCGTTTCGGAGATGCTGTCGGTAAGATGTCCCAGGATGACATTCCCAAGTTCCTCGAGGAGCTCGGAAGGAGTGTCGCCGCGACCGGTAAGGATTACAGGGCATGGGCCACGGAGAACACAGAACTTCTCATGACGATCGTTGACAAATATCTCATCAAGGAATGAGTTGCCGATCTTAAACTCCCTTTGAAGGCTTGGCCTTCAGAGGGGTCTTTTTCTTTTTCTGTCCGTAGGATTTTCAACAAATTACCTGCAGAAATTTCAAAAAATGAGAAATATGTCCTCTGAGAGTCGGGGCAGGCCCGTGCTCTCAGAGAGGTGATGTTTAGTTCCACCACTCGCCGTTACGGCGGTCGATGGTCTCTTTTCTGTCAGGTCCGACACTGATTATGTCGGCGGGTGTAGACAGGTAGCTCTCGATGAATTCGACGTAATCCTTCATTTCCTGCGGGAGTGTGTCATATCCTTCCTTCACCAATGCTTCGGTGTCGTTCCAGGATTTCCATCCTTTGAGCTCTTTGTAGATAGGCTTTGCCTTCTCGAGCTTCTGTATGGAGGCCGGGAAGTGCTCTACCTTCTTTCCGTCGATATCGTATGCTACGCAGACCGGGAGCGTCTCGAAGTCGTTGAGGACATCGAGCTTCGTGATGGCCAGTGCGGTGAATCCGCACATTCTAGTTGCGTGTTCTGCGACAACGAGGTCGAGCCATCCGCATCTCCTTCCCCTGCCGGTCGTGACTCCGAATTCTCCTCCTTTCTGCTGGAGGGCCTTCTCATCGTCTCCGGAGAGCTCTGTAACGAAGGGTCCTTCGCCCACACGTGTCGTGTACGCTTTCAGACATCCGACGATCTCGTCCAGTCTGTTGGGGGCGACTCCCGCTCCGGTGCACACACCGCCGCCGCATGTTGCGGAGGATGTGACGAAGGGGTAGGTTCCGTGGTCGATGTCGAGCATCGCACCCTGTGCGCCTTCGAAGAGGACGTTCTTGTCATCGTCGAGTGCGTCGTTGATAAGTACCGAGGTATCGCAGATGTTCTTTCCGATGTGGTCTTTCCAGCCCATCATCTTTTCGAAAAGGGAATCTACGGTGCAGTTGCACTTCTCTGCTTCCAGCATGTCCATGAGGTCTTTCTTGTACGGAAGGAGGAATGTGAGTTTGTCTTTCAGGAAATCCTCTTCCAGAAGGTCGCCCGCCCTTAGTCCGATCCTTGCGATCTTGTCCTGATAGGTAGGTCCGATACCTTTCTTCGTGGTACCGACGACGTTCTTTCCGCGGTATTTCTCCTCCGCGCCGTCAAGCTTCTTGTGGTATTCCATGATGAGGTGGGCCCTGTCGGAGATCCTGAGGCCGTCGATGCTTCCGCCTTCCGCTTCCACATGGTCGATCTCTTCGAGGAGCTCTTCCATGTTGACGACGACACCGTTACCGATGACGGCCAGCTTTCCGGGCCTGACCACTCCGGACGGAAGTCCGTGGAGTTTGAAGACCTTGTCGCCGACAACGATGGTATGTCCGGCATTATTGCCGCCTTGGAAACGAACGATGAGATCTGCTTTCTCATCGAGATAATCCGTGATCTTTCCTTTGCCTTCATCGCCCCATTGGGCTCCAATGATTGTAAGACTCGGCATGCTTTTACCTGGTCCTCATCAGTGGTTACCCTCATATTAACCTTACTTATTCGCGCGCAGGGTTTCGGGGCTGACAGACCTGTAAATGTCGATGACCTCTTTGGTGGAGAGGTCGGTCTTGAAGGATGTGGGGCACATATGCGTCTTGGTCGCATGTCCGCATTCGTTGAGCGCCGTGAGCATATCTTCGAGCTTCGGCGGAGAAAGTTTGGTATGGGATGATAATTCGCTGAGATCGAAAAGGAAGACCTGATCGAGTTCGTTCTTCCATATCTCGAGCATCTTGTTGCATCTTTTTTCCGTTGCGGTGTCCGTAGGGGACATCCTCTGGAGGATGTCGCTGCTGTGAAGAGGGCCCAGCCAGAACGGTCCGTACCTGTGTTCCTTATCGTATCTGTCCGATACGGAACGTTCCAGAGTATCGGGGTCGTAGGCCATGTAACCCAACTGTGCCAGCGTGCTGTCTGCGGCCTGTGCTCCCTCTACGACCTGAACGTATGTTCTGAAGTAGTGGTCCGCATAGAACGAAAGCAGCGGGACCATTCCGCGGTCGAATTTCGCAAGCTCTTTCGCGATGCTGCACATGAGGATCCTGAGTCCGCCTTCGTGACACATGTATCCTCTGATGGGTTCGGATTGGTATCTTCTCCTGCACTTGATCGCGTGGGCCCCTGCGAGGGGTGCGGTGTCCGTTGCGGTTATGGCAAGGATGCCCCTTCTCTTGCATCCGAGGATGGCAGATTGGGTGAAAGGCACCGGTGAACCGAAAGGATCCAGATCCACATAATCGAAAGAGTTCTCGGCAAGCAGCGAATGCATGTTCCTGTTGGATGCTTCGCAGTTGGTGAGACCGTTGAGTTTGATATTCTCCTCAATATAAGGAATGGCCAGAGGATTGATGTCGTTCGCCGTGACGTAGGTGTTCGGAACCTCGTTGGCGATACGGACCGCCCTCGAACCCGTTGCGGTCATCGCATCGCAAACGGTGAGCTCATCCCTCTGAAGGGAACGGAGGAACATTACGCTGATATCTCTGTTGAAAGCCATCTGTTCGTTGAAGAATACACCTCCGGTCTTTGTACCGGGGCCGTGCATGGAATGGTCCTCGGGAACGATTATCTCGGTGGGACCTTCGCGGATCGTGGTTCCTGTCATCAGACGTTTTCACCGTTCATAAGACGAATGATCTTGTAAGGCAGAAGATTCCTGTTCGTGGGAGTGACCTCCAAGATCCTGACATCATCTCTCCTCCTGATGTCCTGGAGTAACGGGTTTCTTGATTTTTTGTGGAGTGTGAGTATCATGGGTTTGTCGACGTCGAGGGCGTCTTTGACGGTATCGATGAATGCCTGGCTCTCTACCTCTACTTTACCTACCTCATCGATAACGATGATGTCGCATTTCTCGCATGCGTCTTTGATGGCGGGTATGGCGACCTCTTCGAATTTGGAAAGGTCGACTCCGATCTTTCCGATCATGATCTTGCTCTCGATATCCTGGTTTGCGAATATCTGCGATTCGCCGGTGAGGATGTTCTTCACGGTGAAACCGATCTTGTGCCTTCCGTCGGAGATAGGTTCGTCTATCATTCCGCCTATCGAGAGCTCTTCTTCCTTGAGCATATCGATCACACGGAGTAACGCATAAGTCTTCCCTGAACCCGGAAGTCCCGTGATGCCTATCTTGATATCGCTTATCATGTTATCGTTAATGCCATCCGCGTTCCTGGATAGCGTTTAGACTATAAATTGATTTGCTGGAATAAATGAAAATATGACCACTATTGGTATTCGTCGAGGTTATGGTTCAAAGCTCTTCGATGTTGGAAATATACATCAAAGGATAGTTGAGTTCCTTGTCGAAACGCATCTCTGCGGTAACCCTCACATCATCGATCTTGATCCTGAGAACGACATCGAGCATCTCTCCGGTGAGCGAGCAGTAGGAATATTCGTCCTTTTTGACCGAGAAACGGCTTCTGTCTATCCTGACCTTTATGCTTTCGACGTAAGGCTGGACGAGTACGCCTTCCTCTATGGACCTCTCCAGGGCCTCGACGCTGTCGGAATTCACCGGGACTCCGACGAACTGATGGTACACCGTACCCATCTTGATCCCTGCTTCGAAAAGAGCGCGTTCCCTGACGGTGCAATCGAATTTATCCGCGGCACAGGTCTCTCTGTCCATGCTCTCGGGTAGTCAGGCATAACATTTAAAGGGTGTGCGCATTACACGCAGTAATGACATCCGTAACCGAGCGTATACAGCAGCTCAAGAAGGAGAAGAACGCGGTCATTCTGGCCCACAACTACACTTCGTCCGAGGTTCAGGACCTCGCCGACTTCGTAGGAGATTCTCTGGGTCTTTCAAAGACGGCTGCCAAGACGGATGCGGATATCATAGTTTTCTGCGGTGTTTCCTTCATGGGAGAGACCGCCAAGATCCTCAGTCCCGGCAAGAGGGTCTTCCTTCCCGAACCGGAGGCACACTGCGCCATGGCGGCAATGTGCAACGCTGATCAGATCAGGCAGATCAGGAAGAAGTATCCCGACCATGCCGTTGTCGGATATGTCAACACGACCGCGGAAGCGAAGACGGAGATGGACGTATGCTGTACATCGTCCAATGCCCTGAACGTCGTGAACAGCATCGATTCCGATAAGATTGTATTCGTTCCCGATGTGAACCTCGGAACATATGTGAAGGAGAACACGAACAAGGAGATCGTCCTCTGGGACGGATTCTGTCCTGTCCATCAATGTATCACGATCAAGCAGGTCATGGACCTCAAGAAGAAGTATCCCGATGCCAAGGTGTTGGCCCATCCCGAGTGCAGAATGGAGGTTCTGGCACTTGCCGACGATATCGGTTCCACCGAGAAGATCCTCAACGTCGCGAAAGAGAGCGATGCCAAGGATTTCATCATTCTCACGGAGATCGGAATGCTCCACAGGCTGGAGACCGAGTGTCCCAGCAAGAGTTTCCATTTCCCCGCACAGGCGGCATGCATGACCATGAAGATGATCGAGCCCGAATCCATCCTCCGTGTTTTGGAAGATGAATGCAATGAGATCGTCCTTCCCAAAGAGGTCATCGAAAAGGCGTACAAACCCGTCAAGAAGATGACGGATATCCTCGGATGATATGCCCTTGATGCATGACGGCCGGTCTGCCGTGCCCCTAGTATATAAACGGGAAACTAAACTATTATAACGCCCAGGACCTTTTCTATTTCAGGCGTACCGATGAAGGTAGTTATCGTTGGGGGCGGGAATGTAGGTTATACTTCCGCGGAAGCCCTCTGTAAAATCCATGATGTCCTGATCATCGAGAAGGACACGGTCAAGGCTGATAATATCAAAAGTCTGCTGAACGTGTCGGTTCTCCATGAGGACGGAAGTAATCCCAAGGTGCTCAAAGCAGGTATCGAGAGGATGGAGGCGGACATTATTTTCGCCGCACTTCCGGACGACGGACTGAACCTGTTCATAGGGATGATAGCGAAACGTATCAAGCCCTCGATCAAGACAGTTGCCTGTCTGAGGAATCCCGATTACGAGATCAAGACCGATTCCGAGGGAATTGATATCATCATTTCCCCGGAGCAGATCATGGCGAACAAGATCAGCAAGATCGCTTCTCTGGAGAATGTTGTCCAGTACGATTATCTGGACAATATCGGCGCCGCAATGGTGACGTTCAAGGTCGAAAAGGACCATGATATCATCGGAAAGGTCGTCATGGACATCAATATCCCCGATAACTGTACCATCGTTGCCATCTACCGCGGCGACAATGTCATTTTGGACACGGAGACCGCCCAGATCCATGTCGATGACAGGATCTGTATGATGGGTTCCATCGAGGCTGTAGAACAATTCAACAGGCTCATGGGTATCGAAAAAGAGACCAGGGAGTACGTCATCATCGGTGCCACGGTCTCCGGTATCGCCATAGCCAAAGCACTTTCGACCTCCGGTAAGAGAAGGTTCATCAAGATCATCGATAAGGACGAGATGAACTGCAGGAACGCGTCCAGGGCATTGAGCGATGCCATCGTCGTCAACGCGGATATCGCCGATCCTCTCATCATGTCAGGTGAGAACATCGACCGTGCGGACGTCATAATCAGTGTCTCGCCTATGGACGAACGCAACCTTCTGGTATGTATGGCCGCACTCAAGTTCGGTACCAGGAAGATCATCACGAAATATTCCACCGAGGAGTACGAGGAGATCTTCAAATACGCCGGTATAGAATCCATCATCGGATATCACCGTGTCATCTCCAACGAGATCACGAAGAATCTGACCTATGAGGAGAATGTGCTTCTCACATTGGACCACGAGAACGAGACCTTGTTCGGAACCCTCGTGGATAAGAAATCCGCATTTGTCGACCGCTGCCTCGGGGACCTCAAACTTCCCGACGGGGTATGTCCGGTCGCCGTCATCAGGAACGGGGAGCTCATCTATCCTAAGATGAACACTATCTTCCGTATCGGGGACAAGGTACTGATATTCACTTACAACGTCAATACCGTAAAACTGTCCAAATTCATAGGACACGATACACCTTTGGAGATGTGAGGAAATGCTGGATGCGCTCAGGCTGCACATTCGTCACATGGCGAAATGGCATAACACTGCGGTCAAGATACTCGGAGTCGTCGAGAGTGTCATGGCCCTTATGCTTCTGGTGCCTGCCTTTGTCGCATTGATATACGGTGAGGACCCGTTCATTTTCCTCTTACTTGTTCCGTTCCTTTTGGGAATGGGGCTTTTCCAGTACCTTTTCTTCGCTTCCGACAAGAAAATGTCGCCCGCGGTCGGATTGCTGATGATGACCGTCGCCTGGGCAATCGCTTTCTTTACGGTCATGGTCCCGTACTATGTGTACGGATTCAATTGGTATGATGCGGTCTTCGAGGCTGTAAGTGGTTTCACCACCACCGGAGCTTCGATCGTACCGGATGTGGAGGTCCTTCCGAAAAGCATCCTCTTCTGGAGATCCTTCTCCCAGTGGATGGGCGGTATCGCTGTGGTCTTGGTGTTCATGTTCCTGCTGCCTATGATGGGTATCGGCGGACGTATGTTCATCAACAACGAGCTTGCCGGTACCGATATCGCTAATTTCTCGTACAAGCTCAAGAGCATCGCCAAGAGCTTCATCATCATCTACATGATGTTCACCGGACTCGAGATCATTCTTCTATTTGCTGTCGGTGTGAATCCGTACGAAGCCATCTGTATGACCCTGTCGAACATATCGACGGGAGGTCTGATGGTCAAAGGAGACAGCATTGCGTCGTATTCCTTTGCCGTTCAGGCAATAGTGCTCGTGTTCATGTTCCTGGGAGGAACGAACTTCTTCCTGCATTACAGGATGATCTACAAGCGCGACTATTCCGCATATCTCAAAAGCCAGGAGTTCATCTGGACGTTCATGTGGTTCGCCGTCGCGACCGTATTGATAGTTGCGGCGGTGACGTTCACCGCCGGAACGTACGGTCTCGGCGAGGTCGGGAACACGGTCTGGGAAGCGCTGTTCACTGTGGTGTCCATCGGAACTTCCACAGGATACTTCATTTGCGATTTCACGGCATGGCCGGTGGTCGCCGCGATGATCCTGCTTGCGGTGGGTTTCCTGGGTGCGATGTCCGGTTCGACAGCAGGAGGAGTGAAGATCTACAGGCTTCTCATTCTGAAGTCGTACGTCTCTTATGGATTCTACAAGATGCTCCATCCCCACGCGGTGAGAGATGTGAGGCTCGACGGGAACATGATCGGTACGGACACACTGATGTCCACGGTGGTCATCACGCTGTCCTTCATCGGAGTGGCGACCGTCGGTGTGGTCTACTTACTTATTTCAGAACCTGGTATCTCCTTATTGGATGCGGCGGGACTGTGTGTCTGTTCCATAAGCAACGTCGGTCAGGCGGCCGGTCAGTTCGGGCCTTATGCCTCGATGGCAGACCTGTCTGTGATGACCAAGCTCGGAATGTCCGCACTCATGTGGATAGGACGTCTCGAGGTGTTCATGGTGCTGCTGCTGTTCACAAGGGCGTTCTGGAAGGATGTCATACTGAACACCAACAAGGTGCCTTCGCCCATGAGGGAGAGAAGGTCCATCAAAGAATATGCGATGCTCAGGAAGAGAAGGTAAGGCTTACTGTCTGCACATGCTGAGGATGCGTATGACCGCTTTGTGACCGGGTGCCTGTTCGTTTATCGCACCTGCCACGATCTTCGCCTCGTTGATCTTCCCTTTCTCGATAAGGCACAGCGCCAGTATTTCCATCGCGCCTATGTGCGTAGGGTCGGCCTTGACTGCTTTAGTAGCATATCCTCCGGCCGCGGAGATCTTGTTGTTCATCCACATGAAGTACGCCGCAAGGGCATTCGCGTCTGCGGATCTCTTGTCGTTCTTGAGAATATCTTTGACGAATTTCTCGGCATCCTTCTGCCTTCCGGATCTGAGAAGGACGTAACAGCGTTCCCTTTGGGATTGATAGTTTTTCTCTCTGCTCAGGAGTCCGATGCTCTTCTCATCCGCCTCTTTGAACCTGCCGAGGGCGCACAGGGCATCGATCGCAGCGATATCGTCGTCGGGAGCAGGCTCTTGGATGAGATCGTACTCATGCACGGAGAGCTCATGGTCTCCCAGATCGTACGCGACGGTCATGCGCATCCTTTGGATGTCGTCGCTGACCGCAAGGTCCTTCAGCACATCCGATGCGTAACCGCTGTATCCGAGACCGTTCAGACCCTTCGCGATCTCAAGTCTGGCGCTTTCTTCCGGAGGGAGGTCATCCATAAGCATTTTGATAACGGACTCGGAACCTTCGTCGTCATCCACCGTCTTCAGAAGCGAGGCGCACGTAAGCAGTGTGACCGCATCGTCGGAGTGGTCTGAGGCTATCTTCATCACCTGCGGTCTGACCGCGGCGGTGTTGCCTTTGGCGATGTTATTCTGTACCTCTTTGAAGGCACTGTCCTTGTCCATGCTCCCGGTGTATGTTGCGGGAGATAATAAAAACTCCTTCAGTCGGAATCGCTGCCGGGAGTCATCTTCCCGATCCTGACGAAGAGCAGACTGACGGCAATACCGATGACGAATGTGATGATCCCGCCTATCGCGTCGGTCGCAGACGTCAGTTCGGGATATGCGTAGCTGAGGATCACTAGCAGGGACCCGAGGGTCAGTCCGAGGATCATGCTGTATGTGGATTTCCTGTGGTGCTTGAGAGCGCGGTCCATTATCTTGGCGAATCCCAACAGACCTATGATCAGACCGATGCCCAAAGGCAGGATGAGCGCCCAGTCGAGATCGGTTATCGCCGCGAGCATCGGACCGTACAGTCCCAATGCCAATAACAGGGTGGAACCGCTTATTCCCGGAGCGATCTTCGATACAGCGAGTATTATTCCCACGAATACGAGGACGATATACGAAGTAAGGTTGTGGCCTACTTCGACATCGCTTCCGACGCCGATGAACAGGAACACGCCCATGATCAGGATACCCGCAATCAGGGCGGCTATGTTGTATCTGTTGAACTTCTCCGCCTTGGGTGCGGTATACGACCATATCTCCGGTATCTGACCTGCGATAAGCCCCAAGAAGAAGAACAGCGCCAGCGCCAGATATTCATCCATTATGAAATCCAATCCGACGGCGGATATCCCCATACCGAATACGATACCTAAACCTATGACAAATATGAAGACGAAATCCGATCTGATCCTGTCCTTGAGATTGGCAAGGTCCTCGATCAGACGTTCGTAGATGCCGAAACAGACGGCTATGACCGCACCGCTCACACCGGGCAGCATGGAAGCTATTCCCACTATGCTGCCGATTACGAATCTCTTGATCTGCGATGCGGCCGATGCCATTGTCCGTTTCACTCTTCCTTCTTCTGTTCGGTCTTCCTTCTGTTCACCATGTCTCTTACGTCGGATGTCATGGTCTTGCAGATCCTGTTGATATCCATCAGAGGTTTATCGGAGGTCACGACACAGAGTTCCACGATCATATTGCTGAGAGGTCCCGCCATTTCCTGCGGGTAGTATCCTTTCTTTTCGAATATCGACCATATTTGGTTCCTTATGTCCTCGTATTCCTCTATCCTCTGCTGAGGTGTCTTCATATTATCCCTTTCGGAAGGTATGTTCAGGTGATAGATATTCGTTTCTGATTTTTTTGTTTGGAATGATGTTATCGTAAGGTATGTCCGGTGATGATATTATCCTTCCCGTTGTTTTATTTCTTTAAGAATAGGATATCTGTATTCGGATGGTTTGTATCGATAAGATATGACGAATCTTCGGAATTCAAAGACCTTTGTTCGATTGTGTTTTTAGCAAATATGAAAAGGACATGTCCGATTTTTTTTACCAGATATATGCATCTGATATCATGAATTTGATTGTTATCTGAATTTCACACTTTTGCATATTATGTTGTGATGTCTAGAACCTTACTTTGATTTTTGTTTTTGTTTTATTTTGGACATTTATTCGGTTTTTTCCGTGATCTGAGATGAGTGTTTTCGATCTTCAAAAATTAAATAAGTGTTGAATACCGACCGTTGATTTCCGAAAATACGTATTATAAGAAACTTAGATGAATAAGTTGCTGGCCGTCAGAATTTTCGTTGATTTTCCATTCAAAAGATCTTAATGTTCTGTTAATGGACATTCAAATAAACATCGGTCTTTTTGCAAAATTAATAGATATTGATTGGTTAATTAATTTACGATTTAAGAATAATATTTTTCGTTGATCAATCAACAATAATCTGATTTTGTATTTTGTTAAATAATCCTTAGCCAGCATTTTAAAAATCCAATGATCATGAAAAATCGGAAAAAATAGTGATTTCATAATTTTTTAGTGTATTCAAATCATAGTTATTATATACTCTCAGACGAAAGTATAGTCTTAATAAGCGCTCATGAAGAGATGGGCTAGGATAAATCATAAGGGATGTGGAAAAAAGCCGGACCCTTAGGGATGCGGGGACGGCAAAGAACGAAATTCAAGATTGAAAATCGGAGAAATGAAAATGAATAGAAAAGCTATGACAAAATTGACATCGTTGCTTCTTGTCTTTTTGATGGCGGCGATATCGTTCA
>Ga0172377_10002023_pt1 | contig 20716 bp, 19 predicted proteins | sample Pumphouse3metaG_FD_119749 | JGI IMG/M metagenome (GOLD analysis project Ga0172377, IMG submission 119749) | Leachate microbial communities from a municipal landfill in Southern Ontario, Canada - Pumphouse #3 metaG | ecosystem: Engineered > Solid waste > Landfill > Unclassified | place: Canada...
CGTTGCCGTCCAATGAACGGCAGATGGAAGGGTTGAAAGCCCAGCTACTTTCTGCGTGTTATCTGAAATAACACCGGTTTCCGTTACAAGAACACCGCACCTTCTTTGGTGCGGTGTTTCTTTTTCCTGCTCTGCCATTTCCCATTTATTTCTGCAGAACAGTCAAACAATGCAGTAAATTATCCATTGTTTTTTCGAGATCACCTTTTGCACGAAGTTTAGATTCCGAATACGGAATAGCTAATCGGTTGATTGAGAAGATACCTGTTACTCCTTCCTCATATGCGCCTTCCACGTCATCGGCGATATCCCCGACGATCGCGATCACCGGGACGTTGTGGCGTTTTGCTGCGCGTGCGACGCCAATGACCACTTTTCCGCGGAGCGACTGGCCGTCGATTTTTCCTTCCCCGGTGAACACCATGTCGGAGTGTTCCATCAACTGGTCGAAATGTACCGCATCCAGAATCGTCTCAATGCCCATCTGAAGCGTAGCGCCAAAGAACGCCTTCATGCCGCCACCCATTCCACCAGCGGCACCGCTTCCCGGAACGGATTGGATATCGATATCCCGTTCTTTTTTGATTACGGAAGCGAGTGACATCAGATTCTGATCGAGCACTTTGACAAGCAACGGGTCAGCTCCTTTCTGGGGCGCGAAGATGTACGCTGCTCCATTTAGACCATAGAACGGATTATCAATGTCACACATGGCGACGATTTGGACCCCATGCATCACAGGATTCATCGTGGAAAGGTCAATGGAATGGACTCTGTCCAACGAACCACCAACCGGGACAAACGGATTGCCCTCGGCATCACGGAACGTCACGCCACAAGCTGCGGCGCACCCGCATCCCGCGTCATTGGTGGAGGACCCTCCCAGACCAATGATCATCTTTCTGCAGCCTCGTTTCGCAGCATCCAGCATGAGTTGTCCGACGCCATAGGTGGTGGTGTGGTCAGGATGCTTGTCATCCCCCACCAAGGCGAACCCGGCTGTGGCTGCCATCTCCAAGACGGCGGTCCCGTCGGGGAGAATGCCATAAAAGCCTTCCATCGGTTTGCCATACGGTCCCTTGACTCCAGGGACGGTGATCCGCTCTCCGCCTACGGCCTGGAGGAATGCTTCCACGCTTCCTTCGCCGCCATCGGCCACGGGGATGCTTTTGACGTCCGCGTCCGGATAGAAACGAAGGATCGAACGTTTCATGATCGTGCAGATTTCAGACGAACTCATGGTCCCTTTGAATTTATCGGGAATCAAAACGAAATGATGCATGTGAACTCCTTTGTTACGCAAGCGCTCCATTATATCCAAGCATGTAGCTGATCTTCTTGGAAGTCTCCTGCAGCATGGGGATGGTTGATTCCACCTCCTCAACACTCATGTTGCTCTGTAATGCTGAGAGACTGATGGCGGCGACGATTTTTCCTGTCTTGTCCCTGATGGGTACGGCATTGCAGTTGTCGTCAACCACGAATTCCTGACGATCCCGTGCAACCTGCTCTTTCCGGACTTTTGCAAGTTCGGCATGAAGCGCCTCAGTGGTCGTAATGGTGTTTTCCGTATAACTCTTCAATCCCTTTGCCGTGATCAACTGTTCCAGCTGGTCATCAGGAATCTCACTTACCAGTATTTTCCCCAAACCGGATGCATGGAATGGGAGCGTCTTTCCAGGGGTGAAATAGGTACGGGGTAGGGTGAGACTGTCGATTCGATCAACGACGACAATGTCTTTGTCATACATGACGGCAAGGTTCAGGTTCGCTTTTTTGTATTGCGTCCAGACCAATTCAAGGTACGGCATGGTCAATCTTCGGATTTCCAGGGACAATAATGCGTTCTTTGACAGTTGCAGGCTTTTCAGGGAGATGGAATACTGGCCCGTCTGTTCGTTCTTCTCCATGTATCCGCTGGAGACGACCGTGGACAACAGGCGAAACGCCATGTTGGTGTTCACGCCAAAGGTCTGCATCACATCGGCGATCGAAATGGAACGGTCGAGTTTGATAGCCAGATCGAGGATCTGGAAACAACGTTCTGCACCTTTGATGTTGTAACGATCGGAAGACGTTTCTTTATTCATGCAACATTCCTTCTAGGAAGAGTATATCATAAAACTCAAAGATGGTTATACTTTTTCTCCGAAAACAAATGTTTTCACAAATAAGAATGGGCCAATCGCCGATGCATTTTGATATATTCATGGAATCTGTCTAAAATAATAAACAATATAGGATTGTTTGTAGAAGCTAAATGTGAAGAATTTGAAATTAACAGATTTGAATTTGAAAAATAAAGAGAATCAAGGATCAATATCAACAGAATCAGATATTTCTTTTTTCCCCATACAAGAACAGAGGAAACGCCAACGAACAGGACTTTTTTGGTGTATACTGGGTGCTATGAAAACGCGGAATTATGGTCTGCCATACCGGTCGATGGGCTTCTTGTGGGCTCTGGCGCGGTTGGGTGGTGGCGTGATGCTCAAGGGCGACACGATCCATGTGCGCCCGTTCTCCCATGCCATCAAAGGACCGGCCATTGTGGTAAGCAACCATGTCTCGATGTTCGATTGGTATTTCATCACCCGTGCGCTTCCCCATACAGCGCTCCACATGGTGATGGGCAGGTATTTCCTGGGAGTGAAATGGTTTGATACGCTGCTTCGTCATGGCGGCGTGATCCCCAAGGCGGTCTTCGCCCATGACAACGCCTCGGCCATCGCGTCGATGCGCGCCCTCCGTCGGGGTGGGGTGCTCGCCGTATTTCCCGAAGCCAGGCTTGGGGTGAGCGGGCGGCTGGAGTCAATCCCCCAAGAGAACATCGTGATGATCAAACGCTTGGGGCTGCCCGTCTACAGCGTCCACATCGACGGCGCGTCTTTGATGAATCCCAAATGGGGCGCTCGCCGTGACGGTGCCTTGGTCGAAGTGTCCGCCCGACAACTGTTTACTGCAGAAGAGATCAAGGGAACTTCGTTGGATGCGGTGCGGGACGCGCTGTACCAAGACCTGTGGTTTGATGACTTTCAGTTCCTTGCCGATCATCCCGAGATCCATTATCGGGTTGAGAAGCCGGCTGAGCATCTGGAATATGCCGTCTGGTCCTGTCCGAAGTGTGGTGCGAAGTATACGTTGGAAAGCGATGGAAATCACATCCACTGTACCGCATGCGGACTCTCCGCGACGATGGATGACCGCTATGGCCTTTCCGATGGCCCTGCCACCGCTCAAGGCTGGTACGACAATGCGGTGGACCGTCTGTACGCCGAGGCGGACAAGGAAGGGGAGGGGTATCAGCTGACCTCACCGGTTACCCTCGCACTCCTGACCCACAAGAACAAGCAAGGGCAACGAGTCGCGGGACGAGGGGTATGCGTGCTGGACAAGAACGGCCTTTCCTACCAAGGCACCCAGGATGGAACGGACGTCCATCTCTCCTTTCCGTTGGACGGGATGTACGTCCTGCCGTTCGGGGCGGGAAAGAACTGGGTGTCATACAACGACAAGGCGGAATGTTTCATCTTCCGCCCTGACGAAAAACGCATGTGTTCCCAGTGGTACGTCGCCAGCGCCTGGTTGAAGGGGATCCCGCTCCCCCGTTACCGGGAGAGGGATTTCAGCTGAGCATCTGGGACTCGAACGCGTCCAGGAGCTCAGAGAATCGTTTCGTCGCAGCCCTCACCGCCGAACCATCGGCCATGTCCACGCCGGCAAGGCGCAGGGAATCCATCGGGAAACGAGAGCCTCCGCTCTTCAGGAAGGACAGATAATCGTCCCGTTCCGCTTCCCCGCCGCCCAGAACCCGCTGGGACAACGCGATGGCCGCGCTGATGCCGGTGGCGTACTTGTACACGTAGTAGGCCGTGTAGAAGTGGGGGATGCGAAGTCCTTCCAGATCACTCTGGGGGGTGAATTCCACCTGGTCTCCGAAGTACGCTTCCAGCAGGTTGCGGTACCGTTCCCTGAGGCTTTCCACGGTGAGAGGTTCTCCCCCTTCCACCTGGCGATGCACGCCATCCTCGAACTCAGCGAACATCACCTGCCGGAACAGCGTGGCGACAATGTCATCCAGCTGTTTGCCCAGCAGGAACGCTTTCTGTTCCTTGGATTCCGCGTGATCGTACAGGTAGTGGAACAACAGCTGTTCGTTGAACGTGGAAGCGACTTCCGCCTCGAAGATCGTGTAGTCGTAGCAGAAGAACGGGTTGTTCCGTTTGCTGTAGTAGCTGTGCATGGAATGCCCGCCTTCGTGGATCATGGTGAACAGGTCGTTGATCTCTTCTCCGGTGAAGTTCAGAAGAATGTACGGCTTGCTGGTGTAGCACCCGCTGGAGAACGCGCCGCTGCGCTTCCCTTTGTTCTCATACCGGTCCACCCATCCTTCGGTGGTGAGGCCTGCGTGGATCGTCCTCACATAGGACTCGCCCAGTGGCTTGAGCGCTTTGCACACCGTCTGTACCGCATCATCGTAGGTGCTCTTGAACGAGACGCCTTTGACCAACGGGACGTACACATCCCAGTGGCCGAGACGGTCAAGCCCCAGTACTTTCCGCTTCAGCTCATAGTAGCGGTGCAGTGAGCCGAACGCCTGGTGGACGGTATCCACCAGTGATTCGTACACCTGGTCGCTGATGGCGTCAGGGAACAAGGCCCGTTGACGCGAGGAATCGAACGAGCGTGCCCGCGCGTGGAAGATATCCTCATTCACCGATCCCTCGTACAGACGGGCGATGGTGTGCTGGTGTACCTCGAACGCATGGTAGAGCTGGTCGTACGCCATTTTGCGGATCATCCGGTCGGGATTGGTCATGAACGTGGCGTAGGTGCTCTGCGTCAGCGGTTTGCCGTCGATGGAGCCGAAATCAAGATCCACATTGGTGAGGTCGGAGAAGGCAAGATGCGGCGTCTGGGCGCACTCCGACTGCATGGCGAGGAGCCGTTCCTCCGGTTCGGAAAGGACGTGCTGTTTTGCCCTGAGTTCCTTGGAGAGCCAGATCCGGTATGGGGCAAAGGATGTGTCATCCAGATACCCCCGAAGCGTCTGGTCGTCCAGCGCAAGCAACTGTGGCTCGAACCAGGAGAGGGCCGAGCCCAGTTCGGAAAGCGTCTGGCTTGCCAATCCGTACATCCGGACGTCCTTGGGATCGGAGGCGTCGGCGCTGTAGCGCAGCATGGCGTAGCATCCGACCCGTTCGGAAAGAATGGAAAGCTCTCCATACCAGGCAAGCGTATCCAAAAGCCCTTGTTTGCCTTCCCTCATCTTCGCTTTCCATGTGGGCGCTTCCTTGGTGTATTCCTTCAGCCGAAGCACTCCCTGCTCCCAATCCGCTTCCGAGGCGAACAGGCTGGAAAGATCCCATTGGTCGTGGATATCCACGTCAGCACGTTTCTTGGTTTCCATTATTGCATCTCCTTGAGAAAATCACGGATGGCCCGTCCCCGGTGGCTGAAATTGTCTTTTTCCCCTTCGGGAAGCTCCGCCATCCCACATCCGGCCTGGTCGATGAAGAAGACAGGGTCATAGCCGAATCCCGCCGTGCCGGATGGCTTGTCCATGATGTGTCCATCCACCGCTTCCTGGAAGACGAAGATCCGGTGGTCGTCCAGACGCACCACCAGGGCGCAGACGAAATGGGCCGTCCGGTCCTTCCACTGGGGGAAGGCGCTCAGTTCGGAAAGGAGCAGCGCGTTCTTCTCTGCCGCGGAAAGCTCGATCCCGCCCTTCATGCCATAGCGCGCCGAATAGATGCCGGGCCTGCCGCCCAACGCGTCGACACACAGCCCGCTGTCGTCGGCCATGATCACCACACCCTTCGGCGCGGCCGCATGCAAGGCGTTGGCTTTCAGCATGGCATTCTCGATGAACGTCTTCCCCGTCTCATCGCACGAGAAGGTGATGCCAAGGTCGGAGGGCAGCAACACCTCGTGCTGCTTGAGCATCCGCGCGATCTCCGTTTTTTTATGGGTATTGGAACTTGCCAAAAGGATTTTCATACCTTCAACCATACTTCTTTGCCGCTTCATCGTCCAGACATTCCCGAATGACCGCTCTGGCGCAGTAGGTTCCGGAATTGACCGTCCCCCGGGCGATGCCTACCAGTCTGCTGACCTCGGTATGGGATAGACAGAACGACTGATGCTGCAGCTCCTCGACTCTGCGGTGCAGCAACTTCCGGTTATGCTCGGCCATACGCAAGAGATGCAGTTCCCGCGCCATGGCGTACTGGCTTTCCCATTGGCACTGGATCATCCTGCGGTAGTGGAAGTTGACCGATTCCAACAGGCGTGTACGTTTTTCCCGAAGCGGTGCGAGCACGCTCTCGGCGGTGAGCAGGTAGGATTGGAGCGATGCCTCAGGGACACCAAGCAGCAACGCCATGCTTTGGGGAAACGTGGCGAGGCAGTACCCTGGAGCGGTGGTCAAAAGCAACATAAAACCTTTGCGTATCCATGGGATGGCAAGTTTTTCCGCGAGTCGGGCAATGGGCGGGGTGGGGGAAGGAATGCGGCTTTGCCGGATCTGGCATAACGCCTGGAACTGACGTGGCATTGCCGACAACGGCAGGACCCGGCTGCGGGGATGATACTCCGGTTGCGTCTCCTCAACCGTTTCGGGGAGCACCAAAAGCGGAAACTGGGTGACGGCATCCCTCCATTGTTCCTGACGCCGCCGGCGCATCTCAAGTGCCGGCGCTCTTCGGCGGACGATCCCTTCGATGAACTGCTCGAAGGGAAGCCGGGATGGATCGTATATCTCCAGGTAACGGTCGATGGACGGCATGCAGTACAGCAGAAAGTCGGAACATGCCTCTTCGGGGAGCAGGTGCAGCTTTTTGGGTGTCAGATACAGAAGGCGCATCGCCTCCTTGCGGGCCGCATCATGCCGTTGGGATGCATCAGGATCGTGTTTCCACGCCAGAATGATTTGGGTGGACGCAGTAACTTCTTCCATAAAGGTCTCCTTTTCAGACCTCTATGGAATGCAAGTTGTGTGCCAGATAAAATGGTCAGGAAAGCTGGCGGGTCAGGTCCTTCAGAAGCATGCCGCGGATTTCCTCGATGGGACGCGCCACCGTTACTCCGCTTGCATGCTTGTGTCCACCGCCACCATAGGTCGCGGCAAGAATGCCGACATCCACGGCGCTGTCATGACTGGAACGGAATCCGACTTCCGTATTCCCCTCCGGTAATTCCTTGAACAGCATCACCACCTGGACGCCTTCCACGGAAAGCATCTGGGAGTAGAACAGGTCACTGGGACGATCCTCCCCGTACATTTCCTTGTCTTTCTGGTAGCAGAAGGAACACATCACCTTGCCATCCAGAAACGGTTCGCTGCGTTGGATCAAAGCTCCAAGGTAGTGGATGTACGGAAGCGATTTGCCTCCGGTCATCGTCATGTAGACGGCGTTGGGTGAGACCCCAAGATCGACCAGTTCGGAGACGTAGTCCAGCGCGAAACCCTGGCCTGCGTTGATGAACCGGAAATAGCCGGTATCCGTGGCGAATCCGAAAAAGATGAACGACGCGGCGTCCTTGCTGATCGGTTGCTTCAGCGCGTGGTACAGATGCTGGATCAACAGGGTGGTGGAAGGGGAGGAGGGGACGATGTATCGTTCGTCGCCGAACGGGTCGCCTGAGGCGTGATGGTCGATGACCACCGTCTTCAGCCCCTTGGTCTGCTGGTACAGCGTACCGATCCGGTCGGAGGTGGAGCAGTCGGTGACGATCAACAGAGGATCATCGGCGTGCATCTCTGCGGTGACCTCCTGGACGAAGTATTTCTTCCATTTGGCGATCTCCGTCCGCTCGAACGGGCCGGCGTTGGCTAGAACCACCTTCTTGCCCATGCCGGAGAGCAGTTTGCCCAGCGAAATCTCGCTGGACAGACAATCCCCGTCCGGGTTGACGTGACCGACGATGATCACGCTTTTGCGTTGGGTGATCAGCTCAAGAATGGTCGCTGGGTACGTTGGGAGTTCCATGCTCATCTCCAAAGAGGATCTGGGGATCCTTGTTTTCCTGGACCGCCTTCTTGTCCACGATCACTTCCTTCACACCGGACATCGACGGGATGGTGTACATGATGTTCATCATCATCGATTCGACGATGGAGCGGATGCCACGGGCTCCGGTGTTCTGCTCGATGGCCTTCTGGGCGATTGCGTCAATGGCATCGTCGGTGAAGGTCAGCTTGATGTTGTCCAGCGCGAAACTCTCCTGGTACTGCTTCAGCACGGAGTTCTTCGGTTCGGTGATGATCCGTTTCAGCTCATCCTTGCTGAGGTTCCCCAGCGTTACATGAATGGGGAGACGTCCGATGAACTCAGGGATCAGGCCGAATTTGATCAGATCATCCGGCATCAGCTGGGAATACAGCGATTTCAGATCCCTGGCTCCCGGCTCCTCCACATTGGCGCCGAATCCCATCGAATGGCTGGAGACCCGTTTCTCGATCACCTTGTCCAGCCCGACGAACGCGCCGCCGCAGATGAACAGGATGTCCTTGGTGTTGATGCGGATCATCTCCTGGTTGGGGTGCTTCCTGCCGCCTTGGGGCGGGACGGAGGCAACCGTTCCCTCAATGATCTTGAGCAGTCCCTGCTGGACGCCTTCTCCGGACACATCACGGGTGATGGACGGGTTTTCCCCTTCCTTCTTGGCGATCTTGTCGATCTCATCGATGAAGATGATGCCGTGTTCCGCCGCGCTGACGTTGTCATCGGCGTTCTGGATCAGCTTCAGCAATATGTTCTCCACATCCTCGCCCACGTATCCCGCCTCGGTGAGCGTCGTGGCATCGGCGATGGCGAACGGAACCTTCAGCTTGCGGGCAAGCGTCCGTGCGAGAAGTGTCTTTCCTGTTCCGGTCGGTCCGATCATCAGGATGTTGGATTTCTCCATCTCGGTGTTCATCTTCTTGCCGAACTTCACCCGCTTGTAATGGTTGTATACTGCGACGGCGAGGATCCGCTTGGCGTCATCCTGACCGATGACGTACTGGTCCATGAACTCCTTGATCTCCTGCGGGGTGGGGATGACGTCGGGCAGCATGTCCGTCGTATCCTCCTGCATGGCAGGGTCATCCTTCAGCATCTCCTCGCAGACCTTGACGCATTCGTCGCAGATGGCCACGCCTGGTCCGTTGATCAGGCGTTTCACCTCGTTCGCGCTTTTTCCGCAGAACGAGCAGGTTTGTGCGATTCGTGCCATTCCTATCCTCTCCTTTGCATCACGGAGTCAACAATCCCATAGTTCACTGCGTCCGGAGCGGTGAGGAAGAAATCACGTTCCGTGTCGGCGATGATCTCATCCCGGCTCCGTCCGGTATGCCGTACCAGAATGTCGATGGTCAATTGCTTGATCCGCTCCAGCTCTTTGGCCTGGATGCGGATGTCCGTCTCCTGACCTTCGACATTTCCCCACGGCTGGTGGATCATCACCCGTGCCGACGGAAGGATGAACCGTTTTCCTTTGGAGCCACCGCACAGCAGCACCGCCGCCATGCTTGCCGCCTGACCCATGCAGATGGTCTGCACGGGAGAGGCGAGGTACTGCATCGTGTCGTAGACGGCCAGTCCCGCCGTGACGCTTCCACCGGGGCTGTTGATGTACAGGCTGATGTCCTTCTTCGGGTCTTCCGACTCGAGGAACAGCATCTGGGCCACCACCAGGTCCGCCGTGCCGTCGTTGATCTCGCCGTCCAGAAATACGATACGGTCCTTGAGCAGGCGGGAGAAAATGTCATACGACCGCTCCCTGACCCCGTTCTGTTCGACCACCATCGGAATGAACGATTGCATCCGTTCCATCATTACGCTCCTGCTTGTTCGGTCTTCGCTTCTTCCTCATCGTTCATGTAGGCTTCGAAGCTCTTTTCCGGCCCGTCGGCGAACGTATTGTTCTTCTCCAGGAATTCGCTGACTTTCCGGAATCTCAGATCGTCTTCGATCATCGTGCGGTAGTACGCCTTCTGGCTTTCGTCGGTGACGTCCTTCAGCTGCTCATCGCACGCCTTGTCCAATTCTTCCTTGGACACTTCGAACTTCTCCGTGTCCTTGATCTTGTCCATGACAAGCTGGACCTTCAGCGCTTTCTCCGCTTCCGGTCTCCATTCATTCAGCAGGTCTTCCTTGCTCTTCTTCTGGTAGTCCAGGAACTTTGTGATCTGCTCTTCGCTCAGGCCGCTCTGGCGGATGTAGTTCTTCCAGTCACGATCAAGCTCGAAGTCCACCATGCTCGTGGGAAGCGCGACCTTGACGTTCTGGGCAAGCTGGTCGGCCAGCTTGTTGAACTTCTCGTCATCCCGCTTCTGCTTCACCTGGCCTTCCAGCTTCTCACGGGTGGCTTTGACCAGATCGGCGACGGTCTTGTACTCTTCCTTGACATCCTGGGCGAAATCATCATCCAGTGCCGGGATATCCTTGTGCTTGACGCTCTTCATCGCCACTTTCAGCGTGATGGTCTTGCCAGCCAGATCGGAGGTCTTGAATTCCGCGGGATAGCTCTTCTGGAACGTCTTCTCGTCCCCGGCCTTCATTCCCAGGACGTCCTTGTCGATCTCGTAGTAGTTGTATCCACTGCCCACGGTGAAGGTGAAATCCTTCCGTGCGGTGGAGGCGACTTCCTGACCCTTGTCATCCAGCTCGACATAGTCGATGTTGACGATGTCCCCATCCTCGGCGACACCTTTCTTGTCAACGACCATGGCGTTCTGCTCGCGCAGGTGGTCGATTTCCTTGTTCACGTCGTCGTCACTGACCACTACCTTGGGCAGGGTGAAGGTGAGTCCTTTGTACGGGGGAAGCTCGAAGACCGGCATGACATCGTATTTCACCGTGAAGGTGACGTCGGTATTCGGTTTGAACGGCAACAGCTTCTCTTCGTCCTGGAGCTCCGGTGTGCTGTAGGGAAGCGGCTTGTCCTTCGGATCGAGTTTGTCAATGTTTTCCTTCAGGAACGCTTCCATTGTGTCGAACGTGCTCTCGGCGCGGAGAGACTCACCATACTTGGCCTCCAGTACGGATACGGGGACGTGGCCCTTGCGGAACCCTTTGATCTGGATGTTCTTCACATATTTGTCCAAGGTCTTCTTGTAGTCCGCCTCAATCCTGTCGGACGGCACGGTAAGCGTCAACGCGACGCTGGAGTTCTCCAACTCCTTGATGTTCTTCTCTTCACTCATCTCAATTTCCTTTCGCCTCCCGTGGGAGACTTCGATATCATAACGGCAGGGGCATAAAGCCTCAACCTGTTTACTATAATACAAAACAGGCGCGAACGGCCACTCCCCATGTGGTGCGCAAGACCGATTTTTGCTCAGCGGATGAAATCTTCCCGCATTGGGGTGAATACGTCAAGCAGTTTGGAATCCTCCAACGCCACCACCCCGTGGATCTGGTCTGGTTTGATCAGATAGCTGTCCCCCGCCTTGAGGATTTTCTTCTCTCCTTCGCAGGTCACTTCGAACGAGCCGCTGATCACATATCCGATCTGGTGATGCGGATGATGATGCAGGCTGCCCACCGAGCCTTTCTTGAACGTCAACTCGCAGACCATCATCGTCTCATCATAGGAGAGCACCTTCCGGGTGACCCCTCCGCCAAGATCCTTCGCTTTACAATCCGTATTGAACGTCAACATCGGTTTTTCTTTCCCTCTTGTGAGGAGTATAGTCAAAAATGGGGAAGGAGAAAAGGGAAAACCGTGCTACAATGCGTTGCGGGAGATTGCCACAGATGAAAACCATCATGCTGAAAGGGATCAAAGCGTTGTTGCAGGAAGGAGGGAAGGAAAGCCTCCGTGACGCAGATCTTGTGATCGAAGGGAACCGGATCAAACAGGTAGGGAAGGACCTTCCCGTACCCCCGGACACCCAGGTGATCGATTGCCGCCACGATGTGGCCATCCCCGGGCTGGTCAACACCCACCACCATTTCTACCAGACACTGACCCGTGCGCTTCCTTCCGTGCAGAACGCCAAACTGTTCGACTGGCTGACCAGCCTGTACGAGGTGTGGAAGGGCATCGACACCGATGCGGTGACGACCAGCAGCCTGCTTGCGATGAGCGAGCTGGTCCGCACCGGATGTACCACGACGACGGATCATCACTACCTGTACCCCAAAGGGTTCGACGGGGACATCATGGCGCTGCAGTTCCAGGCGGCCGACCAGATCGGCATGCGGTTCTCCCCGACCCGGGGGTCGATGAGCCTGTCAAAAAAAGACGGGGGGCTTCCCCCGGACTCGGTGGTCCAGACGGAAGAGGAGATTCTTTCCGACAGCGAGCGGTGCATCCGTTCGTTCCATGATCCATCCCCCCTCTCCATGCACCGGATCGTCCTGGCTCCCTGTTCCCCGTTCTCCGTCACCAAGGAGTGCATGGAGGAGAGCGCGCGTCTTGCCCGTTCCTACGGCGTGCGGCTCCACACCCACCTGTGCGAGACGAAGGACGAGGAGGAGACCTGCATGCGGATGTACGGCGTCCGCCCCCTGGCGTTGATGGAGGAGTGCGGTCTGTTCGGGCCGGATGTGTTTTACGCCCATGGCATCCATTTCAATGACGAAGAGCTCCGGGCTCTGGCAAAAGCGGGGTGTTCCATCGCCCACTGTCCTTCCAGCAACATGCGGCTGGGCTCGGGCATCTGCCGGGTGCGGGAGATGCTGGATCTGGGCATCAACGTCGGCATCGGTGTGGATGGATCGGCGTCCAACGACAGCAGCGACATGCTGGGGGAGCTTCGGATGGCCATGTTGCTGCAACGGGTCCGCTACGGCGCCTCGGCGCTTACCGTGGGGGAGGTGATGCGCATGGGGACGGAAAACGGCGCGGCCATGCTGGGCTACACAAAGGTAGGGCGCCTGTACCCGGGATGGGCCGCCGACATCGCCTTGTTCAACGTGGATGACATCGCCTATGCCGGCGCTCAAGCCGACCCGGTTGCCAGCTTGGTGTTCTGCGGGGACAGCCATATCGCCGACATGACGATCATCAACGGCAAGATTGTGGTACGCAAAGGAAAGGTGCTTGGCGTGGATGAAGAGGAACTGGCACGGCATGCCAATGAAGTGGCGGAACAATTGTTGTGTAAAACGTACTGATTAATGTTGGCGAAAGGGGTATACTCCCCCCATGCGTTCTCCTCTCAGCCAATATGACACGATGACCAAGACGCCGGTCCGTGTCCTGGTCATCCGGTTGGGTCTGCCTACCACGGTGAGCATGCTGGTCACCAACATCTACAACGTGGCGGACACTTCGTTCGTCGGGCAACTCGGCACCAGCGCCAGCGGTGCTGTCGGCGTGGTCTTCGGCCTGATGGCCATCCTTCAGGCATTCGGCTTCATGCTGGGCCACGGCGCGGGAAGCAACATCGCCCGCCATCTGGGAGCCCAGGAGGTGGAGGACGCCAAACGGTACGCGTCGACCAGTTTCTATCTGGCGCTCGCAGCCGGTGTGGTGATCATGGTCATCGGGTTGTGCAATCTGGATGGATTGTGCCGCCTGTTGGGCTCCACCGAAACGATTCTTCCCTATGCCCGGATCTACGCCGCCTGCATCCTCATTGCGGGACCCGCCATGACGACCAGTTGCGTGATGAACAACATTCTCCGCTATGAGGGGATGGCGACGCTTGCCATGATCGGGCTGACCCTCGGCGGGGTGGTGAACATCTTTGGCGACTGGCTGTTGATGTTTGGAGCGTTCCATCTGGGGATTCTGGGCGCAGGGCTTTCCACGACGATCAGCCAGTACCTCAGCGCAATCGTGCTGTTTTTCATGTTCCACACCGGACGGACGCAGAGCTCGTTCCATCCGAAGTACATCAGTACCAAGCCGTTGATGCTGAAGAACATCATCACCGTAGGGTTCCCCTCGATGATCCGCCAAGGTTTGACGGCGCTTTCCACCATGGTGCTGAACATCAGCTGCGGCCCGTACGGAGACGCCGCTGTCGCCGCCATGTCGATCTGCGCCCGGATCATCAACTTCCTGTGGTGCGTAGGACTTGGCATCGGCCAGGGGTTCCAGCCGGTCAGCGCGTTCAACTACGGGGCGCGCGCCTATCGCAGGGTGCGGGACGCCTACCGGTTCACCGTGCTGTTCGGCACCGTCCTGCTCTCCGACTTTGCCGTGCTGGGATTCATCTTCGCCCCGTCGTTGGTGCGTCTGCTCCGTGATGATCCCCAGGTGGTCGCCATCGGCGCGTTCGCCCTGCGGGCCCAGTGCGCCACAATGGTATGCCTGGGCTTCACCGTGGCGAGCAACATGCTGTTCCAGTCCATCGGAAAGAGTCTGGTGGCGACGATCCTCGCGCTGATGCGCAGCGGCTTGTGCTTCATTCCGTTGCTGCTGGTGCTGACGCGGACAATGGGGCTTCGGGGCATCCAGCTTGCCCAGCCGCTTGCCGATGTCGCCACGTTCATCCTGACCATACCGTTCGTTCTCCAGTTCTTTTCCCGGCTTCCCCGTGAGGATCAACCGGCTCCCCATGGACCGAAGGAGACGCAATGACGGGAAGCATGCGTTTTACCGAAGGCCCCATCTACCGACCTTTGATCCGTTTCTCCTTCCCGGTGTTTCTTGCCTTGTTCCTCCAGGCGGCCTATGGCGCGGTGGACATGCTGGTCATCGGCCGGTTCGGTGACGCGTCGGACGTCAGCGCTGTTTCCCTGGGGGCGATGGTGATGCAGACGGTCACCTTCGTCCTGTCGGACATCGCCATGGGCTCGACCGTTTTGATCGCCCGGAACATCGGGGAAGGGAAGGATACGGAGGTGGGGCGGGTGATCGGCGCGACGATCACGTTGTTCGTCGTGCTTGGCATGCTGGCCATGGCGGTGATGGAACCCTTCTCCGGGGTGGTCATCCGGATTCTTCGCACGCCGGTCCCCGCCCAGGCCAAGGCGACGGCGTATGTCAGGATATGTTCGGCGGGCATGCTGCTCATCGTCGCATACAACGTGCTGGGCGCCGTGTTCCGTGGCATGGGAAACTCCCGGCTCCCCTTGTTTTCCGTCGCGTTGGCCACGGCGTGCAACATCGCCGGCGATCTTCTTCTTGTCGGAGTGTTGGGGATGGGCGTGGCGGGAGCGGCCATCGCCACGGTCCTTTCCCAAGGTGTCAGCGTCGCCGTTTCCCTGGCGTTCTGCAGAGGAAAACGGTTCCCGTTCCCGTTCTCGCGGAAACATATCCGGTGGAACCGGTCGTTGTGCGGCGCCATCTTTCGTATCGGGCTGCCGCTTTCCTTCCAGGACCTGCTTGTCTCCCTGTCCTTTCTGGTCATCGCGGCGATCATCAACCGGATGGGGCTTACGGCTTCCGCAGGGGTGGGGATCGCGGAGAAGGTGTGTGGCTTTTTGATGCTGGTGCCTTCCAGCTTCATGCAGGCGATGAGCGCGTTCGTAGCCCAGAATGTCGGCTCGGGACGGACGGAACGGGCGGACAAGGCGCTTTGGTACGGCATGCTGACCAGCTTGGCCGTCGGCGTATGCATGTTCGTCCTTGCCTTCTTCCATGGCGTTCGGCTCTCTCTGCTGTTCACCACCGATACGGCGGTTGCCGCCGCCTCGGGGGACTACCTGAAAGCGTACGGCATTGACTGCATCTTCACGTCGTTCCTGTTCTGCTTCCTGGGATACTTCAATGGAAGGGGATGGACGAAGTTCGTCATGGTCCAGGGGATCGTCGGCTCCTTCGGTGTGCGGATTCCCCTGTCGTTTGTCTTCAGCGGGCTTGCCGGAGCTTCGCTGTTCACCGTCGGCCTGGCAACTCCATCCTCGTCTTTTGTGCAGATTCTTCTCTGTATGGGAAGGTTTTTTGTAGGTCGAAGACATTCCTGAGCTGTTTTTCATGGTTTTTTCATACTTTCCTCGCAGTTTCCCCATACCCCTTCAGTAAGGTTGGGTCAAACGTTGGAGGAAAAGAAATGAAAAAGCAATTCGTAGCACTCCTTATCGTGGCGCTGATCGCAGGTGGTCTGTTCGCCCAGGGGTCCAAAGAAACAACAAAGACAAGTTATACGTTCGGTGGGTCTTCCACCGTGGCGCCGATCGCCAATACGGCGATTCCGGCATTCGAAGCGGAAAATCCATCGGTGGCCATCACCTATGAGACACTCGGTTCTTCCGTAGGCATCAAGCAGCTGCAGGAAGGAACGCTTTCCCTGGCTGGTTCCAGCAGAGAGCTGAAGCAGTCCGAGCTGGACGCCGGCTTGATCCCGACGACCATCGCTCTGGACGGACTTTCCGTGGCGGTCAACAAGGATGTGGGCATCAGCAACCTGACCATGGCGCAGCTCGCCTCGATCTTCGCCGGGGATGTGACCAACTGGAAGGAAGTCGGTGGAGCCAATGAGACGATCCAGCTGGTCGTCAGGGACGAGACCAGCGGCACCTACGGTTCCTTCAAGGAAATCGTTCTGGACAAAGCGAAGAAAGAGCTCTCCAAGAACGCCATCGTCGCCAAGGAAAACGGTGAGGTCGCCACGAAGATCGCTTCCACGCCGGGTGCCATCGGGTACATCGGAATGGCCTTCGGAAAGATCGTCACCGAAGCGGGCGGCAGAGTGCTGACCATCGAAGGTGTCGAGCCGAACGCCGAGAACGTCAAGGATGGAAAGTATCCGATCTCCCGCAGCCTGTACATGGTGAGCAAGGGACAGCTCGAAGGTGTCGGAAAGCAGTTCGTCGACTTCCTCTTGGGGACCAAGGGTCAGGCGATCGTTCTTGACTCCGGATTCATCCCGTTGAACTAACGCGATGGACATTCGTTCGAGAAAACGGATTGAGCGGGGCGGCAGGGTGATCCTGCTCGCCTCCGCTTTGGTTTGTGTGGCCACCGTGGCGTTGATCACCATCTTCATCTTCGCCCAGGGAATACCGACGTTCCGTGACGTCCCCCTTACGGAATTCCTGTTCTCCACAAACTGGAGCCCGTCGGCAGCCGACCCCCATTACGGGGTGCTTTCCTTTATCGTGGCGAGTTTCATCGTCACCGGACTTTCCTTGCTCTTCGCCACGCCGATCTCCCTGGCGACCGCCGTCTACCTGGCGTTGTTCGCCAAAGGACGGAAGGCGGCGATCCTCAGGGAGAGCATCGAGCTTCTGTCCGGCATTCCGTCCATCATCTATGGCCTGTTCGGCATCGCCGTGGTGGTGCCGTTCGTCCGCAATGTGTTCGGGGGCAACGGATACAGCCTGCTCTCCGCGGCGTTGATCCTCGCCATCATGATTCTGCCGACGATCATCAACATCAGTGAAGTATCCATCTCTGCCGTATCACCGAGTCTGAAGGAAGCCTCCGTCGCCTTGGGCGCGACGACCTGGCAGACGATCAGCAGGGTGATCCTTCCCAGCGCGCGAAGCGGGATCGTCGCTTCCCTGGTGATGGCGTTGGGGCGTGCCGTAGGTGAGACGACCGCCGTGCTCCTCGTTGGAGGCAATGCGCCGCTTTTCCCCAAGAGCCCGGTCTCCATGGGACGCACGCTGACGATGAACATCGTCACCGACATGAGCTACGCCGAGGGCGTCCATATGTCGGCGCTGTTCGCCACGGCGATGCTGTTGTTCTTCTTTATTCTGGCGCTGAACCTGTTTGTCATCCACGCCACCCATAGGAGGGAGAAATGAACCGGAAGACCACCAATGCCATCGCGCTTGCCGTGGTGCGGATCCTCTCCGTCACGACGATCATCTTGCTGGTGGCGATCATCGGATATATCGCATTCCGTGGAATCTGGAAACAGACCCGGGTGATCCGGGATGTGGTTCCCCTTTCCCAGGAAGAAAAAGGTTTCGTCATTTCGGCGCCGGCATCCAACCAGTTGTCTGACCTTTCCTGGTTCACGCTCAGGAATATCGCCCAAGGAAAGATCTACAGCCTTCGCAACCTCAGCGGCGTCGATTCGCCGGTGACGCTGTACATCACCGATGATGTGCTTCCCGCCTTTCTCTCCCACATGGATCTTTCCAAAGACAAGGTGGTGTACCAGAATCGCATTCCCGATCACGTGGAGCGGGGAGGGATCGTCATCTCCTCGAAGAAAGGCAAGAATCTGAAGAAAATCCCATTGTATGATGAGGTGCTTGCCGTCAACCCCACCGTGGCGGCGCTGTACGGCAACAACCGCATCGCCATGGTGGAGCCGATCCAATGGGTGCACCTGCAGGAAGGGTCGGTGCGTTCCTGGAAAGAACTGGGAGGACCGGACATGCCGGTCAGGAACGTCTCCACGCTGGATGAAGTGGAATCCACCGAGGGTTCCTACCTGGTCGTTGACGCCGCCCAGTGGCAGGACGCAAAAGATGCAGGGCATGCCATCACCAGCCTGCAGGTGGTGGGCATTGAATCCGGGGTGAACCTCACCTGGGATTACATGACGGAAAAAACGGTGGAGTCCGGCAAGTACGGCGGCATCGGGACGATCATCGTCAACACGTTCTTCATGGTAATGCTGACCATTTTGTTCTCCCTTCCCATCGGTGTCGCCGCGGCCCTGTGGCTGTGCGAGTACGCCAAGGAAGGGAAGATGAAATCGATGATCCAGAGTGGCATCGATATTCTCTCCGCGCTTCCCTCCATCATCTTCGGCCTGTTCGGGCTGTTGGTGTTCGTCCAGCTGTTCCACTGGGGTTTCTCGCTGATCAGCGGCACGCTGACCGTCAGCCTGATGGTGCTCCCCACCATCATCCGCACCAGCCAGGAGGCGATCGCCAGTGTGGACCGCAGCCTGAGCGAGGCGAGCCTGGCCCTGGGAGCCACCAAGATCGAGACGATCCTCCGTGTGGTGCTGCCCAGTTCCAAACGTGGCATCATCACCGGCATGATTCTGGCCATCGGCCGGGCCATCGGTGAGACGGCCGCATTGATCTATACCATCGGCAGTGGGACGGATATCGCCCACAGCCTGACATCGTCCAGCCGTGTGTTGGCGATGCACATCTTCCTGACGATCACCGAAGGGCAGTCGACGGACAAGGCGTTCGCCTCCGCTCTGGTGCTGATCGTCCTGGTGCTGGTCATCAACACGGTGGCCAACCGATTGATTCATACAAGGAGGCGGTAAGCATGCCTGCGTTCACCATACGGAACCTGCACCTTTGGTACGGTGCGGTACACGCCCTGAAGGATGTCTCGTTGGACATCCCGGAACACGCCATCACTGCCTGCATCGGACCGTCCGGATGCGGCAAGTCGACGTTCCTCAGGACGCTGGACAGAATGAACGATCTGATCGACGGCGTGAAGATCACCGGAGAAGTGAAATTCGAAGGGAAGGACATCTTCACCGAATATGACGCCATGGCGCTTCGCAAGGAAGTGGGCATGGTGTTTCAACGGCCCAATCCGTTCCCCATGAGCATTTTGGACAATGTGGCTTACGGGCCCCGTCTGTACGGAAGGCTTTCCAAAGACCAGCTGATGGAGATCGTTGAGCGCTCCCTGCGCCAGGCGGCGCTGTGGGATGAGGTGAAGGACCGCCTTCAGAAAAGCGCACTTTCCCTCTCCGGAGGCCAGCAGCAGCGACTATGCATCGCACGGACGCTGGCAATCCAGCCTCGTGTGATCCTGATGGATGAGCCCACCTCGGCGTTGGATCCCATCGCCACCGGGCACATCGAGGAACTGATGACCCAGCTGAAGGAACGGTACACCATCGTGGTGGTGACCCACAACATGCAGCAGGCCAGCCGTGTCTCCGACAAGACCTGCTTCTTCTTGATTGACTCAGACCGGTGCGGATATCTGGTGGAGAGCGGAGACACCAGCCAGATCTTCTTCAAGCCGAAGGACAAACGCACCGAAGATTACATCAGCGGAAAATTCGGTTGATGAAAGGGGGACGGAATGGAAAAGAAATATCAATTGGATGACAAACTGCAGTTCTACCATGAACTGCTGGTACAGATGGCAAGCAGGGTGGAGGAATCCATCGCGCTTGCCCGGGAAGCGTTCGAAAAGGAAGACGTCAAACTGTCCGAAAAGGTCAAGGGAGATGATTACTTCATCGACCAGATGCGCGATTTGATCGAAAGCGACGGCGTGCGGATTCTGATCAGCGAAGCGCCGTACGGCCAGTACATGCGCCAGGTGATCGCCGGCATGAAGATCGTCACCAGCCTGGAACGGATGGGTGACCATGCCTGCCATCTGGCCGCACTGGCCGTCATGCCGATGACGCCGAGGAAACACCAGGATATCGCCGCGGTGATCGCCGAGATGGCTGAGGCGGACCATCACATGGCCGCCGAGGTGATCGACGCGTTGGTAAGAATGGATTCCCAGAAAGCCAGGGAGATCGCCAAGATGGACGATGAGGTGGACCGGCTGAACGCCAAGGCGGGGAAGATGATCATCGCCGTGGACGCCGCGGATGTGGCGGAGCGGGAAAACCTGTTCGATTACCACTACGTGTCCAAAGAACTGGAACGCTTTGGGGACCACGTCACCAATATCTGTGCCTGGATCGTCTATATGGCCGAGGGCGTCAAGCCCGACCTGAACTGAAGCGGGGCTCCAGCATCCGGTCGCTTTTCTCCTGCAGTTCCCCGATCTTCCCTTCCAACGGGATGGTGAACGTGAAGGTGGAGCCCTCACCGAGCTTGCTCTGGACCGTCACCGTTCCTTTGTGGATCATCGCCACGTGACGCACGATGGACAATCCCAGTCCCGTTCCTCCGACGGAACGGGACCTTGCTTTGTC
>Ga0172377_10002025_pt1 | contig 20704 bp, 14 predicted proteins | sample Pumphouse3metaG_FD_119749 | JGI IMG/M metagenome (GOLD analysis project Ga0172377, IMG submission 119749) | Leachate microbial communities from a municipal landfill in Southern Ontario, Canada - Pumphouse #3 metaG | ecosystem: Engineered > Solid waste > Landfill > Unclassified | place: Canada...
CTGATAGATTATTCAACATTGCAAGAGAAAAGGGAGAAATACAGCTTGTTTTTGCCGGTAAGGCACATCCGAAGGATTATTCAGGTAAGGAATTGATACAAAATATTATATCTGAGTCCAACAAAACAAGTAAACATATAAAAATTATTTATTTAGAAAACTATGACATGGACTTAGGAAAGCTTTTAACCGGTGGAGTAGATTTATGGCTAAATACACCCAGAAAACCAAAAGAAGCATCAGGTACTTCAGGAATGAAAGCAGCACATAATGGGGTACCTAGTTTCAGTATCCTGGATGGATGGTGGGTAGAAGGATATATTGAAGGAATAACCGGATGGTCTATCGGTTCAGCGGCTGATTATGAGAGTATTGATCAGGAGGAAGCCGATTCCCTGTACCAGAAGTTAGAGACGAAAATTATACCGGCATATTATCATGAGAGAGAAAGGTGGAATAATATCATGAGACATTGCATTGCTATTAATGCATCTTTTTTTAATACACATCGGATGGTATTGCAATATGTTTCAAATGCCTATCTCTCATAGTTTATTATAATAAAAAAAGAGAAAGGAGATATTCGATTGAATAGAACCTGGATCAATGATTTTGTTGAAAAAATATCACAAGTAGAAGGTCATTTTGATATTTATGTTTCAGTTTTTTTAAAATTTGAAAATCAATTTGTTTTTGGCTTGAAAGATACAAAAGAATGGATAAACCAGGATAATAAGAGAAAGGCTTCTTTTGCTGCCTTTGGTGGAAAATTAGAAGAAGGAGTTGATATAAATCAGTTTTTAGTAAAAAGCTGTAAACAGGAACTGGATGTTAATATTGAAATTATAGACAGTTCCCATACTTATATAGATTACCATCATCGTCTAAAAAGATTACCGAATATCGATTCCGCTAAAGATGAAATGCGTCCTCATATAATTACGGTTATCTCAAAACAAAGGCATACAACAAATCCAAATTCTCTTTTTTTCAGCTATTTAGGATATACCAAAAACAAGCCCCGTTCAATTCAACACAGTGCATTATTATTTGCAAAAGAGCAAATTTTGGTCCAAATGTTTAAAAATGAAAAAACTGCCCAGGAATTAAAAAAAGCAGGTGCTATCTTTGAAGAACGAATTAAAATTCCCGATAACCTATTTCTTTATCCGACCGGGTCACTTAACAGTTTGCTGCGTTATTTAAGTTATGAAGTTTTTTAGTATAATACTATGGTGTGGATGTGCGTGTTAAAATTTTCTTTAAAATAAATTCTTATAGTATTCTTTTATCCATAAATATGAAAGTCAATAAAAAATATGGAGTTTTGTTAAATAAGAAAGGATTATCATGAATAGTTCCAAAAAAGAAACAATTCTTGTCACAGGCGGTGCCGGTTTCATTGGTTCACATTTAGTAGACTTATTGCTGGAAAATAATTATAAAGTGATTGTTATTGATAATTTATCCAGTGGTAAGGAAAAAAATGTAAATAAAAAGGCAAAAAATTATTTTGTTGATATCACAGGGAACGAAATAAGCAGAATAATTGATCTTGAAAAACCGGATTATGCCTGTCATCTTGCTGCACAGATTAGCGTTTCTTATTCTGTTAGAAACCCTAAAGAGGACGCGCAGAATAATATTATTGGATTACTTAATATCCTGGAAAGTGCCGAAAAAAATAAGTTAAAGGGAATTGTATTTGCTTCAAGTGGAGGGACAGTATATGGTGAACCGGAAAAATTACCAATATATGAAAATGTTCAATTTTCTCCCAGTTCACCCTATGGTATTGCAAAAATGACTTCAGAGTATTATTTAAAATTTTACCAGAGTTATTATGGATTAAATTATATTGCTCTCCGTTATGGAAATGTTTACGGGCCGAGACAGGATCCTTACGGTGAAGCCGGTGTAATTGCTATTTTTATTCAAAAAATGTTAAACAATAGAGTACCTGTTATAAATGGAGATGGTGAGTATATAAGAGATTATGTCTATGTAGAAGATGTTGCCAATGCCTGTTTATCATCTATAAAGAAATTCCAGAAAACAACAGGGGCAGAGTTAAAAAAACAAATTATTATACCTGGTTTTAATTCTTTTAATATTGGAACAGGCCAGGGGATATCAGTAAACAAGTTATTTTACCATCTAAAAAAAATAATAGGATTTACCGCGGAACCTGAATATGGACCTCCCAGGTCCGGGGACTTAAGGAAAAATATTCTCAATTGTCAAAAGGCAAGAGAATATCTTGATTGGAAAGCTGAATACAATATAGAGGAGGGTCTGAAAAAGACTGTAGAGTGGTTTAGTAATAATTTGCATGATTAAATGTTTATAGGTAAAATATGAGAGTATGGCTTAAATCAAATTCAATTAATAAAAAATAATATGTGAGGTATTGCTTTGAAAGTATTAGTTATTGGCAATGGTGGACGGGAGCATGCAATTATCTGGAAATTAGCTAAAAGTCCGCAAGTAGATAAGATTTATTGTGCTCCGGGTAATGCAGGCATAGATTCTCTTGCAGAATGTATAAATGTGGAGGTAGAAGATTTTATAGGGTTATTGAAAATCGTTCATGACAAAAAAATAGATTTGACTATAGTTGGACCAGAAATACCCTTGTCTTTGGGGATTGTTAACCTGTTTCAGGAACATGGTTATCCAATTTTTGGTCCAACCAGAGAAGCGGCTGAAATAGAATCCAGTAAAGTCTTTGCCAAGTATCTTATGAATAAATACTCTATTCCTACTGCTAAGTACAAGGTTTTTGATGATGATAAAAAAGCGATTTTTCACTCAAAAAAACAATCATTTCCTTTAGCAATAAAAGCAGATGGTTTAGCCGCAGGTAAGGGAGTTTTTATTGTTGAGAACTTCAATCAGGCAGAAGAGGCAATAACGCATATTATGAAGGAAAGAAAGTATGGACAGGCAGGCAATAAAATCATAATTGAAGAATATTTAGCCGGGGAAGAGGTATCAATGCTGGTTTTTAGTGATGGTATAAATATTGTCCCCATGATTACATCCCAGGATCATAAAAAGCTGAATGAAGGAGACAAAGGGCCAAATACCGGTGGAATGGGAGCCTATTCACCGGTTGCATTTTTTGAAGAGGATACCCGCAAATGGGTTCTCGAACATGTATTTAAACCCGCTATTAGTGGTATGGCTCAGGAAGGAAGAATTTTTAAAGGAGTCTTGTATGCAGGTCTGATTCTTACTTCTGATGGTCCAAAAGTGTTGGAATTTAATGCCCGTTTTGGTGATCCGGAAACACAGGTAATCCTTCCTTCTTTGAAAACTGATTTAATTCAGATAATTCAGGCGGTAATCAATGGGAATTTAGATAAGGTTCATATTGAATGGATTGATCAAGCCTCGGCTTGTGTTGTTTTGGCTTCTGCAGGATATCCCGGAGAATATGAAAAAGGTAAAACTATTCATGGTTTAGAGAAATTAGCAGATAGGGATGATATTATAGTGTTTCATGCAGGGACTAAAAAAGATGATCAAAAAATTATTACTGCCGGTGGAAGAGTTTTAGGTGTTACTTCATGGGCAGATTATTTATCCGAGGCTATCAAGAGCGCTTATGATGGCCTGGAACAGATAGAATTTGAGAATAAGTATTATCGAAAGGATATTGGGAAAAAGGGATTATAGTTTCTGGAGATTTTTTAAAACATATAGTAATTAATAAAAAAAGGGGAATTAAAAGTGGAAAAACAAAAAAGAGCAATTATTAGTGTTTCTGATAAGACAGGAATTGTTAAATTAGCTAAAGGATTAAACAAAGCAGGTTATGAAATAATTTCTACTGGTGGAACAGCAAAAAAATTAAAGGAATCAGGAATAAATGTGACATTAATCTCGGATTTGACCGGATTTCCAGAAATTTTAGATGGCAGGGTAAAAACTTTACACCCGGTTATTTTTGGCGGTTTATTAGCCCAAAGCAATAATCCGGAACATCAGAGACAATTACAGGAGCAGAAGATAAGCCCTATTCAGATAGTTATTGTCAATCTATACCCCTTTGAAAAAACTATACTTAAAGAAGATGTTTCTCTGGAAGATGCCATAGAAAATATTGATATCGGGGGACCTTCATTGTTAAGGGCATCAGCAAAAAATTATCAGGATGTCACAGTTGCAGTAGACCCGGATGACTATAAGGTTATTTTGGAAGAACTTGAAAGCTTTGATGGAAATACTTCTTTATCCACCCGTGAAAAACTGGCGGTAAAAGTATTTCAACATACCGCTTATTATGATAGTTTGATTGCAAAATATTTGCCCAGGAAGATACTGCCAAATGAAAGTACATTTCCTGAATACCTGGTTTTAGGCGGGAAAAAATCTGAAGATTTAAGGTATGGAGAAAACCCTCATCAAAAAGCCGCTTTTTATAGTGAAAGTATAGTAGAAGAGGCAAATTTGGGTAATGCCCAATTATTGAGCGGAAAGGAACTTTCTTTCAATAATCTGGTTGATTTGGAAGCAGCTATGGCAATTGTAAAGGATTTTGATGAGCCCACCGTTACTTTTATCAAACATACCAATCCCTGCGGACTGGCTACAGCGGATACTATTGAAGAAGCCTATCAGAAAGCATATGAGGGTGACCCACTATCTGCTTATGGAAGTATTATAGGTATTAATCGCAGAGTGGAAGAAAAGTTAGCCATATTGATAGATAAAACACCATTTGTGGAAGCCATTGTAGCTCCTTTTTATAGCCAGGAATCACTGAAAATATTGAAAGTCAAAAAGAATCGACGGCTATTACAGGTTGGAGATCTACGTATTCAGGACAGATATGTGAAGGATATAAAGAAGGTATCCGGTGGTTTTTTATTACAGGATAGGGATTTAAAAAACATTACAGAAAATGATTTAACAATTGTTTCAGAAAAAAAACCTGTTCCGGAAGAGTTAAAAGAACTACTATTAGGATGGAAAATTGTAAAACATGTAAAATCAAATGCAATAGTTCTGTCAATTAATAAACAATTAGTTGGTGTGGGAGCAGGGCAGATGAGCAGAGTAGATTCAGTCAAAATTGCCGTACAAAAGGCAGGGAAACTGGCTAGTGGGAGTTATTTAGCTTCTGACGCTTTTTTCCCTTTTTCAGACGGAATTGAAGAAGCAGGAAAGGCAGGCATCAGGGCAATAATTCAACCCGGGGGTTCCAAGAGGGATGATGAGGTTATTAAAGCTGTAAATAATCTGGGCATGATTATGGTTTTCACAGGACATCGTTGTTTTAAACATTAATTATATTAATAGTTTAAAGTTGGAATCATTTAAAAAAGTGTGCACTTTTAATTTTTAATTCACAATGTTTATATTTTTAGTTGACAATATATCTCTAAAGTGCTATTTTATTAGGCAATTATTAATTCAATAATAAATAAAAAGACAGAAATTCAGAACAGTAAGTCATAATTTTTTTTCAGAGAGCTGAAAACAGGTGAAAAATCAGCAGGGAATTGACTGAAATCCATCTGAATATAGTTTGAGATAAAGGAAACCTGATTACCTCAAACCGCTGAAAGCGTTATATAAAAGAAGGGCTCAGATTTATTGCTTATTTTTATTTGTTGTTTTGACAAATTAAGCTAAATTGGGGTGGCACCGCGAAGAGAACATCGTCCCCAGTAGTTTATAATAAACTACTGGGGTTTTTTATTAGTAGAAGAAAAAACAAGGATGGTAAAATATATGCAGATAAAGTTATTTATTCCAGGACCTACAGAAGTAAAAGACATTGTATTAAAGAAGATGTCTACTCCTCTTATTGGCCATCGGGGCAAAGAAGCATCTGATTTACAACGGTCAATTAGCCGGAAATTACAAAAGCTGATGTTTACGGACAGCGAAATACTTCTTTCTACATCATCAGGAAGTGGATTGATGGAAGGTGCTATCCGTTCCTGTACCAGAAAGAAAGCGGCAGTCTTTTCATGTGGTTCTTTTGGTGAAAGATGGTATGAAATGGCTTTAGCCAATCAAGTTAAAGCAGACTGTTTTAAAGTTGAATATGGCCAGCCGACCAGAGGGGCTATGGTAGATGAGGTAATTAAAAGTGGGGAATACGACCTTGTTACTATTACTCATAATGAAACATCTACCGGGGTAATGAATCCAATCAATGAAATAGCAGATGTTATGCGAAAGTATCCTGGGATAGTATTCTGTGTTGATACAGTCAGCTCTTTAGGGGGAGTTTCAATTCCGGTAGATGAGCTGGGTATTGATATTTGTATTTCTTCAAGCCAAAAATGTTTAGGATTACCTCCAGGGCTTTCTTTATGCTCTATTTCCGAAAAAGCCATAAGTGCGGCAAGAGAAGTTAAATACCGGGGTATGTATTTTGATTTATTAAAACTATATGAATATATGAAAAAAAAGGATTACCAGTATCCTTCTACTCCCTCTCTTTCTCATATGTTTGCTTTGGATTACCAGTTAGATTTAATCTTTGAGGAAGGGATGGAAAACCGGTTTAAAAGGCACATGGCGATGGCAAATATAGTAAGAAAATGGGCTAATGATAATTTTAAACTGTTCCCTGAGGAAGAGTATGCTTCCAATACAGTTACATGTATAGAAAATACCCGGGGAATCAGTGTACAGCAACTTAATCAAATCTTAGGAATGAAGGGTTTTGCCATCTCAAATGGCTATGGAAAGTTAAAAGAGAAAACATTCAGGATTGCTCACATGGGTGACATCACTATTGAAGAAATAGAAGAACTATTGGCTGTTATTGATGAAATCCTGAAAAAGGAGGTATAAAAGATGATTACAATCCTCATAAAAGATAAAGTTGACCCGGGTTTAATTGAGGAGTTAAAGGAAAGAAATTTTATTGTCAGGGATAATCCTGATAAACCGGATACATTATTAAAGGAAGTGAGGGAAAACGAGATTCTAATCATACGCTCAGCAACAAAAGTAACCAGGGAGGTTATTGATGCTGCAGCTGATACCGGAGTGCTCAAACTTATTATAAGAGCAGGCGTCGGTATGGATAATATAGATGTAGCTTATGCCAAAAAGAGAGGGATAACAGCTTTAAATACTCCTGAAGCGAGTAGCTCAGCAGTAGCCGAACTGGTACTTGCCCATATGTTTACACTGGCCAGAAGAATGGTGCCTGCAAACTTAACCATGCGGGAGAGAAAATGGGCAAAAAAACTCTGTGAAGGTATCGAACTAAGTGGAAAAATTTTAGGGATAGTAGGAATGGGAAGAATAGGACAGCTTTTAGCCCAAAAAGCCAGCGTGCTGGGTATGAGGATAACATATACTGATATTATGGGACCTATTAACAGTAATCCGGATTGGAAGTTTGCAACTCTATCGGAAGTGTTGGAAAAATCAGATTTTATTTCATTGCATGTTCCTGCCAGTGATAATGGAAATTATCTAATTGATGAACCGGAACTGAAAAAGATGAAAAAAAGCGCTTTTTTAATTAATACTGCCCGGGGTAATCTGGTAAACGAAAAGGCACTGTTGAAAGCCCTGGATAACGGAGGAATTGCAGGAGCAGGTGTTGATGTTTATATTCATGAACCGTGCGATAATTTTGAATTGATACAGCACGAAAAAATTTCTGTAACCCCTCATGTTGGTGGATCTACTAAAGAAGCACAGTATCGGATAGGACAACAAATTTTGAGTATAATTGAAGAGTATAAGAATGATAAAGAGTTTTCCAGGAAGGAAGTTTAATGGTTGAAATAAGTCCTTTTAAAGCATTAAGGCCTGTAGGGGAAAAGGTATCCCTTGTTAATTCTCCTCCTTATGATGTTGTGAGTCGTGAAAAAGCTGTTGAAATAATTAAGAGAAATCCTTGTTCTTTTTTAAGAGTAATAAAACCGGAAGCACTTGTATCCGGGGAAGAAGTATTATCTCAAAGAAATGCTACAGAGATAGCTGCCAGGAATTTAACAAATATGATAGAACAGGGAGTAATGAAAACAGATTCAAAACCTTGTTTTTATATTTATCAGCAAATTAATGGTTTTTATTGTAGAACCGGAATTGTAGCATGTCTTACGGTAGATGATTATGAAAAAGGAATAATAAAACAACATGAAAAAATCAGGTTAAGAGCCTGGCAGGGAAGAGTTGAACATATCTATAATGTACGAGCCCATACTGGATGTGTCTTCACAGTTTATAAGAGTAATTTTCGGGTAGGTGAAATTCTGCAAAATTCAATGACAGTTGAAAATAAAATTTATGATTTTATCTCCGAAGAAGATGAGGTAAAAAACAAATGCTGGAAAATTGATAAAGAAGATACAATTAAATCATTAAAGAATGCTTTTAAAGAAATACCATTTGTGTATATTGCCGATGGACATCACCGTGCTGCTGCGGCAGCAGAGGTCGCAAAAAGGCTAAGAAAAGAAAAAGGAGAAATACCAGCTTTAAAAAAAGGAGAATACTCTTATTTTCCAGCTGTGCTATTACCACATGATCAAATTCAGATTTTAGGGTACCATCGGTTGATAAAAAAATTAACAGGATTTTCTGCTAATTTATTTTTGGATAAATTAAAAGAAATTTTTCAAGTGAAGAACATTTCTATGAATAAACCATTTTTGCCTGGTAAAAAACATGAGTTTGGTATGAATTTGAAAGGCCAATGGTATAAGTTATTTTTCAAATTAAATAAAGAAAATAAGATAGATCGAACTATAATTGATGATTTGGATGTTTCTATACTACAGGATTATGTTTTAGGACCACTTTTAGGTATTGATGATCCTCAAAAAAATAAAAATATTGAATTTATTGGTGGTACAGATTCTTTGAAGCAATTATCACAAAAGATAGACCAGGGAGCAGATATTGCCTTTACTATTTTTCCAACTTCTATTAAAGAAGTACTGCAGGTTTCCGATGAAGGAAAAATTATGCCCCCAAAATCAACATGGTTTGAGCCGAAAATAAGAAGTGGCATTTTTGTTCATCAGTTTTAAATATTATTTCAGATATGATCATTTTTTTACCATATAAAAAAGGTATTAGCCAGATTGACTTTGTTTATTATTTGTTTTATTCTTTAAGTAAATAGAGGTAAATAGCAACTAATATAGTTTTAATTCATTTCCCTGACTAATAAGAGGCCGATAAAAGAAAGAGGATAATTATGCCAGTTAATTTAAGAAACCGCAACTTAATTACATTGAAAGATTTTTCAAAAAAAGAAATCCTGTTTTTGTTGGATTTGGCAATAGAGTTAAAGAAAGCAAAATATGCCGGGACAGAAAGACAAAGATTAAAAGGAAAGAATATTGCCTTGATATTTGAAAAAGATTCTACCAGAACCAGATGTGCATTTGAGGTAGCTGCTTTTGACCAGGGGGCTAATATTACTTACCTTGGGCCAACAGGGTCGCAAATGGGTAAAAAAGAATCAATGGAAGATACTGCCAGGGTGCTGGGACGTTATTATGACGGAATTGAGTTTCGTGGTTTTAGGCAGGAATCAGTGGAGACTCTGGCAAAATATTCAGGTGGGGTAATATGGAATGGTTTGACGGACCTTTATCATCCTACTCAAGTTTTAGCTGATCTGATGACTGTAATGGAAAATGTGAAAAAACCTTTAGAGAATACTGTTCTGGTTTATGTCGGGGATGGAAGAAATAATATGGCGAATTCCCTGCTTATGGCTTCTTCAATTATGGGAATGGAGTTTAGAGTCGTTGCACCTGAGACCCTTTATCCGGACAAGGGATTAGTCAAAGATGCAGATAAAAGAGCAGAACAATCAGGAGCCAGAATTAAGGTTACTGATAATATCACAACAGGGGTTGAAGGAGCTGATGCTATATATACTGATGTTTGGGTATCCATGGGAGAAGAAAGCCAGATGGCTGATAGAATAAAATTGTTGAGAGATTACCAGGTTAATATGGACATGATAAATAATACTCATAATCCGGATGTTATATTTATGCATTGTCTGCCTTCTTTCCATGATACCAATACTGCTATTGGTAAAGAAGTTTTTGAAAAATATGGATTAGAATCGATGGAGGTAACTGACGAAGTATTTCGCAGTAAACATTCTGTTGTTTTTGATGAAGCTGAAAACAGGTTGCATACTATCAAAGCCGTAATGGTTGCAACATTAGGTAGTTAAAATACAATACAAGTTCTAATCTGAATTCGGGATAAGGTTACAAAAATAAATATAATTAAAGGAGATGCAAAAATGAAAAAATTCATCTCTATAAAGACTGACATACCTGGACCGAAATCAAGAGAGCTTGCTGTAATAAGAGAAAGATATGTTTTTAAGCCAATGGGAGAATCCCTGTCTCCGGGATACATAGATTTCGGAGAAGGAGCACTGGTTACCGATGTAGATGGTAATACTTTTATTGACTTGACCGGAGGATGGGGTTGTTTAGCTTTAGGTCATTCTCATCCCGCCATCATCTCTGCCATAAAAGAACAGGTCAATCATTTTATTCATACAGATTTTACCGCTGTGCCATATGAATCTTTTGTCCTGTTGTGCCAAAGACTAAGCCAGCTTGCCCCTGGTGGTGAACCAAAGAGTGTTGCCCTGTTTAACAGTGGTGCCGAAGCAATTGAAAATGCAGTAAAGGTTGCCAGGGGGTTTACCGGAAGATCGGGAATTATTGTCTTTGAAAACTGTTTTCATGGAAGAACATTGCTTACCCTGACGATGACTCACAAAGCCTTTCCTTATAAGTATAAATTCGGACCTTTTGCCCCTGAGGTATATCGCCTTCCCTATCCAAATTCCTACCGTCATTCTATTGAAATATCAGAATTTGAGAATATCATGAAAGGGCTGGTCAATCCGGAAACAATTGCAGCAATTGTTATTGAGCCTATTCAGGGAGAAGGAGGATTTAATATTCCGGTAAAAGGCTTTTTAGAGCATATTCGAGAATTGTGTAATAAGTACGGGATACTCATGATAACTGATGAAATACAGTGTGGGATGGGAAGAACGGGAAAATTTTTCGCCATTGAAAACTGGAAAATTGAACCGGATATTGTCTGTTTAGCAAAATCTCTTGCATCAGGACTACCTCTTTCTGCAGTAATTGCAAGTAAGAGAGTAACCGATGAATTGCCCGGAGGCAGTATTGGAGGGACTTATGTAGGAAATCCGGTTTGCTGTCAGGTTGCAAAGGAAGTCATCCGGGTTATTTTACAGGAAGATTTGCTGAAACGCGCTTTGGAAATCGGGGAAGTGATTAAAAGACGATTTAATACTATACAGAATAAATATACTTTGGCCGGGGATGTCAGGGGATTAGGAGCTATGACTGCTTTAGAGCTGGTAAAAGACCGCCAAAATAAAAATCCCGCCACAGAAGAAACAGTAAAAATAGTACAGTACTGCTTAAAGCATGGTGTATTACTTCCCACTGCCGGTATTAATAAGAATATTATCAGAATATTAACTTCCCTGGTTATTACTGATGAACAAATAGAAGAATCTATGGATGTTTTGGAAGAAGCTTTTTCTGTAGTTAATTAAGTATATTTGGAAGACTTGACAAGAATAAATAAATAGCTTGCAATTGTTTTTGAAATATAAGTTAATGTTAATTAATATTATTATATTTGAACAACAGGATAAAATATAGAAATGTCTTAATCCATCAAAACGCTGGAACAAAATACTATCTGTTGCCTTAGAAATAATACACCAAAAAGGTTATTTTAATTTAACCATAAGAAATATTGCTGATAGAACAGGTATGTCATAGGCTGCTATTTATCGGAATTTCAAGAATACAGGAGAAATTATTTCAAGCGGGTATTTTAATGAATATCGCAAAATAAAAGGAAAAATAAGCCAGCATAGAAATATAAGTGAAAATATCCTAAAAGATATTATTACCAAGTGACAAAAAATATTAAAATCTCCCCGAAAAAAAATCCCTCAACTTTTGCTATACTTTACATGGGAAGTAACAGAATATTAGCATTTAAATGGCGGCAGAGTAATTTTTCTTATCCAGTGGGAGAAGTGGCAAAATGAGTATTAAAGCAACATCTGGATTTTATCAATAACCGGACCGGTAAGAATAACTACCAGGATTTTTTTACTTTAGATCATAAAAAGAGTAACAGGTTTCCACTATTTTAAAAAAATTTAAATATTATTGCATTGTTTATAACTAATAGATCATCAGGAAGGAGTTACAGAAATGAATTTAGCACTATTTTGCTTATCCTGTTAATAATAATAACAGCCACATTGCCATATCATTTTTAAAAGACAGGAATAGAATAATTAAAAGCCTGATATCTACAATCTGTATAATAATATTCCATAGTAAATAAATAATTAATAATAAATTTTCTTTATTAATTCTAAAAAACCTGGAATTAAGGTTGTTAATCAATCACTTATTTTTATATAATAAAATACATATATTGTTTTCATGAATTTAACGAATATTCAATAATACAATAATAGTCTTGTAAAAGGATTTAATAGTAATTTGAAGGAGCTAAAAATGGAATATTCTCAACAATCATCTATTATAATGAATAAGATGGATATTGATAGGACATTGCTCAGAATTTCTCATGAAATTATTGAGAAAAACAAAGGCGTAGAGGATTTAGGCATAATTGGAATTAAAACAAGAGGGGAATATTTAGCTAAAAGAATAGCTCTCCATATATACAATATTGAAAAGGTGAGAATACAGGTGGGGGTTCTCGATATTACACTTTACCGGGATGATTTAAAGGACAAAAAACCAGATGCAATAGTTGTGAAAACCGAGATTCCTTTTCAAATAGGGGAGAAAAAAATACTTTTAGTTGATGATGTACTTTATACCGGAAGAACTATAAGGGCAGCAATGGATGCAATTGTTGATTTGGGTAGACCTAACTCCATCCAGCTTGCCGTGTTAATCGATAGAGGCCACCGTGAATTTCCTATCCGAGCAGATTATGTCGGTAAAAATGTTCCAACTTCTCACAGGGAAATCGTGAAGGTTCGATTGGGCGAAATAGACGATATAAGTCAGGTTGAAATAACTAAACAGGATTATTAAGCAATATTTTATAGTATAATTGGTAAGATGAGTTTTAATATGAATAGTGGATTAGTGTTTGATATTAAAAGATTTGCCATTCATGATGGGCCTGGTATTCGTACGACCGTTTTTTTAAAAGGTTGTCCATTAAGATGCTGGTGGTGTCATAATCCTGAAAGCTGGTTGGATCAACCTGAAATATTGTTTAATTTCAATAACTGTATTCAATGTTATCAATGTATCTCCCAGTGTCCCCAGAATGCTATTACAATAAAAGACAAATATCCCTATACTGATAAAAATAAATGCCTGGCTTGCGGGTATTGTGTTAATATTTGTCCGGCTATCGCCAGAGAAATATCCGGTAGTAAATTCAATGTGGGGCAGGTAATTGCCGAAATCAGAAAGGATTTAATATTTTACCAGGAATCCGGAGGGGGAGTTACTTTTTCCGGTGGAGAGCCAATGGTACAGATTCATTTTTTAGAACAATTACTTTCTGAATGCAAAAAAATGGAAATTAGTACTGTAATAGATACATGTGGACATGTTCCATGGGTTTATTTTGAAAGAATTGCAGATATGGTTGATTTATGGTTATATGATATTAAGGTAATAGATGAAAAAACTCATAAAAAATATACCGGGGTGCAAAACAATCTCATAATAGATAATCTGAGAAGGTTATCAAAGAAAACAAGCCATATTGAGATTCGAGTACCTGTAATACCAAAAATTAATGATTCCTGCAAAGATATTAGAGCAATAGCAGAATTAATGAATTCCTTAAGGTTAGAAAAAGTCAGTTTATTGCCTTTTCACAGGATGGGCATTGAAAAATTTGCCAGACTGCAGATAAAGAACAGGCTTAAAAACATATCCACAAATAAAAATGAACATATTACAAAATTACAACAGATATTTTTTCAGAATAATATCTATGCTATTATTGGAGGATAAAAAGTGAACCCCAGAATTGAAAAATTAAGAAACATAAGCTTGACTACCCAACCATATATTGATATTCAGAGAGCAAGACTTTTGACTGAGGCTTACCAGAAATATTCTGGAACGGTAACTATTCCTATCTTAAGGGCTTTATCCTTTAAATATATATTAGAAAAGAAGACCATTAACATTGAAGAAGGAGAATTAATTGTAGGTGAAAGGGGGAGTTCTGCCTGCGGAACGCCAACATATCCTGAATTATGCTGTCATACAATTGAGGATTTAGATATGATTGCCAACAGAGAAAGGATTTCATTTGCGGTAAATGATGATGTTAAAAAGATACAGGAAGAATTAATAATTCCATTTTGGAGAAAAAGATCTATCCGATATCAACTTTTTGAAATGATGGATAAAGAATGGAAAGATTGTTATGAGGCAGGAATTTTTACTGAATTTATGGAGCAAAGGGCACCAGGACATACTGTGGCAGATGGTAAGATATACAAGAAGGGATTTCTGGGTTTTAAACAGGAAATTATAGAACAGATAAATAATCTTGATTATCAAAATGATGAGCATGTTTTTCAAAAATTGAATCAGCTTAAAGCTATGGCTATCTGTTGTGATGCCATAATAACATTAGGTGAGCGTTATGCCAGGAAAGCGGAGGAAAAAGCCAAAACTGAACATGCTGAGATTCGAAAAAAGGAACTGTTAAAAATTGCAGATATATGCAGGCAGGTTCCGGCGCATGCACCCAGAAATTTCCATGAGGCACTACAGATGTACTGGTTTGTACATATTGGAGTTATCAGCGAACTAAATACCTGGGATTCTTTTAGCCCAGGTCATTTAGACCAGCATTTGTATCCTTTTTACCATAATGACTTAAAAGCAGGTGACCTGAATAGAGAAAAAGCAAAAGAGTTATTAGAGTGTCTCTGGATTAAATTTAATAATCAGCCGGCTCCCCCAAAAGTCGGTGTTACCCTGGCAGAAAGTGGTACATATACTGATTTTGCTAATATCAATAATGGTGGATTAACCCCAACCGGAGAAGATACTGTGAATGAAGTTACCTACATTATCCTGGATGTCATTGATGAGATGAGATTATTGCAGCCAAGTACTAATATCCAGTTTAGTCAAAAAAATCCAGACTACTTTTTAAAACGTGCTTGTGAAATAATCAGAAAAGGCTGGGGACAGCCCTCGGTCTTTAATGCAGATGTAGTGATATCTGAAATGCTCAGACAAGGTAAGGATATTGCTGATGCAAGGGAAGGTGGAACCAGTGGTTGTGTAGAAACCGGGGCTTTTGGAAAAGAAGCATATATTTTAACTGGTTATCTTAACCTGGTCAAGATACTGGAAATTACTCTGAACAATGGTAAAGACCCTCAAACAGGTAAAATAATAGGAATCAATACGGGAAGCCCTGAAAACTTTGTTAATTTCAAGCAATTGTTTTCAGCATTCAAGGAACAGCTTCATTATTTTGTAGATATAAAAGTGAAAGGAAACCATATAATTGAACAATTATATGCCTCTATTATGCCATCTCCTTTTCTTTCTATAATTATAGATGATTGTATTAAAAGAGGCAGGGATTATAATAACGGTGGAGCACGTTATAATACCAGTTATATACAGGGAGTAGGGATTGGGACTATAACTGATTGCCTATCTGCAATTAAGCATCATGTTTATGATAATAGTAGTGTTACAATGAGAACTTTAGTGGAAATTTTAAAACAAAACTTTAGAGGAGAAAAAGAAATTTGGAATATATTAAAGAATCATTCTCCCAAATACGGCAATGATGATGAATATGCTGATAGTATTATGCAAGATGTATTTGATACCTTTTTTAGGGAAGTAGATGGGCGTAAAAATACCAAAGGAGGCTATTATCATATTAATATGTTGCCAACTACCTGCCATATCTACTTTGGTTCTGTTGTTGGGGCAACTCCTGATGGAAGGAAAGCAAATAAACCATTATCAGAAGGGATTTCCCCTGCCCAAGGTGCAGATAAGAAAGGCCCGACTGCTGTTATTATATCGGCTGCCAGAATGGATCATGTTAGAACCGGTGGGACTCTTTTGAATCAAAAGTTTTCTCCTTCAATAATTGAAGGAGAAAAAGGACTGAATAGCCTGGCACAACTTATCAAGGTTTATTTTAAGCTTGGCGGTCACCACATACAGTTTAATGTGATAGATACTGAAATCTTAAAGGCTGCTCAGCTTAACCCGGAGAATTACCAAAATCTTATTGTGAGAGTAGCCGGGTATAGTGATTTCTTTAACAACCTTAACAAAGATCTCCAGGATGAAATAATAAGTCGTACCGAGCAGGGACTTGTTGAATAATATAGTTAATAATTATATACTTAATAGGATAGACAGAATTATAAAAGATTAAAAATTGAATAGAATAAATATAAAACGTGGGAGGCATTAATAATGCTAAAAGATGTTGCAAATATTGTACGAGGTTTGTCAGTGGATATGATCGAGAAAGCCAACTCTGGACATCCTGGGTTGCCATTAGGATGTGCTGAAATTGGTGCAGTTTTATTTGGTGAAGTTCTTAAATATGATCCAAAAGAACCGAATTGGACTGACAGAGACCGTTTTATTCTGTCAGCTGGCCATGGATCGGCTTTATTGTACTCATTATTATATTTATCCGGTTATGAGGTAACCTTAGAGGATATAAAAAAATTCAGACAGCTTAATTCTAAGACTCCAGGCCATCCGGAATATGGAATTACACCCGGGGTTGAAACTACTTCCGGGCCACTTGGGCAGGGATTGGCTAATGGAGTTGGAATGGCAATTGCTGAAAAGATATTGTCCAGCAGGTTCAATACAGAAGAATTTAAAATTGTTGATCACTATACATATGTTCTGGCTGGCGATGGATGTATGATGGAGGGTATTACTTCTGAAGCTGCTTCTTTGGCTGGACACCTTGGACTTGGAAAATTAATTGTAATCTATGATAAAAATTGTATTTCATTAGCATGTGGAACCGATGTGACTTTTACCGAATCAGTTGCTGAACGATATCGTGCTTATAACTGGCAGGTTATTGAAGATATTGATGGACATAATATTGATGAACTTAGAATGGCTTTAATGAAAGCCAAAGAAAATGAGGAAAAACCTGTACTGATTATTGCAAAAACGCATATAGGTTTTGGAGCTCCCACAAAACAGGATAGCCATATTGCCCATGGGGAACCATTGGGAAAAGAAGAAATTGAGGGACTGAAAAGAAAGATTGGCTTACCAGTTGATAAGACATTTTATGTAAGCGGAGAAGTAAAAGAATATTTCGATAAAAACTTACAGAAATGTACAGAAGAAAGAAAAAAGTGGAATGGTATTTTTGAAAGCTGGTCCCAACAGTTCCCCGAAAAACGAAAGGAATGGGATAAGGGAATCAATCTTGATGTTCCGGAAAATATAAAATTTCCGGAGATTATTTTTGAAGAAAAAATTGCCACCAGGAGTGCTTCAGGAAAAATACTAAATAAGATAGCGGAAGAAATACCTTATATGATTGGAGGTTCTGCTGACCTTTCACCTTCTACTAAAACCTATCTGGATGGCCTCCCTGAGTTGCAAAAAGGTAATTTTAATGCCAGAAATATTCGTTTTGGAGTTAGAGAACATGCTATGGGGGCTATTTGTAATGGTCTGTCTTTACACAAAGGTATTCGACCTTATTGCTCTACTTTTTTGGTTTTTTCTGATTACATGAGACCATCTATCAGGTTAGCTGCAATGATGGGTTTGCCGGTAATATACATATTTACTCACGATTCAGTTTATGTTGGTGAAGATGGCCCTACTCACCAGCCAATTGAGCATGTAGAATCTCTTAGAATTATTCCCAACCTTAAAGTCATCAGGCCTGCAGATAGTGAAGAGGTAAAAGCCGCATGGCAAGTTATATTAGAAAGAAAAGATGGTCCTACTGCTTTAATTCTTTCCCGGCAGAATTTGCCAAAACTTGGAGTACCGGTTAATATGGATGAATTTAAAAAAGGAGCCTATGTAATCAAGGAAAATAAGGACAAATATGAAATTTCAATTGCAGCAAGCGGAAGTGAGGTTCAGACTGCGTTGCAGGTTAAGAATATTTTAAAACAGGAGAATATTTTCTGCCGTGTTATTTCTGTACCTGACAGAGAAGCCTTTGCCATTAGTGGTCGTGAATACCAAGCTGATATTTTAGGGAATTCTGATAAATTGAAAGTAGTTATTGAAGCTACTACAGGACAGGGGTGGTATGAAGTTATTTCGAATTTGTCATTGGGGATCTTTATTCGTCGTTTTGGAGAGAGCGGTGCCGGGGAACAGGTTGCCAGGGAATTAGGCTTTGATGCAGAGAAAATAGCACAACAGATTCTAAAAACAATAAAAAATAAAATATAAATTTTGGATAATTAGAAAGGATATTTTTTATGCCTTATGGTTACTGTGGCAATATTTTGCATGTTAATCTAAGCGAACAAAAATATTGGATAGAAAATCCTGGTGAAAAGTTTTATAGAAAATACTGGGGTGGGAGAAGTATTGGCCTATATTATATGTTAAAAGAAATGAAACCAAAAACGGAAGTATTTTCTCCTGAGAATATATTGATTTTTGCCACCAGTGTAGTAGTAGGTTCAAAGGCGCCAATGATTAACCGTTATACAGTATGTGCAAAGTCCCCATTAACAAATGCCCAGGGTGAGGCGGAAGCCGGTGGTTATTGGGGACCGGAACTTAAAAAAGCAGGGTTTGATGCTGTTGTAATAAAGGGAATAGCAGAAAAACCAGTATATTTATTTATCAAAGATGGCCAGGTAGAAATAAGGAATGCTCAACATTTATGGGGGAAAGGGACCTTGGAAACCCAAAATTTATTAAGGGAAGAATGTGATGATAGTAAAATAAGAATAGCCCAGATTGGTCCTGCAGGAGAAAATTTGGTATATTTTGCTAATATTGTTAATGAACTGCATCATTTTAATGGTAGAAATGGACTGGGAGCAGTTATGGGATCAAAAAAATTAAAAGCAATTGTAGTGAGAGGAAGCAGCAATATTCAAGAGCATTTTCCCGAAAAAGTAAGGGAAATAACCAAAAAGATTACTGCAAGAGTAATGAAAAATCCCTTAAGCAGAGACCTTAGAGAACAAGGCACAGTCGCTGTAATAGATGGGGCTAGAAAAGCAGGTTGGCTGCCAACCAGGAATTGGTCTGACAATCATTTTGAGGAATCCGAAAAGTTATCTGCAGAAGAATACCATAAAAAAATATTTGAAAAAAATGGTACTTGTTATGCATGTCCTATTGCCTGTAAAAGACTAGCCCGTTCTAATGATGTTTCTTTAAAAATTAACCCTGAACTGGGTGGCCCTGAGTATGAAAGTCTGGTTTCTTTGGGTCCTCTTTGTGGAGTAAGTGACTTAGATTACATTGCAAAAGCAAATCAGCTATGTAATCAATATGCTGTGGATACAATTTCCATGGGAATGACTATAGCCTTTGCCATGCAATGTTATGAAGAAGGATTATTAACAAAAAGTGACACAGGTGGAATTAATCTTAAATTCGGAAATAAAAAAGCAGTTTTAGAGTTGATTGAGAAAATTGTTTATCAGGAAGGGATAGGAAAACTTCTTTCCCGGGGAAGTCTAAGAACTTCTGAAAATATTGGCAAGCAATCAAAAAAATTTGTACATCAGGTAAAAGGACAGGAAGTGCCCATGCATGATCCGCGAGTTAAAACAGGTGTTGGACTTCAATATGCCTTATCTGATTATGGTGCTGATCATATGAAGGCAGCCCATGACACCTTTTTTACTGATGAAGAAAGTTGGGGTTTACAAGAAACGGCTGGTTTGGGTATTCTTGAAGCCGTTGAAGTTACTGATATTGGCCCTAAGAAAGTAGGTTTATTTAAAAAATTAGATCTATTATGGTCTTTATTTGATATTTTAGGTGTATGCGATTTTGGTTATGTGCCAAGAAGTGTAGGTACTCTTGAGGAACTATTAGAATTAATCAGAGCTATTACAGGATGGAAGGTTACCTGGTATGAATTAATGAAATTAAGCGAAAGATCAATCAATATGGCCAGGACTTTTAATATAAGAGAAGGATTAACTGCGAAAGAAGATAGCTTACCTGAGGTATTTTTTCGGAATTTTAAAGGAGGAATACTTGATGGAACAGGAGCCATTGATAAAGAAAAATTTAAAGAAGCAATAAAGCTGCGCTATCAGATGATGGGTTGGGATAGCCAGAATGGTATCCCTTCTACAGGTAAACTGGCTGAATTGGGGTTAGAATGGTTAATTTCATAAATTAGTAACACTCATTAAATTAACAAAAAGCAAGATAATATGATTAAGATTATCATTCTGGTTTAAAGATGCTTATACAAGATAATTGTAATATTTATTACAAAAAAAGATATCTAACCCAGGAATATTTGACATTTCATAAAATATTGTTAAAATGTTTATAACAATCAAATACTGAATTGCCTCACTTTTTATCTGAAGTGGGGTAGAGGCGCGAAGAATCAACAGTACTGATAATAAGCTGAGCAGCAATGATTTATCAGGAAAGGGGTCTTCGCCGAAGTCTGA
>Ga0172377_10002026_pt1 | contig 20702 bp, 17 predicted proteins | sample Pumphouse3metaG_FD_119749 | JGI IMG/M metagenome (GOLD analysis project Ga0172377, IMG submission 119749) | Leachate microbial communities from a municipal landfill in Southern Ontario, Canada - Pumphouse #3 metaG | ecosystem: Engineered > Solid waste > Landfill > Unclassified | place: Canada...
AGTTCCCGCAGCCTTATTGATTTTCCGTAGTTGGCGAGGTACATTAGCCGCGTATGATTTAAACAATGCGGGAAAACATGAACGTAGCTAAAGTTATTATCGACCTGTCGCTGGATAAGGCGTTCGATTATCTTATACCTGATAATTTGAAAGGGCAGGTGCATATCGGGGTTCAGGTGCATGTGCCTTTCGGCCGCAGCAAACGCCGCGGCTACGTGCTTAATATCGTTGCGGAAACGGAATACGCAAAACCCCTGAAGTCGATAATCTCCATTGCCGAGCGCCATTCCCGCATCCCCGAAAAACTCATCGAACTCGGACGCTGGATGGCGGAATATTATTGCTGTTCGCGGGAAAAGGCGGTGCGGGCGCTGTTGCCCGGCGCTGTGCGCAGCGGCAGGGTCAAACATAAAACCTTGCGTATGTATTCGATAATCGACCCCGAAGAGGCCGAAAAATTCGTTATTGAAAACTCCGGGAAAAAACGCTGTGCCGCGCAGGTGGACGCCGTAAAGTACCTGCTTACCGTCCAAAGCGTAGCGGAGGAACAACTCCTGCATCTTGACGGCGTTACCGCTTCGACCGTGAAAACCCTGCTGAAAAAAAATATTATTGCCGAAGAAAAACGGATTGTGCGCCGCGACCCGTTTGCTGATATAACGATTGTCAGGTCTACTCCCCTTACGTTGAACCCGGAACAGGCAAAAGCGCTGGAAAAGATCTGCGAAGTCCTTGAAAACCACGAGGAAAGACATGTTGTCCTGGTACATGGCGTAACCAGTTCCGGCAAAACCGAACTGTACCTGCAAACTATAGCAAAAGTCTTGGAACGCGGTCAGGAAGCTATTGTACTGGTACCTGAAATCTCGCTTACTCCGCAAACGGTTCAGCGTTTCCGGGCGCGCTTCGGCGATCTGGTCAGCGTTCTGCACAGCCGTTTGACGGAAGGCGAACGCTTCGATGAATGGAGCAAGATTAACGACGGACTGGTGAAAATAGTCGTCGGGGCGCGTTCCGCCCTGTTCGCGCCTTTCCGCAAACTGGGGCTGATCGTGGTTGACGAGGAGCATGAAGGAACCTACAAGCAGAGCGAAAGCCCCCGTTACCATGCCCGTGACCTCGCGGTCATGCGCGGCAAGATGGAAAACGCGGTCGTGTTGCTGGGGTCGGCGACGCCTTCGTTTGAATCGTATTATAACGCCGAGCGTGGAAAATATGTCCTGGCGGAACTTTTCAAGCGGGTGGATGACTGCCCGATGCCGCATATAAAACTGGTCGATCAAAGGCTTGGAGCCCCGGAACCGGGCAGGAGTAATCTTTTTTCAAAAATCCTGATCAATGCGGTAAGGGATCGCTTAGACGCCGGCGAACAGACTATCTTGTTTTTGAACCGCCGGGGATATGCGCGCCAGATGATGTGCGATCTCTGCGGCTTCGTGGCGGAATGCGCTTCGTGTTCGATTCCCTATACCTATCACAAGAACCGCGAAAGCCTGGCCTGCCATTTATGCGGAGATGTGATCAGGGCCTATCACCGCTGCCCGAAATGCAATTCGGAAGAGATTCGCTACAGCGGTACGGGAACGGAAAAAATAGAAACCATGGCCGCCGGTATTTTTCCGGGGGCGCGAATTGCCAGGATGGACTCGGACACGATGCGCAAGAGCAGTTCCTACGAGGATGTCCTGAGCAAATTCAAACGCGGCGATATAGATATTCTCGTCGGCACCCAGATGATCGCCAAGGGACTGCATTTCCCCAACGTAACGTTGGTTGGAGTCCTCAATGCCGACCAGGCTTTATATATTCCGGACTTTCGTTCCGGCGAACGGACTTTTCAGCTTCTCACCCAGGTTGCGGGCCGGGCCGGGCGCGGGGATATCAGCGGCGAAGTCCTTATCCAGACTTACAATCCCGACAACGAAACCATCAGGTATGCGGTCAATCATGATTTCAGGAATTTTTACCAATATGATATGGAAACGCGCCGGATACTCAGGTATCCGCCGGAAGGCCATCTGACGGCGGTATTCTTCCGTTCCGCCGACCAGGCGCAATGCAGACGTTATGCGCTGGATTTTATGGATCTCCTTAGGCCCCTGTGCCACAAGGGAATTACCGTAACCGAACCCGCCCCGGCGCCGATAGAGCGCATCAAGGACAAATACCGTTACCTGATAATTTTCCGCGGCAGCCGGATGAAGACCTTGCACCAGCATTTGCGGCGCATGGTTCTGAATTCCAAACCGGTCAAAGGTCTGGATATATATATCGACGTCGACGCCTATTCGCTGCTGTGAATTTTCCGATTACAATAAGGATCATAAAACATAATTTTCCTTTTTTCAACCTTGCCTATACTCAGGATGGCTGTATATTTTCTGCATGAAGAAATCACTGTCACATTTGCCGAAAAACAAAAAAGACGAATTAAAGAAGATTGTCAAGACCCTGCTTGAATATAAAGAAGTGGAGATGATCATTCTTTTCGGCAGTTACGCGACCGGAAAATACGTCCATCGCGACCGCTATGTGGAAGACGGGATCATCTACGAATACAAATCAGATTATGATCTGCTGATCATTCTAAGTCAAAATAAACAGGCCGACAATCCTTCATTTGTTCATAACATCACGGAAAAATTAAAAGATTTGGGACTGTTTACCCCCGTCAGCCCCATATATGAAGGTGCGGGCTTTGTAAACCAGCAACTCTCTGAAGGCAATTATTTTTTCAACGATATAAAAAGCGAAGGCGTTCTGCTCTATGACTCGAAAAGAAAACAACTGTCCCGGAAAAGAAAATTAAATCTCGAAGAAACCAGAAAACAGGCACAGGATTATTTTGCTGAATGGTTTGAAAGCGCAAATGAATTTTTCGGTCAATACGAGTCCGCTTTGGATAAGTTATGGTTGAAGAACGCCGCTTTTCAACTTCATCAGGCGGCGGAACGTTTTTATCATACGGTTTCTCTGGTTTTTACCGGTTATAAGCACAAAACGCATGACCTGGAAGAATTGGGAAATATCGCCTCCACCCTGAACCTGGAATACAAAAAAATATTTCCCCGTAAAACGGAAACGGAAAAGCATCATTTTTCTTTGTTGCAGAGAGCCTATATCGATTCCCGCTATAAGAAAGGCTACAAAATCACCAAAGAACAACTCGAATATCTTGCAAAACGGGTAAAAAAACTCCGCAATCTAACCGAAAAAGTCTGCAAAGAAAAAATAGAAAGTTTTATTTAGCGTTACTCAGCCTTGGGCAGCCCGACCTAGTTTCCGATTTTATTTATCTTTGTTAAATTATTGCATATTGTTGTTCAATAATCTCTGGAAACTGTTGCCAAATCTGTCCATTTAATATCTTGCCATTTTCTTTTTTATTTCTTTTTACTTTATCAGCCCCCCAAGTACCCCATTGTTTAAAGAAAAAAGCAACATCTTTATCTTTGCATTGCTGTTTGATATTTAAAACCCAATTTTCATCCATTGGTCTTGCCCTGTTGCCGCTCTCTCCACCAACAATAACCCAATCAATATGTTCTAGATTTATTATTCCTAAATCCTCAAGTAGTGGCTCCATGGAAAGGAATAATACATTTGCTTTTAATTGTCTTAGTTTGTCTATTCTGGGCAATCCATGTTTTCGATCTTCAACTGTTACCCCCAGCCAAATATTGGGGAGGATAGCCCTCTGAGATAAATAATCATACATATTATTAGCTCTTTTGGTCAAAATCTGATAAGTATGATGAGGAGTTTTTTTGATTACTTCGAATATCTTATCAAGGTATTCTATTGGCATTTTTTCGTGAAAAATATCACTCATCGAGTTAACAAAAAAAACCGTAGGTTTTCTTTTTTTTATCGGCTCATTTAAGCGACTTGTGACTATATTAAAATCAAAACCGTTTTCATATCCTTCAACTCCCATAGCTTGCAATCTGATTGCCATTGTTTCAGCATAACAATTTTTACAACCTGGACTTATTTTTGTACAACCTGCTGATGGGTTCCATGTTTGTTCTGTCCATTCAATTTTATGTGCCATTGTTCAGAGCCTCTTAATTTGGTATTCTTCTACTCTATGTATTCTTGTGGAATTATAATTCAAATTACCTTCTCGTATTATTTTATTTTCCTTTTCAAGTTTTTTCACTATTTCTGTAAATAATGTTGGTTCACAGCCTTCATTCATTACATATTTAAAACCCCTGACATTATTCTTTATTGTTCCTGATAAAATCAGTTCTTCCAATTTTTCCTTTATGGATTCTTTCTTAATAGTATTCTCTGGATTATAAAATAGCGAACCTTCTTCAAAATTATTATCAATATTATAATTTGCTTCACCAGAAAATGCATCATGCTTCCAACAAACTTTTAAAAATTTTTCCATTCCAAGAGTATGATTGGAGCCAAATATTAAACCATAATAATTTCCCTTGTTTGCTTCTTTTCTAATAGAAAAGTGATGTAAATAATACTCTTTTTCTTTTGGGATTAAATCTCTAAAATAATTAGCTATAGCTCGATGAATTTCTGTAGGTTTAATATTTTCAAAGCTGATTTTTGACGTGTTAATATATCTTGTAGTGTTAGGGTGTTCCTTAAATCTATAGATAAATGAGGAAGAAATAAAAAAGATAAAATCAGTTTTGGGAAAAGTTATCAATTGTTTAAAAATATCTTCATCTATTTCTTTAAAACCATATTGATCTAATAAAATAAATTTCCCAAAATCCTTATTATTCAATATGTCAATTATTTTGCTGTCTGAGTAAATATTTTGAAAGTCATGGTTTTCTACACTGTATTGATAAATACAATATGGACAACCATTGTTTTTTTCACATGATTGTAAGTAATTTTCGATATTTCTTTTAAGTTCAGTACTTTTTCTTTTAATTCCTTCGTTAAAAATAAATTTGATTTCTTTTTTTGACTTCTTACAATATTGACATTCTTGTCCTCGTGCTTTATCTAATAATACTAATGGGCTTCCTGAATTGCCGCCTAAATCTTTGCCATTTCCAGCAAAAAAATCGAAAACATAAATTTTTTTTGTATATGGATCATTATTGAAAACAGGTAGCCATTCTTCAAAACATTCTCCAAAAATATCTAATTTTAACTTTGTTGCATCATCAAATGCTGTATTATTAATATCTTTCGCCATAAATCATATTTACCCTTTTCATAAAATTATCTTTTTGAACTCTTTCTGTATCTTCTTAATGAAGGTACTGATTCAATAATGACCCGATGCGAACCAATACTCAGTACGTCATCCGGTCTGCAAACTTGCCGCGCGTTGCTGGTCGTCGGCTTTTTGTGATTTCTGCCTGCCGTGTTTGCGGTTTATGTTCAGCCAGCGGCGATGCGCCCATAGCCATTGCCTCGGTTCCTGGGCGATGAGTTTTTCAAGGGCGCTCGTATACATCTGGGTGACGGCCTGGATGTCTTTTTCCTTATCCTCGGTAGGCTGGTATTCGATCAGTTCGCCCAGAATAGCGTCATAATGAAAGAGTTTTTCCTTGCATCTCAAGATCATCGGCGCTATCGGCACCCCGGTTTTCAAATGCAGCAGAGCCGCTGACGCATGGGTTCTGGCCGGCTGTCCGAAAAATGTGGTTTCAACGCCTTCCTTGGTGGATGCGTGCTGATCCACCAGCAACGCTATGGAAGTATTTGAACGCAGCGCCTTCAGCATATATTTTAAACTGTCGCTTTTGGGGATTACCCGGTGTCTGTCGTTGGTGCGCATTTGCATGACATAACGTCCGATCAGGGGATTATCAAAAGCCCGGACTACCGTCAGGAGTTTGGCGCCGGAAAGTTCCGTCCAGAATTTGCCGGAAACTTCCCAGTTGCCGTAGTGGGCGGTGACGATTATTGCCGGTATGTTTCTTCTGCCGGAACCGAGCAGCCGTTTCCAAGCCTGCTCGTTGCCGGAAAAAGTAAGATTGACTTTTGAATAATGCTGTTCAATTTTGGCAAGCTCCACGATAAGCCTGCCGCCGTGCTTGTACATGCAGTAAGCGATTTCCCTGGCTTCCTCCGGGGTTTTGGCTACCCCGGCGTGCATGAGATGCTCCATTGAGCGCTTCAGGTGTTTCTGGTCGATATGGTAAAGAAATATAAACAGGCCGCGGCATACGTAATATGCGACCTTCAGCGGCATTAAACGGATGATATTATACAAAATAACGAACGGGATAAATTCGAAATAGAGAACGGTTTTGCTTTTTTGTGCCGCCTTTTTGGAACGAGCCATGTCAATTAGATTCCTCAATCAATTATATTCTCACAAATTTACTTTAATAATAACTGCTTTTTTTTCAAAAAACAATAGAAACCGCTCAAAAAATGAAAAGAAATTTAAAATAACTCCTTAAGCTTCTTGATTTTGGCTTGCCGTTGAATCATTTTTTCTCCCCAGTTGAATCTATTCATATTCTATGATAATATATAATTGTGATGATACGACGAAGCCGACAGAAGTCGGCGGGCAACGTTTCCCGTGCTGTTCGCACGCTCAATGTTCGGGAGAAATATAGTGATAAGACTTGGTTTATGCTGTATATTTCTGAAAGAACCTATAAAATTCCGGCATACGACAGCCGCAATTATTAAGGCGCTTGGAAGCCGTGACGCGCAAATCGGGAAACTTTCCGGTATCGCATTGCATAATTCGCTTACCTTGCTTGAGGCGGTGAAAAGCTGTAAACGCCTTAATATCGGGGCGTTTAGGGTACTGTCCCAGATTCTGCCGCTCTATTCGCACCCGGAATACGGTTATGGGCTCGACGATTTGCCGGCGGCAAAGGAAATCCGGAAAAATTTCACGGCGGTTAAAAAGTTTGCCGGGGATAATAATATACGGCTCAGTTTTCATCCCGACCAGTTTAATATCCTCTCCTCTCCGCGCGAAGAGGTTGTCGCTAATTCGATCCGCGAACTGGCTTATCAATGTATGGTTGCCGACCTGATCGGCGCCGACAATGTCAATATTCACATGGGCGGGGTTTACGGGGACAAAAAAGCAACGTTGAAACGCTTTGTTGACGGTTTAAAATATGTGCCGGATTTAATAAAACGCCATTTGACGCTCGAAAACGATGACGTTTCCTATACGGTTGCTGATTTGTATCCGCTTTGCATGGAAAGCGCTTTGCCGCTGGTATATGACGTGCATCACCACCGTTGTCTGCCGGACGGTCTCGGCGTTGCGGAAGCTACGGCAAAATCCCTTGAAACCTGGAAACAGGGACGGGAAGCGCACTTCCATATTTCCTCGCCCGGATACGGCTGGGGCTCGAAAAATCCGCGGGCTCATGCCGATTACATTGACTTCAGGGATTTCCCGGTGGAATGGAGCCGCCTTGCCGTTGATTTTACCCTGGATGTGGAAGCCAAGGCAAAAGAACTGGCGGTAATTGAATTATCCCGCCGACTGAAAGAAAAAAACTTGCACCAATAATCTTCAATCCCGTCCAATAGATTTTCCCCAGGCTGAAATTATGAAAATACATATTTTCAGCCTTTTTCGTGCTTGATTCCGGCTTTCTGTCTTCTCCCGGTTGACATTTATTTCTGGTTTAAAGCGTGGTCACTCACGTAAAAAAGCTGTGCCGCTATAAATCAGAAACAAAAAAAAGGAGAAGTACATGGATGTAACGGAAATTCTCAAAAAAGTGATTGAGGGACAGCCGCTCTCGACCGAAGAGCGTAAATCACTTAGTGAATTTCGCCCCCAGGGAATTCCCAAAAGCCGTCTGGACGCGGAAATAGCGAAACGCAAAAGCGTCGAAGACCAGAACAGTGAATTGAACCAAACCCTTACCAAGTTGAATTCACGTCTTGACGAACTGGAAAACCGCGATTTGCCGGAACAGGAACGTCTGCAGAAGAATCACAAATCCGAAGTCAGACAGTTGCGGGAACACATTTCCTCGCTGACCAGCCAACGGGATTCTTCGCAGCAGGAACTCGAACAGATCAAGTTTTTGCAGAAAGTCACAAAACTCGCCAAGGAAAAACAATTCAACGACCCGGAATACCTCGGTTTTCTGCTTAAGCAGGCAGACATTTCACCGGAAATGCCCGAACGGGTTGACGAATTCATGACCGGCCTGATGAGCAGTACCCCGAAACTGTTCAGCCTTGACCTGCATCCCGGCAGCGGCAGCAATCCGGGCGGGCATGAAATGAAATTTTCCGACGCCAAACAAAGCGGAGACGTCGTCGCGATGCTCGCGAACGCTCCCGAAATAGTCAACTAAACAAACAAGGAAAAACATTATGGCATTGTATACCTACAGTTTCTCAGAAAAAAAACGCGACCTCACCGATGTCCTTTCAACCGTGATCAAGGATGAGCCCCGTTTTATTTCCAACTTCAAACGAGTCGAAGACGCCACTCAACAGAAGCACGAATGGCTTGAAGACCAGATCGCCGGCCGCGCCGTGACCGCGGTATCCATATCGGAACTGGTCGTAACCGCATCCGCCACCGACGTCGCCAAACTGAAAGTCGGCACCCTGCTGGTTATCAAGAACGATTCGGCATTGTTCCGGGTCACTGTTCTTAACAGTTCCACGACTTTCACTGTCGCCCTGGTTGCCGCCAACGGTTCGACTACCACGACCCCGGCGGAAGGGGACATCCTGAGCATCGTGAGCTCACCCATGAGTGAAGGCAGCACCAACGGCGACGGTGAGGAATCCTATCACCTGAGCAACACCAATTACAACTGCACCCAGATATTCCGCAAGGATATCGTTCTCACCGGTTCCGCATTGGCGATCAACATCCTGGGTAACGTTGACAACCAGATCAACCGCCAGACCGCTTTCGCCCTGGGAGAAACCGCCCGCGATCTCAACCGCGTCGCTCTCTTTGGACGCCGGATCCAGGCGGTTTCCGGAACTACCGGCGAAATCGGCGGACTGTATTATTACGGCGCCGGCACCGGTTGTCTGGAAGTGGACGCCTCAAGTTCCGCCCTCGACAGTTTCATGGTCAATGACGCTGCTCAAAGTATCTTAAGCGAAGGCGGAGAACCTTCACAGATACTTTGTTCTCCCGGCCAGGCCCGTGTTTTGTCCAACGAGTTCCGCGATAAGCTGCAAATAGTCCGCTCCGACGACAAACGCGGCGCTTATGTGGCGGTAGTGGTAAATGAGATCAACGGCCGCGCCATGACGATCATGGCCGATCCGGACGTACCGGATACCGACGCCTGGGTTATGGACGTTGCCGGGTTCGGTTTGTCCAACCTTAAGGGACGTTCGTTATCCGATGAAGACGCCACTCCCAAAGGCTTTGACGGAATTAAACGTATGGCTCTTGGTGAACTGACGCTTGAGTTCAAGAACGCCAACCAGCGCCTTTGCCGCATCCACAGCCTGCAGAGCAGCGCTAGCGCGTTGGCCGCCATAAAGGCTGCATTGTAGTTCGGTGAAACGCAATGGACTGTGCTTTTTTAACAAGCACAGTCCATTTTTCATAAGCAGTCAAATCTATAAACTCTAAACTTCCGGGAGAAAATCATTATGATGGACATCAGTTTTGTTAACGAATACCTTGCACTGCACCTGCAAGCCGATTTCTGGAGCTCGCTTGATGCGGACAAGAAGAGCGCGGCTTTTAAAATGGCGTCTGACGACGTTTGCGCCTGGCTGGGGATTTCCGAAATCGACCCGCTCCGTATTTTTCAGGTTTGCGCGGTCAGCGAACAGGCCGTATTTCTGGCTGAACATTACGACGAATTGAATACGAACAGAAAAATAGTATCTGAAAAAATCGACGGTGTCGGAACGAGGGAATACCAGCTTCCGGTAAATCCAGCTTTCAGCCCGCGGGCGTTGGCTTTCCTTGAAAGGGAGGGCAAGTCCCTGGATGGACTTTTGAATATATCGAGAGGCTGAACCGATAGACGCTCTGTGATATGGATATATATTATTTTTTCGCACTGAGTTTTTGTAAGCGGTGACAGGAGAGACGGATGTAATTTTTGGAAAAAACAAAGCAATACTCAAGGGGATATTTTTTTTAGGATGGACAGGACAAAATTGTTGGAACAGGTAACAGCTTACAATATAACCCAAAAGTAAAAAATAAGGAGTTTTGAGTATGAACTCAATCAACGTCGCAAAGTTGTTTCCAAATGGAACCGTTATTGTCGCCTATAAGGGAAAATCCCTTGGAGGCGCCGGCTCTATGCCGCAATGGAAAATCGAACCGATGATCAATGAAAATCGCTATTTGAGGTCCAGGGACGGACTTTTGGCGAAATTGGCCGTCAGTAATTTGATAACCTTGGAATTCGAGGCCGTAAATCCGGAAAACCTGGAAAGAAAACGAAATCTCTACTTGAAAAATGATTTTGACTTTTCTCCGGGCGGATTGTCTTTTGTTCCCCTGGATCCAGAAAAGCAGGTAGCCTATTACTTTCCCCGCGCCGAATTAAAAAATAAATCGGAGATAAAAGAAAATAACAGCATCCGCTGGAAATTTGAAATTTTTTCCGACAACAGCGGCGTTTTTATGGAAGAGTTTAAAACCGGCAATTAAAGTCAGGCTTATATCTGGAGAATTATTATGAATTGCAATACAGACTTTTTAAAGATCGGCCCGTGCAAGGTCGAGTATCGGGGAAAAACCGTCGGCGTAACCTTTGGCGAGCCCCGGCTTGACATTATACCCGGGCTGTATGAGGCTAAGTGTTGCTGTACAAAAAGCAAGACCGTTCGCAAAATCGTTACGGATATGAAATTTGTCGTTTCGACGGAACTGAAGGAAACGGATAATGATTTTGCCCGCTTTTTTTCTGTTAAGGCGGAAAGCGGCAAAGTAACATTCGCGGAAAATATATTGAATACCGGCGGAGAGTTATGCTTGTCCCCGATTGACGGGAAACGGAACATTTGTTACTGTTTTCCCAAAGCGGTCCTTGTGCCGAAAGCGGCTTCGGCCGGCGGCTGTTTAAGGTTGAGGTTCGAAGTATATGAAGACCCGGAAGGCATACTGGTCCGGAAAATATCTTGAAACATCAAGCGCCGCCCGAAAAGCGGCGCTTTTTTACAGATTCTCGATCATGTCAATAAGATTCTGTTTATTCGGATTGAAGATAAGATAATTTTTATGGGCGTATTTCTGTATACCCTTGGCGGTTATCTTGTCGAAAGGCCCTTTGAGCAATACCCATTCGTCTTCTTCATCAGCCAACTGGTCCGGAACATACAGTTTGTAGAAATTCCCGTCGATCAGCAAAGCAAGCTTTTCATGTTTGAACTGTATTGACAACTGAATCCATTTGAGGATGCCGCTGTGATCAAGTTTCAGGGACAGATCATAAAAACCTTCACGTTCCCTGGATGGGATGAGTTTCACTTTTTCAATATGCCTGGAATGGAAGAACTGATTTGAGTTTATCCAATATTCACGTCCGTCAAAACTGGTGACTTTCTTCTCCAGGTCTTTGGATCTGGGGTATTTTATAATTTGATGAAGACTAAGGACGTAACTGGTTTGTTCCTTGTTTTTCATCGCGTCTTCGAGAAGTTCGCAGCCAACTGTCAGCGCCAGGGTAAGCGCCGCAAGCGGTAAGAATATTTTTTTGAGCATAGTTTTGCCTCCGATCAGTTTTTTGGGCGTACAGAATATTTTATTTCGTACCCGGGAAAATAATACTATAGCATATCTTCATGCCATTTTCTATAGAAAGAGGCCAAACTAATGTCAAGTTTTTTTGCCGCCAGGCTTTTATCTCCGCCGGAATGCTCAAGAACTTTCTCCATATATAAACGTTCCTGCATTTGCAGATACTTTTTCAGCGAGATAATAGTGTCCAGTTTGTCATCGACGATTTTTCCCCATTTTACTTCCGGTATGACTTCCCTGAATAGCTCATTCGGCAGGTCGTCGCAACTGATCCTGCCGGTTTCGTTAGCCGCGACCAGGCGTTCTATCAGGTTTTCCAACTGGGTAATATTACCCGGCCAGTCATATTCGCACAGAACCGCCAGGGCCTGACTGCTGATATCGACGTTTTTGCTGTTTTTATTTGCGAAACGTTCGAGGAAATCTTCAACAAGCCGGGGAATATCCTTGCGGCGTTCACGCAGGGGCAGCAGGACGATCGGCACCACGTTCAGTTTTTTATACAGGTCTTCGCAAAATTCACGGCTGACAGTCTTAACGTACAGGTCACTGGTCGAACCTACGACTAACCTGATGTCTATATTAACCATTTTTGAACTGCCGTTCCGCTGGATTTTTTTGTTCTGCAGCATGTAGAGCATTTTTATCTGGCTATTCATGGGGAGGGCGTCTATGTTATCGAGGAACACGGTGCCGGAGTTATTTTCTTCAAACACTCCAGGTACGATTTCCGGGGATTCAGCGTCAATATTCCGGACATAACCGAAAAGTTCGGCATCCTCCATATTCCCCGGAAGCGCGGCGCAGTCAAGCTTGGCGAAACCGTATTTGCAGCGTCTGCTTTTGGAATGTATCCTGCGGGCGATAGTTTCTTTTCCGGCGCCGGCTTCGCCTCTAAGCATTACCGGCGAATCGCTCGGCGCGATTTTTTCTACAAGCGCATAGATTTTCAACATTGGCTCCGAAGATGTGACCAGCGTGCTGAAGCCGTCTGTTTTTTGCAGGCTGCGTTTGTACAGGAGATTTTCTATCATGATATTCGCATTGGAAAGAGTTATAGACATCGTCAGGAGCAGGGCATCGGCGTTTAATGGTTTGGTTACGTAAGTAGTCGCCCCGTTTTTAACGGCCCGGTAGGCGATATCCACTTTGTCGGCGTCGGTAAGGACGATGATCGGCAGAAGGTCATGAAAACAATGAACCGAGGCCACCAACTCCTGACTGAGGAGGTTATTTTTGGGAAAATCGATAAATACCAGGTCATAAGATTCTTCACGGATTGCGTTTACTGCCTCACTGCCTTTTGAGAAAGTTGAAACCGTATAGCAATTCCGGCTTAATAAATCACTTAATTCACGGCTTAAGCTGTTGTCCTGACTGAAAACTAATACTTTCGGCATAATCATCTCCTCGCAAATTTAAGAAAATTTAATGATATTCTCCAGTAAAAAATAATTTAGACTCAAATAAATAATCTGTCAAGCCATATGCGCTTTATACTGTATTAATCTGAAAATTTAACATCTATACTACAACCGAGTAGGCCGGCTTTCGATGAAAGCGGCAAAGAGCAACATAATACGGCCTGTCAACGTTTTATGCCGCCGGTCTCATCGAGACGCGGCGCTACTTGGAGCCGCAGTCAAGTTCAAGATAAAAGTTTAAAATCCAACCTAAAACAGTATAATAAAAAATTAAACCGTTAAAAAGAGCTGGTGAGCCTGAACGCAACCAAAGACTGCCGCTGCTTAACAAGCGCAAATTCTTTGAAAAAAGACTTGCAAAATTCGTATCCGGGAATATATTAATTTCATAAAATAAAATTAAAACTTCACAATATGAAGCTATGAAATCTCTTGACAAGGTTTTTGACATAATGGAACTGGTGGCCGGGAGGGAGGGCGAAAGCGTGAGTCCGGGAACGGCGGCGAAGATTTTGAACCTCAACCCAGCCACTTGCGTCCGTTTTATGAAATATCTCTGTAAGCGAGGTTATCTTGAGCAGATTTCCCGCCGGGAGGGGTACGTTACCGGGCCGGCCGGTTTAACTTTTACGGACCGGCAAAGCAAGTATTCGAAAATAATTGAAGCCAGCGAAGAACCGGTGAAAAAACTGGCTGACCAGCTCAATAACTATATGAATATTTCGATACTTTATAATTCCGTCCGGTATTTGCTCTATATGTATTCGTCGCATACCCGCAAAACTTCCGGGGCGAGAAGGATCAGGTTTGATTATGACGTCGCGACGAGTCGCCTGCTGCTTTCCGCCTGCGATGCGGAAACGCGTAACGAAATTATTGATCTGGCAGGTATGCCCGGCGCTTCGTGGGACAATATCAATGACCGGGAAACCCTGTTGAAAGCGCTGGAAAAAACCAGGAAAAGCGCGTGCATAAGTTTCCCCGATCCCCGCACCGGGCAATGGATTATCGGCGGCTTGATTCTTGCCGAAGGTTTTCCCGCGGCCGCAATCGGTTTTGGCATTAACGGCGATGACCCCTCGGAAGCGTTGAAACTGACCCGCAAAACTGTAAAGGAAATAGAAAAAAAACTTAACCGTAAGGAAATAGTCTTTTAAGTTGCGAAGTTGTGAGTTTTTTGAGCGTGAACGGAGTGGTGCGCGGTACCTTGCCTTGCTTCTTTGTAAAGGCGCAAAATCGGCGGCAAAGTGATGAAAAAGTGTTCTGAAAAACAAAAAATCTTTGTTTTTCATGCATATGAAAACGGGGAAAGTGAAAAATTCCCAATAAGTAATTAAAAGCTAATAACATAAACAAAATTACAGAGGGTGCGACTATTGATATAATGTTATAAAAAATGAAGTTTCCGGCATTCTTCGCGAGTAGGAAGAATTGAATCCCGGAGGGATGATTATATAGTAGCCATGGGCGTAAGCCCGTGGAAAATGATACCGTCAGATATCCAAGCTCCGTAGGAGCGACTGATACCGGTTTTGATTAGTCGCTCCTATGGAGCTTGACCAGACAGAAATACGTTTCCCACGGGCTCACGCCCATGGCTACTGAAAAATCGCTCCTGCGGAGCTATATTGAGTTGTGACTTCTTACATTATTCTATAGTCGCACCCATTACAGAACGAAAGTTTTGACAGAACCAAGTTGTGAAAAAGGTAAAAACATAATGAAAATAACAAGTGAAGCTCAAAAAAGAGCCGTAGATTTTTTGGAAAACGAAAAACAGTTTCATCTCGGTATGCTTCCCACCGAACAGGCCAACCCGAAAACCCGCGGACTGGACGAAGTTTTCAAAGCTGACGCCAAAAAGGGTGTGGAAATGCTTTTTACTGTAGACGAGGACATTATTCCGATGGCGGAAAGAATTTTTGCCGGGAAAGAATTCGCCGCCATGCTTGAAAGTTCTTATCAAACAATTATCGGCGGCGGAAAGGTTATTTTTTCCGGCTGTGGAGCTACCGGAAGGCTCAGTATCCTGCTTGAAAGCATGTGGCGGACGTTTTTTAGGAGAACAGAAAAAGACCACCCGGAAATTTTTGCAGAGATCGCCCGTTTTGAAAATACCGTGTTCAGTATCATGACCGGGGGCGATTATGTCTTGATAAAGTCCGTGGAATCGTTTGAGGATTACCCGCAGTTCGGTAAACGCCAGGCGCAGGAACTAAATATCAGTTCAGGCGATACGCTTATCGCCATTAGCGAAGGCGGTGAAACTTCGTCCGTGCTCGGCTCGCTTGCCGAAGCGGTCAGGGTGGGGGCAAACGCTTTTCTGCTTTTTAACAACCCGGCGGAAATCCTGCGTGAACACATAGAACGTTCGCGGGAAGCTATCGATAACCCGAACGTAACTGTACTCGATCTTTTTTGCGGGCCTATGGCGGTGGCCGGTTCAACCCGGTTGCAGGCGACCAGCAGCGAACAGCTTGTCGCCGGGGCAATGCTGGAAAAAATCCTGTGCCGCATCCTCAGGGAAAATCTTTCACCGGGAAACGCGGCGTTGTTTCCGGAATCAGATATTGACTATGCCGCGGCGACAGCGGAAATAATCAGGACTCTGGAGAGCGCTTCTGCGCTGAGGATAATTGCGGAATACATCCGTTTTGAAGAAAAAACTTACCGGGCCAAAGGGCTGATCACTTATTTTGCCGATGAATTCCTGATCGATATTTTTACCGACACTACGGAGCGGGCCCCGACTTTTATGCTGGCGCCGTTCAGAAAATTCGATGATCTCAAAATGCTGCCGTCATGGGCTTTTGTCAAAACGCCGTTTTTTTCCACTCCCGACGCCTGGCTGCATTATCTCGGTCGTCCCCTGCGTTGTTTGGAATGGACAACGGATGACTACATTGAAATGCGGGCTCCGGAAAAAGTCGTTAACAACCAGCCCGCGATCAGCAGAAAGGAAATGTACCGTTTCCTGATCGGCAATGAGGAGGAAAAATGCCGTTTCGAATCCCCGGCGAGCGCCGCCGTAAGCATTTTTTCAGGCAACGAGTTCAAAGGGCAAGCCCATAGGGTTGGGGATTTCGCGCAGCGCCGGACCTTAATAATCGGCGATGCCGCGAACGCCCAGCGGGACGTTTTCGCAATTCCCGGCGCAATAAGGCGGACAAACCTCAGGTTGCCTGAACATATGCAGGTTAAGCTGGTAATGAATGTGATTTCTACCGGCGTCATGGTCTGCATGGGCCGGGTCAAAAGCAACTGGATGAGCTTTGTCAGCATGTCCAACAAAAAACTTGTTGACCGCAGCATCAGGCTGATTGCCGAGCTCGCCGCCATCAGCTACGAGGAAGCGTGTTATGCTCTTCATCAATCCATAGTGGAATTGGAAAAGATGGATTTTACCGGCAAAGAAGAACCGTCACCGGTTCAGTATACGCTGGAAGCGTTAAAAAAATAAAAACCGAAAATAATGTCGAATTTCGTGAGTGGATGGGCGCTGAAACCTTGCTTATCGCCTTAGGGTTGGGGCCGCGGAGTTTTTATTGTAAAGTTTTTTGCCGAATAACGCGTTATATTTTTGACTTTCCTGAAAAACCGTTTATATTACTCTTTCCGATTTGTAATGGCATTCTTTATGGGTGAAGTGTATCCGTTTCGAGTGTCCGTAGATAATAACTTTTTTCAAAAAAGGGTAAAAACAATGATTAAAGTTGGTATTAATGGATTTGGTCGTATCGGCCGTCTTGTTTTCCGTGCCGCACAAAACCGTGATGATATCGAAATTGTCGGGATTAACGACCTCCTCGATGTGGACTATATCGCGTATATGCTCCGCTATGATTCAGTACACGGCAAATTCAAAGGCGAAATTTCCGTCGCTAACGGCAACCTCGTCGTCAACGGCAAAGAAATCCGCATTACCGCGGAAAGAAACCCGGCCGACCTGAAATGGGACGCCGTCGGCGCTGAATTTGTCGTCGAGTCAACCGGTTTGTTCCTGACTGCTGAAAAAGCCCAGGCTCACATTGCCGCCGGAGCAAAAAAGGTTGTTATGTCCGCTCCTTCCAAAGACTCCACTCCCATGTTCGTTATGGGCGTCAACGAAGACAAGCTGACTCCTGACATGACTATCGTTTCCAACGCTTCATGCACAACCAACTGCCTGGCTCCTATCACCAAGGTGCTTAATGACAATTTCGGCGTTGTCGAAGGCCTGATGACTACGATTCACGCTACTACGGCTACCCAGAAGACCGTTGACGGTCCGTCCATGAAAGACTGGAGAGGCGGACGTTCAGCCCTGAACAATATCATTCCGTCTTCAACCGGCGCCGCCAAAGCTGTCGGCAAGGTCATTCCTGAACTGAACGGTAAACTTACCGGTATGGCTTTTCGCGTTCCGACTGTTGACGTTTCCGTAGTTGACCTGACCTGCCGCCTGGCAAAACCGGCTGCCTACGATGAAATCAAAGCCGCGATGAAAGCCGCTTCCGAAGGCCCGATGAAAGGCATTCTCAGTTATACTGAAGAATCCGTTGTTTCCCAGGACTTCGTCGGTGAAGTCTGCACCTCCAATTTCGATGCGGACGCCGGTATCGCCCTGAACGACAACTTCGTAAAGATCGTTTCATGGTATGATAACGAATGGGGCTACTCTAACAAGGTATTAGACCTCATCGCCGCTATGGCCGCTCTCTAATATTTGAGCGTCAAAGCTTTATTGTAGAGTCAGACCCGGAGAACCATTTTACTGGACTTCGGGTCTTTTTGTAAAAAAGTACGGAGTAAAATTATGAACCTGAACAAAAAAACTGTTAAGGACATCGATTTAAAAGGTAAACGCGTCGTTATGCGCGTCGATTTCAACGTTCCCCTTAAAGACGGTCAAGTTGCCGACGATACCCGTATCCGTGCGGCTTTGCCGACAATCAAGTATATTCTCGAACAGGGCGCTTCCCTGACCCTGCTTACTCACCTCGGACGTCCGAAAGGCGAAGTAAACCCGGAATTTTCCGTTAAACCTGCCGCGGACTATCTTGCCGGTCTGCTGGGACAGGATGTCAAATTCGTTAACGACTGCGTTGGCGAAGAAGTCGTCGCCGCTTCAAAAGCGTTGAAACCCGGCGAAATCATGTGTTGTGAAAATACCCGCTTTCACAAAGAGGAAGACATGAAATGTAAAGGCGATGCGGATAAAATCGCCGCCCAGAAAGCGTTTGCCGCAGAACTCGCCAAGCTTGGTGACGTCTACGTCAATGACGCTTTCGGTACAGCTCACCGGGCGCATGCTTCCACCGCCATCATAACCGAATTTATCGATAAGGCCAACTGTGTCGCCGGTTTCCTGCTGGACAAGGAAATCAAGTATCTCGGCCAGGCGGTGGCTAACCCGGAACACCCCTTTGTCGCCATCATCGGCGGAGCCAAAGTTTCCGGCAAACTCGAAGTTATCACTTCCCTTATTGAAAAAGTTGATACTATCCTGATCGGCGGCGGAATGGCTTATGCTTTCCTCAAGGCGCTCGGCCATTCCATCGGCGCTTCGCTTTGTGAAGATGAACTGCTCGACGTAGCCAGGGAAACCATCGCAAAGGCAAAGGCAAAAGGCGTTAAATTCCTTCTGCCTGTAGACAATAAAATCGCGGACAGCTTTTCTAACGACGCCAACACCGAAATCGTCGGACTTGATATTCAGGACGGTTGGATGGCGCTGGATATTGGCCCGAAAACCATAGAAATGTACGTCGATGAAATACTTGAAGCCAAAACCATTGTCTGGAACGGTCCGATGGGATGTTTTGAAATGCCCAATTTCGCCGACGGCACCATGGTTGTCTGTTCCGCGGTAGCTGACAGCGGCGCCGTAAGCATTATCGGCGGCGGCGATTCGGTTGCGGCCGTCAATCAAAGCGGGCTGGCTGACAAGATGAGTCACATCTCAACCGGCGGCGGCGCTTCGCTTGAATTTCTTGAAGGCAAAGAACTTCCCGGCGTATGCGTTCTGGCTGACCGCTAAGAAAAATCAATGATTGCAAAAGGTATGCTTGCAGCCTTTTGCAATTTTTTTATTAAAGAAAAAATAAACTGTCACAACCCTATCAAGTTTTATTGATTTTTAAAACCCTTTTAATTTTTTTGCAAGCTATTGGTTATAAGTGGTTTCTGGAATTGTATATTGATAGCATTCAAATTTTATTTATATGCAATATTGTTGTGCTATTTATGCTGATAAATCTTTAACTTGTTGATAATTAAATATTTGTGTGTTTTAAAATATTTGGCACAGAACTTTCTATATCTGATTATACATGTGTTAAGAAGGCAGTAGTTTGAATTTAGAGGTTTTTTGAGGAGAGTAGCGTAGAAGGACGGGAGGAGTACGTTTGCCGAGACCGGTTGTTTTATGAACAGTCGGATCTCGGCTCCTTTTTTTACCGTTTTCTCATTGGATATCTCTTTCAGGGATAAATATTATTCCGATTGCAACTTGGCGCGATAGTATTGGAGCCGGAAATACATAAACTGTTTTGCGGTGTTAAACGCAAAAGTCGCGGTGCAGAGTATGGGTCTACACACGCGACTATTCTTTCCTGTACAGAATATAAAACAATTTCTTATGCTATAAGATCAGATCGTAAAGTCCTTGTTTTCTGATTTATCCGCACCAGTCATTTATGGTCATGGCCAGGATTTCAATGCATTTCAGGTATTCCGACAAACTCACATGTTCATCGGCGCTGTGTGCCTGTTTTAAACTGCCGGGCCCGAATATCACCGTAGGCACTTTTCCCACGTTATTGAGTATTCGCGCATCGGCCCCGGACGGTAGGCCGGAAATTTCGCTTTTCCCGTTGAGCTGCAAAGCCTTTTCGCCGATTTTTCCGACAATTGGATGTTTCGGATCGGTTTCATAGGGAGAAGTGTTCAAGGTCCAGTTTATTTCCGGCGGATTTTCCTGAAACCATACGTCCCCGACGCTTTTTATACAGTTTTCCACTTCTTCGCGAACTTTAGCCGCGTCTTCATGCGGCAGGTATTTGATATCGATTTTCAACTCGCATTCTTCCGGTACGATAGATGCCCCGACACCGCCTTTTATTTCGCCGAACATAATTGTCGGCGCAGGCAGGAAGCGGTGTTTTTTCCGCGCCAGCCATTCTTTTTCCAGTTCAGACAGCGCCGTCATGATTTTCATCATTTTTTCAATGGCGTTTACTCCGTCCCATTTCATGGACGCATGGGTGGCGCGGCCGGAAGTTTTGAGCGTGAGGTGCATAGCGCCCCGATGGCAGGTCAGGATTTTCAAGTCAGTCGGTTCGGTGATAATGGCGGCATCCGCCCGGTATCCTCGATCAACACATGCCAGCGTTCCGTTGCCGCCGCCTTCCTCATCGACGACACATTGAATGATTATGTCGCCTTTCAAATCGATTTTCGCTTCCCTGAGGCATTGTACAGCCATAATCATGGCCGCCACCCCGGCCTTCATGTCGGCGGTTCCGCGGCCATAGATCAAGTCACCATCGATTTCCCCGGCGAACGGATCGTGTTGCCATTCGCGCGGATCGCCGATATCGACGGTATCCACATGCCCGTTAAGGATA